>QFCH01000776.1_pt1 | contig 102926 bp, 99 predicted proteins | sample 5346071 | NCBI WGS metagenome assembly QFCH01 (sample SAMN09062255, study PRJNA434731) | Human gut metagenome, whole genome shotgun sequencing project. | isolation source: stool timepoint B chromium assembly | host: Homo sapiens | collected 2015
ACACCTTTCACGTAAAGGTACACGGACAGTTCCATACACGGACCGAAATTGAAGGAACACGCTTCCTTACACAAAAACCGGATACAGACCCGGACCATGGGGACAAGCTGCTTTATATCGCATGTTCCCAGACAGCCGCCCCTTCCGGGTGCCCTGAGGCCGCCTTCTCTGCCGGTGTCTTACAGGCCGCGGCGCCATCCTGCCATCAGCCGAACATCCTGTTGACCGGACAGGAGACACCCCCGGACGACCGCCGAATCCTATATGTCCGGGAAGTCCTGGATGCCTGCCAGGTATTTAACGCCATCCAGGAGGTCATCTTCCGGCACTATAGGCTGAAGCTGAAACGGGAGGAATTATTCCAGTCGCTGCACAGTGACAACGGGATTGAAGGTATGGCACATGTTGCCCATACCTTCCTGGGCAACCCTGTCACCATCTGCGACACCAGCTTCTCGGTCATTGCCGCCAGCCCGGTTGTGAAGGATGCTGACAATCTGGAGGAAAAGCACGGGCGTCTCTACCTGAAGGATCCCCTGTTCCAGAACATGGCGGACCGGAACATCATCCGTCACATCTACTCCTCCGCCGTGCCATATATAACCACACTGGACGATTATCCGTATCAATGGGTATTTGAAAGCATACGCATCCACCACGCCGTGGTGGGATATATCTGTGTCCGGGGTACGGTGCGGGAATTCACGGAAGATGATTTAGAATTCATTGATGTGTTTTCCAAGATGCTTTCCATTGAAATGCAGAAGGATTCCGCTTACCGCCATCCCACCGGCCTGAGGTACGAGTACTTCCTTACAGAGCTTCTGGAAGGCCATTTTGACCGGGCAGAGTACATTGCCGGCCACCTGATCCAGCTTGGACGCACCCAGATGCCCTATTACACAATCCTGCTTCTTACATTCACGGATCCGTCGCGCAAGCCGCGGCAGTACAAAGGATATTTTGAACAGCTTTTATCCCTTCTGCCAAACTGTATGGTAGTATTGTTCCACGGCGATCTGACCGTCCTCCTGCCCGGCGACCGCAGAGAACCCTTCCGTGAAACAGTAAGGAACCGGTTCGCCGCCTTCTTACAATTAAACCACATGCAGGCTTATGTCAGCTATCCTTACACGGACATTGCAAAGAGCAGCATTTATTGGCGGCAGGTAAAAGAACTGTCCTTACTCCATGAAAAAACCGGCCTTCCAAAAGACCGGTATTTCATCTGCTATGAACAATATTATCTGGAACACGGGTTCTGCCAGTATAAGGATACCGGACTTTTAGCCGCCTCCGTCCACCCGGTCATTACACAGATGACGGAATATGACCGCACCGCCAACACAGAATACGCCAGGACACTCCGGGTCTACCTTGCAAAAAACCGGAATGCCCTGGCTGCGGCCGGGGAACTGCATATTCATAAAAGCACCTTTTTTTACAGACTGGGGAAAATGGCCGATCTGTTCGGCATAGATATCAATGACGGGCTTGCCTTGTTCCGCTATGAGTATTCCTTCCGGGTCCTGGATTATCTTGGCTTGGAGTGATGCCGCTGTCCGGCGGGGGGCGGGAGGCCTTTATTTGTCCTGTTATCTATCCTGCTATATGTCCTGCTATTCCAATCCTCCGGGCCTTTCACCGGAAGACGGCGTTTTCCGGTCAGCCCACATCCACATAAACCGGCTGTTCCTCCAGCGTCAGTGTATCCGCAATTCTGCCTTCCGTTTCAAAAATGATAATTTCATTCCTGCCCTTTTTTAAGAGCGGTGCCGGAATGTAGAGATACTGTACCGGCCCCTCCGACCAGTAGCGTCCCAGGTTAAATCCGTTAATGAACGCCACCCCTTTACCCAGCTCACGGCAGTTCAGAAATGTGTCGGCACATTCCTCAGCCTGGAATTCATACCGGTAAAAGGAAGGCGTATCCCTGATCCAGTCCCCGGAAAAATCCAGTTCTTCGATATTCTTAAAATCCAGGGCATACTGTTCCCATCCGCTTTCAAAATGGATATCGACCATGACTCCCGTTCTGATTCCCTTTTTCTGGGTGGGAGCCTGGAGCTTATATCCATAATTAACACGTCCCATATTTTCCACCAGAAGGGCAAGCTCATTGTCCTCTTTAAAATACAGCTCCAGTTCTTCGCCCGAATTATTCTGGTAGTGGGTTCCCTCAAATACCCGGTTTAAGTAATACTGGACACGGTCCGATGCCTGGACGGCCTTTACCTTCATTTTCTTGTTATATCCCCTGACATGGGTGCGGTAGAACATGTAACCGTACCCGCTCCCTGCCTCCTCCATGGACAGAGGGACAGCGCTTTTTTGACATTCAGCCAGACTGTCCACACAAGAAAACAGGGATACCTGGCCCGTAGGAACAGCCTGGCCGTAAGCAATCCGTTTCCTATCCCTTGGCTCCATGGTCTTAAGATGGGGAAACATTTTCCTTACCACCTGCCGCACCTGGTAGAATTTTGCTGTAGGCTCTCCCCACTCTGTCATCAGGGCATCGTAGTTATAGGATGTAATCTGGGGCAGGTCCGTGTATCCTCTGGCAGAACATCCGTTGTAAAATCCAAAATTGGTACCGCCCTGGAACATATAAAGATTGATGCTGGCCCGCTTTAACAGCTCCGCCACTTCCATGGCCAGATCCGCCGGGTCCCTGGTGATGATTTTTTCCTTCCACCGGTTGAACCAGCCATCCCAGAACTCCATGCACATCAGGGGCCATCTCCGCCCGTTTCTTCTGAAAAATGCTTCCAGCACGTCCAGGTTCTCCCCTGACCTGGAACCAAAATTGGCGGTTGCCAGCACCCCGTCTTCTATCAGGCTTCCGGCTTCCAATGCAGCGTCCCATGCTCCATCCGAAGTAAAAAGAGGCACCTGGGCCCCATTTTCCTCCATCAGCCTCTTAATTGCTCTTAAGTACTCCTTATCATTGCCAAAGGAGCCATATTCATTTTCCACCTGCATCATGATAACCGGGCCGCCGCAAGTTGCCTGCAGGGGCGCGATCCGTCTAAAAAGTTCCTTATAATAAGCTTCCACTTTGCCCAGGAAAAGCGGGGTATTGGTTCTCACCTTCATATCGCCATATCGCAGAAGCCATGGGGGCAGCCCCCCGAATTCCCATTCCGCGCAGATAAACGGGCTGGGTCTGAGAATTACATGAAGCCCCAGCTCCCCGGCTAACCTGACAAAACATTCCACATCCTTGTTTCCGTCAAAATCAAATACCCCTTCCTCCGGTTCATGGATATTCCATGGGATATAGGTCTCTACCGTATTGAATCCCATGGCTTTCAGGTTATAAAGACAGTCCTCCCAGTATTCCTTGACAAGGCGGAAATAATGCACTGCCCCGGACAGCAGTTTTACCGGTTTTCCATCCAGGTAAAACTCTTCTTTTACTTCAAATGTACTCATTCTTTTCTCTCTCCTGTTATAAAAACGGGATCCAGTCCCTCCTCAGAAGCCGGAGCAGCCCTTCCATATAGAAAAAGTCTCCCCACAGGTTAGGCTCATCCACGCCCTTCCCCTCGCTGTAGGCATATACGCCGTGGAGAAGAAGACCTTCATTATCGGGTTCATACTCAGACGATGCCATATCCCGGCAGGTTTTAAGCATTTCCTCCGCCCGTTTCAGGTTGCCGGTCTCCATCATCCCGCATGCCGCTATGGCCAGAGCCGAGCTGTCCCTTGGCTGGCTGTCCCTATCTGTAAATACCAGATCCCAGTAAGGCATACCATCCGCGGGAAGATGGGTTTCAAAATACTCCACAATCCTATGGTAGGTTTCCCTCTCAGCCTGTGTCAGCGCTTCCCCCGACACACGGGCGTGAAGGGGGATTCCGTAGACAGCCCAGGCCTGGCCTCTGGCCCAGCATGAATAATCACTATAGCCCTGATGGGTTGCCCCATATGCAGGCGCCCCGGTGGCCTTATCAAAATAATATGTATGGTAAGTGGAGCCGTCTTCCCTGACAATGCAGTCCACAACATTCCTGTAATGGCGCCCCGCTATCTCCCGGTAGCGCTCATTCCCGGTGATTTCAGCAGCCGTATAGAGAAGGGGGAGGTTTAACAGTGAATCAATGATCAAGCGGTATTCCTTCTCCGCTCCCATCTTCCCCCATGCCTGGATAAATCCGCCCCTTTCCTGGAAACGTCCTGCCAGTACATCGGCTGCGTCCGTAATCATATCCTTAAGGCGGTCATCTCCGGTCACCCTCCAGGCTGCAGCAGCAGACGGACTGTACAGGAAACCGATATCGTGGTGGTCCAGCACAAAATGCTCCTTCAGCCGTTCCCCGAAGCTCTCCACATTTTTCATGGCTAACTCCTTATAGCTGCCGTCACCGGTATACAGGTATGCCATCCACAACATTCCGGTCCAGAATCCGTTTGTCCAGTCATCGTTTTTCTTAATCCTGTATCTGCCGTTGGTGGCGCAGGCCGATGGAAAGTCCGTGCCGTACCGGTCCATATTCTTCTTTATCACACCGCAGATACGGTCCAGTTCCCTGCCCGCCCATACCCATGAATCTTCTGACATAACCTCTCCTTTACTCCCATTCATCTCAAACTAAAAAAATGTCTCTATACCCACAGAAGGATCATCCGGCACCATCTGGGCCGTTACCTTGATTCCGGCTGACAAAAGGGTGTCCACTGCCGCTTTCTCCTCCGGGAACATGCTGACTGATTTCTTATATTGGGTAGTGCCCGGACGGTTGGACATGTTGCCGATATTTACAGGCAGAAGCTCCACGCCCATTTCCATCATCTTCACAAGGGTCACAGGGGACTTTACAATCAGCATGACCCTCTGCCCGTCATAATTACCGTTCTTGATATTGGCCACTGCCTTCTCAAGGGGCAGAATGGATGTGTTGACGCCGGCAGGCGCCGCCATGCGCAAAATAGCCTTCTCGTTGTCATTGGCAGCCACCGCATCGTCAATTACCATGATACGGTTTACCTTCAGGCCGGTAGACCAGCGTGTGGCTACCTGTCCATGGATCAAACGGTCATCAATACGGATATGTACGAATCCTTTCATTTCAGTTCCTCCTTATGCAAATACTTTCAGATTATATGCCAGTATGCCTACCAGCACCAACAATAAAGTTACCCTTGTAGAGTTCATTTTCTTCCGTCCAAGCATCCAGTATGCAAAGAATACAACCAGGGTGGGCGCCAGGGACGGCATAATTTTATCAGCCAGCTCCTGTATGGATATGCTTACCTCTCCCCAGGAAAACTCATAGGCGAATCTGGCATTGACCACAGACGGAATCAGGGCTCCGATTACCGTGATACCCAGGATATTGGCCGCCTTCGTAATCTTCTTTAAACGGTTTCCAATTTCACTTACAATCTTAGCGCCTTCCCTATAGCCCATGGCATAAAAATTCTTCATGCAGAACAGGCGCAGAAGGCCAAAGAATATCCAGAGCACCAACGCCAGGGGGCTTCCTTCCAGCGCCATGTAAGATGCGATTGACCCGATAATTGTGGATGGTATCACATGAAACAGGGTATCGCCGATACCGGCCAGGGGACCCATCATACCCGTCTTAAGCGCGGCAATGGTATCAGAGGCATCCGCCCCTGTCTCGTCCTGAAGGGCGCAGTCCACACCCATGATAATGGGTGCCATTGTGTTGTTGGTGTTAAAGAACTGAAGTTCGGTCTTGGCCAGATTCTTCCGGTCCTCCTCATCTTTCTGTTTCTTTATCATGGGAAGCATACTGTAAAAGTAACCAAGTCCCTGCATCTTCTCGTAATTCCAACCTGCGCCTCCCAGAAAATACCATCTCCAGAATACGCTTTTACTCTCTTTTGAAAGACCGTTCTGCATCTTATTCATCACCCATCTCACCTCCTGCATTTACTGGCGCCTGTGCTGCCACAGACATCTCGTCCTTCTCAGACTGGAAACTGAGGACCGCGCACGCCAGTCCCACCAGGGCCACCCCCAGGACCGGAACCTTCAGGTAAGCCGCAAGAAAAAATCCCAGAATCAGATAGGAAATGTTCCGGCTTACCGGCAGATAGCGCAGCAGAATTGCGATACCAAGAGATGGAAGGATACCTCCTGCCGTCTTGAGGCCGTTCATCAGCCACATGGGAAGGTGGTTTACCACCAGGTTAACAAAGTCGGAGCCAAATACCAATGCCAGAAATACAGGAAGCATACGGGATACGGACTGAGGAATAAGTCCCAGAATATTCATTCTGGCCGCCGCCTCGATGTTTCCCTCCTCAACCAGGCGCTCCGCCCTGTGCTGGAAATATGTATTGGAAAACCTGGCCAGTATATCCAGCTGTATCATCAGAAGGCCGATGGGGATTGCCAGAGTTACACCAAATTCAGCCCCCTGTCCGCTCTGTATGGCAAACGCGGTACCCAGAAGCGCGCCTGTCATGTAGTCCGGTATGGATGCGCCGCCGAAGTTACCAATTCCCAGAACCAGAAGGTTAAGTGTTCCTCCAACTACAAGGCCGGTAGTCACATCTCCCAGCACCAGTCCTGCAAAAAAGCCAGCCATGGTTGGCTTTACAGTTCCAAAGGTTGTATTATTTCCGTCATAAAATGCAAATCCCGCATATAAAGTAATGAGCAGAATCTGCCACCATTGAATATTCATTCTCCTAGTCCTCCTCGTTCCCCACTATTCATCATCTGATCCGGCTGTCTGCGCTTCCAGGTCAAGGCACATAATCCCATCCCTTGCGTTTTGCACCAGACCCGCAAGCGCGTCCGTACTGCAGACATCCATGTCACTGAGAACCGCATCCACCACCATGGGCAGGTTCATACCGCTGATTACCTTAGCCCTGTCCTTCAGCCCATGCTTCGCAAGCAGCAGTTCCGCCTGGTTATAGGGTGTGCCTCCCCTGAGGTCCGCAAAAACAAGGCCTTTTCCAGTCCCTGACAGCCAGGTTACAAGATACTCTTCCAGGCGCTTTGAAAAATTGCCCACACCCTCTTCTTCCGTCAGCTCCATGGCTGTTATCTGTTCTGCCACAGGCCCCATGACCATGGCAATCGCTGATTTCATCCCAGAAGCAATTCCCCTGTGGGAAACCAATAATAATTCCATATATTTCCTCCATTCCAGCTTCTGTACCGGTACGGTACAATAAACACCGGGACTAAATCGGTTCAATTTCTATACTGAAATAATCCCACCGTTTATATCCCTCAATATACTCAATGGTCCTTCCGTCGAACAGATATGTATATCTTCTTGTAAAGGCACTGGGCTCCTTATCAGTCAGTCCAAGCAGCCTCCCCTCCTCCTCAGGAGCCGGAAAAACAATCTCCGTTATCTCCTTTGAGTCTGCCTGGAACAAATCAATTCCGAAATCCTCCCTTATCTTACCGTAAATAGACGAGAACTTCTCCTTATCCCCCGCATCCTCTTCCTTGATAAACTCCTTGATAACATAGCTGTTCTGTACAATAATCGGCTTATCCTCAACCAGCCGCAGGCGTTTAATGTGGTAAAATTCCTCATTCTCTCCCAGGTTCAGCTGCGCTGCAATCCTGGGGTCCTTCATCACATGGATATCAATTACTTCCGTACGTTCTGCTGCGTTCCTGTACTTCTCGATATCGGAGAACTTGACAATCTTGCCTCGTCTGGCCTTTGATACGTATGTCCCCTTTCCCTGATATCTGACCAGATATCCCTCGTTGGTCAGGCACTGCAATGCCTTGATAGCAGTAATCCCGCTTACATTATATTTTTTTTTCAACTCCGCTTCACTGTAAAACTTATCTCCCGGCTGGAACATCCCATTGTTAATCTCATAGAGTAAGCTTTGTTTAATCTGCTGATATTTAGGAATAGACATATGAACCCCTCTTTCATTGGCTGTTAATTGGTTAATATAATAATCTGTTATTATCATATCAATGATTTCCTTTCTCTTCAACCCAAAAGCTCATAGTCTTCCTCCAATGTGTCTGAAAGTCTCCTCATATCCTGCAGATATTTCTGCGGAAAGCCTCATCCCCTTTTTGATTTGGTTCGCTACTTAGTAGGTTAATATATTAAGCTGTTAATCGAATATTATCATATTGTGCTGGTAAATGCAATAGGTATTTTAATACTTTGTATAATTTCATTATTTGATAAGGCTTTCTCAATGTGCTGGAGCTTTCTGGCACACAAAAAACAGCCTCTCACAAATTTTTTTCTGTAAGAAGCTGTTTGTAATTGTTTTTATAGCATTATTGGCCTTCAACATAAGTAACCATTTCGTCCAAAGGATTTCTTGCTGTGGGACCGGCGTAGGCGTCAACCCTTCCGTCTGCGGATGTATCCCCCATGCCGATTAAGAGAAACGCTGCCGCTGTCTGATCCTCCGGAATCCCCAGCTGTTCCTGATAGACTGCCTGATTTTCTCCGTTCACTGCCAATGTCGGGGAAGAAATGATTTTTGTTCCATACCCTAAAAGCTGAGCAGCCACAGACATGTTCTGGCAGGCCAGGCCTGCATCCAGTTCCACCGTTGATTCCATGGTCATGAGACGTTTGCGCAAATAGGAAATATAGAGCCAGACGCTGTTGATATCCGTTTCCGCATCATACCCCCACGCCTTAATCAGCAGTTCCTCCGAGGAAAGGAAAATATTGTGGTTTATCATCAATTGCTCCATGAGCCGGTATTCCTGCTTGGGAAGAACAAAATCAGTGTTGCCGCAGGAAAGCGTGAAGATTTCACATTTTGCAGGTGAAAGGGTAAACTATATTTTATATTAGCAGCCGAAACTTAGATTCGCATAGGAAAAATGCCGACGCTGGGAAAAAACGGCAGCGGCGGCATGGGATACCGGTTCATTGGGTCTGCTCCATAAAATCTCTGTACGATATACAGCCCAAAGCCAATTGCATACTCAACAGGAACGTTTTCTCAGTCTTTGTGTGTGCTCTGGCTTCAAGCATCAAAATCATTTCATCCTCATTTGTTAAAGGTTCTAATATATGCTGCTTGCGGCAAAACGCCTCGAAATACCGCAAGCCAAACTTTCTTTGGGAAACTGCATTAATATGAATACCGTCAGGGTTACAGGCAAGGCCTGCAGCAGCAACAAAGTAACAGTTATCCTGCTCAAAAGCAAATTGTTTCAACTTCTGATTAATGAGCATATATTCGGTACAATTCTTTCCAAATCCTGACTGGCCTAAAAAGCCACCTAACCCGCCAATGATAATTGGAATATCAGGTGCATCCAGTTCCTTTCTGAACCCATCCATGATTCTATGTAATTTTTCATAATATTTTTCATACCTGCCGCCCATACTGTCAGATTCACCCTGATGCCAGAGAATACCTGTCAATTGACTGCTTTTCATGGCGAATCTGGCTTCACTGATTGCATGGTTATAGAGTACCTTACCAACATCCCATTCTTCGATTTCACTTCCGCCCTCAGCACATGGTATAAGACCGATTTGGCCTTCTTTGTATTCACGACACCACGCATCCGCAAAAGACGCCGCAAGACTGATACCAGCGACTGAACGGTCGCAGTTGATAGGCTCAGCCATCATTTGCCACCTTCCGTTGCGCAGCATGACAATTCTCTCATTTATTATAGGTTTTACTTCATGAAGATATCCGCGGCCGGCCATGTTAGATTGACCAATCATCAAAAACGACTTCACTCTATTTTTCATTACTTAAAAACTCCTTTTTCTCTGCCTATTACTCAAGCCGGTATAAATTACCTTGTGCCGCCATTTCCTGCGCTGGGGCAGACTGGAATTCATTATACTCCTATCATACAAAAAAATCAATGTATAAGTAATACAAAACATTACTATAGTAATGTTATTGATTTTCAGAGTAAAGTATTTTATAATAAAAGGCATAAATAAGCGGAGGTGTTAGGATGGCTAAAAAGAGAGCCACCAAGGAGGCGCTTTTGGCAGCCGCCATTGGTTTGTTTCAGAAACATAGTTTTGAAAACATCACCATAGACGATATATGTAAAGAAATTGATGTTACGAAAACTGCATTTTATTATTACTACAAATCAAAGGATGAACTGGTTCGTGATTATTTTTCCACTGACGGCATGCTGAGCAGCGATGAATTAGCCTCTATTTTGAACGCACATGACTATGCCAATCAAGTTTTGAGGATTATAGAAACGCGTATCCGACAGGTCACAAGGGCCGGTGTCACTTTGACAAAAGAGTTGTACCGCATATACCTGAAGGACGAGGTTATCCCTTTGCTTCCGGAGCAGAGCGGGCTGTGGGATATCGTAATCAGCCTGCTTGAACGCGCCCAGCAGGAAGGGCAGATTAAGCGCACCGCATCTCCCAGGATACTGGGCAACTCCTTATGCTGTCTATCAAATGGTATTGTCCTCAAATGGATTATGGCAGGTGGAGAATTCGATGTTATCAATGAGAACCGTTTGTTGTTTGAAGCGCTGTTTCTGTAGCATACTGCTGGTGCCATTTTAGCATTCAAAAAGATTATTTTGAGATTTGACTATAAAAGGAGAATATTATGGATTTAACCAGTCTTCGGTACTTTGTCGCATTAGCCCGGAATCTTCATTTCACCAAAACAGCACAAGAACTGTATATTTCCCAGCAAAATCTGAGTCAGCATATAAACAAACTGGAAACTCACTACCGTACCCCATTATTCTACAGAAAACCAAAGCTTCAACTGACGCCAGCGGGCAAAGCCTTGTATGACTCCTGCATTAAAATTCTCACAGAGGAAGATAATATCTCACGGCAAATGAATGATATCATTCAAAATAATGTGGGTTCTCTTTCCATCGGAGCAAGCCAGTACCGCGGCCAGTACTGGCTTCCGCTCATTCTTCCTGGCTATCTAAAGCGCTGGCCAAATATAAATGTGCAGGTCACTATGGAACGGTCAGAAAAGATGGAACAGCTTCTTGTCTCAGGGGACCTGGACTTTTTCGTAGGAATCAAGCACGGCGATGATTCCCTGCTCCGATTTATTCCGTTAATGAATGACAAAGTATATATGGCTGTCACAAGGGAACTGATGGAACAATGTTTTGGCGAAGAGACTGATACGATTATTGCAAAATGCAGCAATGGCACCACCCTTAAAGAGTTTAAGGAGATACCATTTATGCGGTTGAAATCCACTTACCGGCTCCGTATGCTGACAGACCAGTGTTTTCAGGCCGTAGGCTATAAACCACGGCAGATTCTGGAAGTGGAATCTATCGACCTGATGATTTCTCTGTTCCCATATAGTCTGGGCGCCTTTTTCTGCACAGGGATGCGGGTTCCATCGCTCAAAACCGCCCATCCAAACACTTACTTTTTCCCGGTACAGCTGAATGGAAAAACCTTGCTCAATCCACTCGGCATTGTATATCATAAAGACCGTTTTCTTCCCAGATATGCACAGGATTTCATCGATCGGTTAAAATCTTTCTTTGCATCATTTGAAAATTCGTAACAGTTTTGACGGCGGAAAAAAGTGTTCCTGTTAATTATTAATATAAAGGAAAAACAAATGGCGCCCATATAATATAAGCGGCGGCAAAAACAGCCGCCGTTGGCAGTCCTGCTTTTATATAATCGCTGAAACGGTATTCACCTGCTTCCATAATCAGTGCCTGTATTCCGGCCGCCATCGGAGTAGAAATAGAAAGCGTGGCGCCTGCCACTGTGGCAACCATAATGGCTGTGGGATTGATTCCTGTTGTACAGGCCACAGTCGCCGCAATGGGCATCGTCAGATTGATCACAGGTATATTGCCCATAAACTGCGTCATGGCAAAGGGTACAAGCAAAAAAATATCAACCAGCACATATTCACTTTGGCTGGAGTTTGTTGCGAAAACCAGTTTTTCTACAATCCAGTCTGCAATTCCGGTTTTGGTCAACGCGTTTGCAAAACCCAGACTTCCCGCGAATATACACACAGTATTTAAGTCAATTGCTCCAAATGCTTCTTTTCCACTCAGCACGCCGCTGACAATCATCAGCAATGCGCCGATCAGAGGCGCATAGTGTGACGGAATCCCCACCAGAGAACTGATAATCATTGCAGCAATGCTGCCAAAAAAGATTCCAATTCCCATTTTATCCTTAAATTCAGAAAGATTGCAGTTCTCGTTCAAAATAATCTCTTCCTGATTTTTGTCCCCATTTTCTTTTTGATTTGAAATAAACTTATAGCCAAATAATCCAATAAAACTGATTGTCACTATCAATACCGGCAATCTTGCAATAGCTGAATCAAATAAACTCATACGAACAGATGACCCCATCATCTGTAAATACGAATTTCCCTGTTCCATAAAAGCTGCTCCCATTCCAAATGGCATAATTGCGAAACCCATACAAGCTGCGTCCATAACAGGCTTCAGCAAACGTCTTTTCTGAAAATTCCCTTTCCTGCTAAGCAGGGATACCATTGGAAGCATTGTTGCCCCCGCTGCTGTGGCACTGGTCAGCATTGCAAGAAAAGAGGCAATATACATACAAATCCATCTCATTTTCTTCTCACTGCTGCCAATTTTCTGAAGAAGCTTCTGTATCTTTATAATAAAACTTGTTTTCATAAGTCCGGCGCCTAAAATGAAAATCGAAGCAAACAGAAAAACCGTTGTGTTTCCAAATCCCGCCCAAGCTTCTGCTGATGACAGTACCCCCGTAATCTCTAATGCAAGACAGCAAAAAACCGCTGTCATTCCATAAGGAATTTTTGCCCAGATATAACTAATAAGCATAAAAAATCCTATTAATAATGTAACCTGAATATCCCCCATTTTTCTCCTCCATATTATAGTTTCGATTTTTCCTTTTATATTTTAGATTTTTCCTTATACAGAACATGCAGACACTCCGCTTTTTCAAAGCCGAATGTCTGCTCTTTCATCTCAGTTATTAATAATCATACATACCCACCGGTTTTCTGTCCGGCTTAATCGTATCAGTATATACGGGAGCTGTTTCATAATCAATATCCGGTATAGGCCAGGTTGGCTCTTTTCCTTCATACATCTCCACAATTCCCATTGCAGCCATGTAAGAAGCCCGCATTGCCGCTTCCACCGTATTGCCGCCAACATGCGGAGTAATCAGCACATTATCCAGAGTGATCAACGGCATATCCGGAAGTATGGGTTCGTGCACAACAGCGTCCAGCGCAGCGCCTGCTATTACATGATTCTTGCAGGCCTCATATAAATCCTGTTCATTGACCACTGCGCCTCTTGCTGTATTAATCAGGAATGCGGTGGGCTTCATCATCGAAAGTGTTTCTTTATTAATCATATTTCTTGTAACAGAGGTATTTGGCGTATGTAAAGATACATAATCACTTTCTCTGAAAATACGTTCTATATCTCTGACCACTTCAACCCCCTCTGGGAAATCACATGCCGGCTTATATGGATCATAGCAAAGCACATTCATCTCCATTGCCAGGCAGCGTTTCGCCGTGCGGCTTCCGATATTTCCACATCCAATCAAACCAACGGTCTTTCCGTTCAGCGTAGTCATATATGTCTTCAGTTTTGCATCGTAAAAATCCACTGTTAACATATCGCGAAGACGTGTTACATTTCTGCTCATATACAGCATCAGCATAAGAGCTGTCTCCGCAACTGATGTGCTGTTGGCAACCGGAGCGTAAAGGCATTTCACTCCATAATCCGCTGCCGCTTTCAGGTCCACAGCGTCATATCCGGCCCCATGGCGTACCAGAACTTTGAGATTCGGCGCAGCTGCTTCAAATACAGCTCTGGGCATTTTCGTAATTCGTACAATAATCGCGTCCGGCTTATGCTCCTTCATATCCGCAATTACATCTTCCGTTTCAAATCCGCGGCCGTCAATCAACGTATGTCCATGACTTTCCAGCAAATCGCGTGCATCTTTTTTTAATTCCTGCGGTAAAAGAATTTTCCAACCCATAATTTCTTCCTCTCATTTCATGATTCTTCATTATTCTCAGCAAATGCCCATGATTTTCCAATACGGAAGTCCGATTATAAGGAACACCGCAAAAATCATAGCTAACAAAATGGTTCCTTTCAGATACCAGTCTTTCTGGCTCACATAACCATTTCCAAAAATATAGATACTTGCACCGTTTCCGTAGTTGCACAAAAGCGCGCCATATCCGCCGAAAAACGCCAGCATCAAAGACAATGCCATTATATTTACATTTGTGGATGCCGCCAATGTCAAAATAACCGGATAAATAGAGGCGATATATGCTGCATTGGACACGAAGAAGTACTTTGTAACAAAACTTATTAACAGCAGAATCACTAATACAGCCATTCCATTCACAGCTGAGAGATCCAGATAATTTTGTATCTGGCCAGACAGCCAGGAATAAAATCCGCCTTCATTAATTGCGCCGGATATACTGAAAAATGCACCGTACCATATGTACATGTTCCATGCACCCTTTTCCGCCATCAAGTCATTCCAATCCATGACCCCAAGCAGCAGCTCCAATGCCAGAAAAGCAAATGCAACCACATACATACTGATTCCAATTTTTCCCCCAAGCATCCATCCCAGAATCGCCATGATAAATAATGCCAGCAGAATTTTCTCGTCTTTTTTCATTGCGCCCATTTCCTGCATTTTACTGACAACAAAGGGTTTAATATCTCCCAAATCTTTCATCTGGGGCGGATAGAGCTTATACACAACCAGCGGGCACAAAAACAAAACAATCAGTCCCGGCACCAATGCCGCCTTAAACCACAGCATCCATGTCAATTCCACTCCGGCAATGTCTTTAATGGTTGAGGCAATCACTGCATTAGATGCCATTCCTGTCAGAAACAATACTGCTGTGGACATGGCAACTACATGTTCCAGCAGCTCCAGATATCCTCCCAGCTTTTGCGGATCCTTGTCCGGATAAGACCCCAGTGACTCTGAGACGCCCCGGAAAATAGGAAATACAATTGCAGAACGGGACGTATTGGACCCGGTGGCCGGACTCAGTATTAAATCACAAAGCATCATGACATATCCAAGACCCAGAGAAGATCTTCCGAATTTGGTTCCCCCAAATTTGGAAAGCAATATGTATGCAAGACGTTTTCCTAATCCGGTTTTCTTAAACGCCCCGCAGGCAAGAAGCACTGCAAGCAAAAACCAAACTCCCTGGGCAGCATATCCGCTGTACAAAACAGCTGGTTTTTCAACAAAGCAGGCACCGAGTCCCAATACAATCAGGCTGATTACCGGCTCTGAAAAAGGTTTCAAAATTAATCCGCACAGCAGGGACAGACACAAACCGAACATATGCCAGGTCTCTGTCTCCAGGCCTGCGGGAGCAGAGATAAGCCATGTCAGGAGCGGAAACAAAATTACCGGTATCATTTTTACCAGACGATTTTTCATCTGTTTCTCCTCCTCTTTTAGCAGTTATAAACGTCATCTATAATCTCTACATTTTTCTTTTCCATCAAATCTTCTACCCACTGGCGATTCACAGTCCCTTTTGCAGAATTCTCCGCTTTCTGTTTATCTGCCGCTGAAAGTGTCTTGGCTTTTTCAAGAATCTCTGCCGCATCCTGTCTCGGAATAACGATTACGCCGTCTTTATCGCCCAGAATAATATCTCCGGGGTTTACAGTAATGCTGCCGCACGCAATCGGAACATTTACCTCTCCAGGACCTTCTTTATAAGGGCCGGCCGGATTCGTTCCAGTTGCATAAATCGGCAGATGCCCTTTTGAAATCACATCAATATCCCGAATCGGCCCATCAATCACAATTCCGGCAATCTTTTTGAAACCCTGCATGTAATTATACATGATTTCTCCCATAATCGCCCGGCTCCGCTCACCCTCGTTGGAAACAACAATCACATCGCCCGGCATAGACATATTCATTGCCTTATGAAGCATCATATTGTCACCAGGCCTTGCCTTCACCGTTAAAGCCACACCGCACATAATTGCTTCAGACGGGTTTGACATCAGTCTGATACTGGGATTCATGCCGCATAACCGTCCCATACAATCTGCTACATTTGCTGCCGGTAATTTGCTGAATTCTTCTACTAAATAGTTATCCGGTAAATTTCTCTTTAAAAAAACACGATTTCCAACTGCCATTTCCTTCTCCTCCTTTATCAATGCGTTTCCAGGCAAAGTGTTGTTCCTGCCTGAACGAAGTGGATATCCGCATCCATCATATCCGCATAATACAAAATCATTCCTTCAATTGATCTGGGAATCACCTTTGACTGTCCGGAATGAGCAACCACCAGCCCTGTAACCTCATTAGGAAGCCCATATTTTTGTGTATAATAGCCGCTCAAAAAACCATGCTGGTAAATCTTACCCAGACTGCTCTTCCTGCTCGTTCCGCTTCCCTGGTCACCCATCTCCATTTCTTCAAGCTTACATACATCATGTAAAACTGCAGCAAGGATTAAAATATCAGTATCAATCTCATAACCATATTTCTCAACGGTATTTCGTGCAATCATAAGCGCATTAGCTGTAACACTTTCCGTATGCTTCACCAGTGCCACCCCAGGAGCTCGGGTTGCAAACTGCGCGTCCGCTATATTTTCCCATGAGCTGTTTTCAAATGCTTCCACCCAGATTTCAGCTGCCTTTTTTGCATATTCCTGATTTTTTATCTCTGATAATTGGGGAAAATATGATCTAACCATCTCTTCTGTCATTTTGGTCATATTGTACCTCCTTCTGTTTCATTTAAAATATTCAGCATGCTTTTTATTTTCTGATATCATTATATATTCTTTTTTAACAACAGTAAAACAAGGTTGTATTTATTTTTGACAACAAATCGTTGTAAAGAATATGGATTTATGGTGATTTTTTAATCCCGGAACACCATAGCAAGATTTGTGAAAACGCAAAGCCGCATTTTTGTTATAATAATGACGGAGGGAAAAATTGTGGAGAAGAATATAACAATTATAAAAGATGTGATTGATTACATCGAAACGCATCTGGAAGAAAAATTGGATTTGGATAACTTAGCCAGGCAGGCTACTCGAAATACCATTTACAAAAGGAATGGTAATAAAAGAACTGACTGCCAGCAAATATGTAGTATTTCATTTCAGGGCTGAAAGTCAAGACAGTTTAGAGCCAGTTGCGGATTACATTTATAAAATATGGTTTCCACAATCGACCTGTCAGTTAAACGAATCCGCAAAATATGATTTTGCAAAGTATGGTGAGGAATCGGATAAAGAAGGGAAAAGCCAAATTGAGTACTGGGTTCCGATTTTATTGACAGCAAGGTCTGTAAACATTGAAAGGAAAATGACCGCCACTTTAGTGACGGCCAAGTAAATAATTAGTCATTATGATAGATGTTTTTTCCAAATTCATAAGCTGACTTCAGATGTGCTGTGCTCCTGATGTTCGGCTTACCGTTGGTATCGCCGCAGCCACCAGCTAAAAGCATCCCTTTGTCAGTAAAACCAATATAATTCACGATTGCAAACTGATAATAGGACACGGCCTGCTCAAAAGTCCAAAAGAAGTCATCGGCAGAAGTCATCAGCAGCGCAGCATCCTTCACAGGATACTTCTCGTACCGGCCGTAAGGCGGTGTTTCATCTCTCTGGGCAATGCAATAAAATCTCTCGATAAACGCTTTGAGTTTGGACGAGATTGTCCAAAAGTACAGCGGGGAAGTAAATACAACCAAGTCAGCCTCTTTGAGTTTCGGAACAATACGATTAAAATCATCCGGCTGTACACAGGGCTTTCCGTAACGGCAGGCATTGCAGCCCAGGCAGCCCTTCACCTCTATTTCTGAGAGAGCAATAGTTTCCACCTGATGTCCTGCCTGCGCAGCCCCACTGACAAAAGAATCAGCCAATTGTTTCGTATTGCCATTGCGCCGGCCACCGCCTAAAATAACTAAAATTTGTTTCACTCCGTCTCCTCCTTCTTTTTCTTGCATTTATTCCTGTTCTCATCTATTATAGAATACACATAACGATTTAAATAGTACGCACATTTTTGACATATACTATCTTTATGGGAAGTGTTAATATTATGAGCATGAAGCGATTTGAAGGAAACATAAAATCTATTACAGATACGCCATTTGGTTATACTCTTACCATGATTGGCGGCAAATGGCGACTGGTCATCTTGTACTGGCTGGTGGAGCATGGCGTTGTCCGTTTTAATGAGTTACAGCGGCTGATTGGCGGTATCACCTATAAAACCCTCAGCGCCCAGCTTAAGGAAATGGAAGCGGATGGTCTTATTATCCGGACAGAGTATCCGCAAATCCCTCCCAAGGTGGAATACAGACTTTCAGACAAAGGCAAATCCCTGTACCCAATCATGGAAGCAATGTGTGCATGGGGTGAAGAAAATCAGTAAAGGCTACTATCCTCCCTAAAACCATCCGTCAAATACCCGTATGGGGATACTTAAAAGCGTGCAGTCACCATCAAGCAAACAGGGGGATTAACTTTAGGAAAATAGGAACTTACGCATAACGTACAGAAACAGCGGCATAAGGGCATAAGGGCAAAAAGATACCCAAAATTATTGACAACTCTTATTTTTTTTGATACGATTAAGCAATCAAGCAGCGGACAGCGTAGAATTTTGATTTCTATGCTGTTTTTTGTTTGTTTTAAGTTTTCAGGCAGCTTTTTATAAAGACTCCGCAAGATAATTGATAAAAATGGAGGTTATAGGATGTAAATAGAAAACACTACCCGGAAAATGATTTTATGCTCTTTTTAGGAGGAATGATTAATTATGGATTTTTATATGAAATTGCCGCGTAACAAAAAAGAATTTGCTGTATTCATGGGGATTATCTCAATTATCTCCGTAAATATTATCGCCCCGCTAATCACCTGTTTTGAAGCAGGTTTTCATCTTTATGTCTGGCAGGATGTTTTAACTGTACTGCCCTTTATCTGGTTAAGTGTTCTTGCTATTGTGCTGCTGACATATATTCCGGCTGAAAAACTGACGGCAGCCATTGTTGACAAAGATGACAGTTTCCATTCTCATATTGTAATAAATATTTTATGCACTGTTTTTCTGATGTCAATTTTATTGACTGTTATTGGAACATGGATTGGAACCCGCTCCATTACTTTAGAACCAATACATAAGTTTTTTTACAAATGGCCAAGGAATTTTGCCGTCTCATTATTCGTTGAAATGTGTATTGCGCAGCCAATTGCAAGATTTGTTATCTATAGAATACACCTGTGGCGTGATCCGCGGAAAAATGTATTAGAAAAAACGTACAGCTAAATAAGCGGATTATGATTCACTCTATAAAAGTTTAGTCTGTACTGATCTGCTAAATGCAGAAAAGCTCATGCAAATATAATGTTTGTATGAGCTTTTCTACTGTACTTTATTTAGAAAATTTGACCATGTTTCCGAACATCAAATTATGAAGTCCCCAGTTTTCCAAAGAAAAACACACCAATACCAGGTCCATTGCAGGGAACGCCACATCGTCAGCCGCTGCCAGAATCTGTATTCCAGAGAATTATCAACCTTGATTTCCTGTATCCTCCGCCTTCTTTAAACAGGATTCCCTTTCATTAAACTCATACTGAAGAAGTACTTCTCTATTCAGGATTTCCTTTTTCTGAATCATATCCATCATCAATTGCATCCCTACTTTTCCCATCTGATACCTAGGCTGGTTAATGGTTGTCAATGACGGATAGCTGTATTTCCCCTGTTCTACACCGTCAAATCCTATGACGGATATATCTTCCGGTATCCGTATCTTCCTTTCATGGAGCAGGCGCATGGCCCCAAAGGCCGCATAATCAGATGCAGCGAAAACAGCATCCGGTACAATGCCATCATCCAGCAGCCGCTTCATACAGTCATAACCGCTCTCCATGCTTAAATCACCGCTTATGACCAGACAATCCTCATGCTGTATGCCATGCGCTTTAAGGGCTTTCCTATACCCGTCATAACGTGCTTTGCCCACATTCTGATCATCCATATCCGTCATCAGCATAGCAATCTTCCTGCATCCGATACTGCACATATAGTCCACCGCACAAAAAGCAGCGCGTTCATTATTGATGCTTACACTGGCAAAATTCTTAGGAAGGCCTTTTCCTATCATAGGGATATTCATGGACACAAGCACCACGGGAATATCCATACGCTCCAGCTGCTCTATTATATCAACGGTCACGATTTCTCCCAGCATGAAAATCCCTTCCACCATTTTTTCGCCCATGAGCCGGATAGCATCCGTCACTTTGTCCGGATTCATATCCGTATTGGCCATCATAAAACTATATTGATTTTCAGCGGATGTAGCCTCGATTCCCTTTATGATCTTTGAAAAAAAAGAACTTGTTATATCAGATACAATGACCCCAAAGGTTTTAGACATTCCTGTCTTTAATCCCCTGGCAACACTGTTGGGCTTATAATTCAGGTCGGCCATAGCCTGATGCACTGCCTGCTTCGTGGACTCCTTTACCCTTGGATCTTTATTCAGGACTCTGGAAGCCGTGCCAACACCTACTCCGGCACGCTTCGCAACATCCATCAGCGTAACCGATTTATCCGATTTCTTCATTCCCATCCATGTCCTCTCAATCTTTTAACATTTTCAGGCCTTTTATCTCGTTAAAGCTTCATTATAAGATAAATACCACAATTTAGCAAGCCAGCCCGCTTCACAGCACTTACCCCTTCATGGCTCCGGCCGTGATTCCTTCCACTATGTACTTTTGGGAAAACATATAGAAAATAACCGCTGGTATAATCGCTAATATTACCGCTGCCAACGCCAGGTTCCACTGATTCACAAACTCCCCGAAATAAAAGAAATACGACAGTGTCAATGTGCGCAGTTCCTTGGAACTCAATGTAATCATAGGAAGAAGGAAATCATTCCACAGCCACAAGACATCCAATACGGCAATGGTTGTTGTGATTGGCTTTAATAGGGGCAGTACAATTTTAAAGAAGGTTCCATATACACTACACCCGTCAATCATGGCTGCCTCCTCCAGCTCTCTAGGTATGCCTTTGATAAATCCATGATATAAGAAAACCGCAAATGGTACTCCGCATCCAATGTATATCAGTATAAGCCCCGGCAGACTGTTAATAAGATGTAACCTGTTCCCGATTTTAATAAGCGGAATCATCATGGATTGAAAGGGGACTACCATCATGGACACAATGGTCATGAAGATGATATTACTGATTTTCCCCGGACGCCTTACCAGCATATAGGTCCCCATTCCGCAGAATAACAGGATTCCCAAGAGGCTTCCCGCCGTCACAAACAAGGTGTTCATAAAAGCTCTTGGGTAGGCAATCTGATTCCACACCGTGACGAAATTTTCAAATACAACCGGTGACGGGAGGCCAGCCGTGTCAAGAATCACCTGATCATATGTCTTTAAAGCATTGGCAAAAGCAATGTATAGTGGGAATACATAAATAACAGCTAACACAAGGACAATAAACAGAATCAGCATATTTTTAACCTGCTTTGAGTTTCCGGCTTTCTTTTTTTGCATTACAGCTCTACCTCCCTCTTTTTCATGACCCACATCTGAAGCAGTGTCACTGCTCCAATGATTACTGAGAATACAACTCCCTGTGCTGCTCCGTATCCATACCTGCTGTATTCAAACGCCTCTCGGTAAATATGCAGTGTTAATGACTCCGTGCTGTTAAACGGGGTCCCGTTGGTAAGCGCAACATTCAGGTCATAAACTTTAAAAGCTGTGGATATGGCTAAAAACAGGCAGATAGTAAAGGAATGGGCAATCATGGGCATGGTCACGTTTAACAATGTCTGCATCGGCCTTGCTCCGTCAATCTTAGATGCCTCGACCACCTCTTCCGGCACCCCCTGCAGGGCGGCAATATAGATTACCATCAGGTAACCGCTATACTGCCATACAAAGACGATCAGCAATGCAAGGAATGCAAGTGTTTTACTGCTGAACCAGTTTGTCTGCAAAATTCCTATGTTAACGGATTCTCCTATCTGCAAAAATACTCTGGTGAAAATAAACTTCCATATATATCCAATTACCAGCCCTCCAATCAGCTGCGGAAGGAAGAACACAGTTCTTAATGCGTTCCTGAGCTTAAATACATGTTCCACAGCCAGTGCCAGCCCAAAACCAAGAGCATTCACAAGAAGAACACTGCTAAGGACAAACAACAGGGTAAATTGAAAGGATTTGAAAAAGGATTTATCCTGAAACAAATCTATGTAATTAGATAAACCTACAAATTCTGTATGTGCGCTTACTCCATTCCATTTCTGCAAGGACAATGCGATACCTTCCAGAAATGGTATCACATTTATCATCACAAAAAACACACACATAGGAATAACAAATATCCAAAAGTTTATATCATACTTTCTTCTTGTCATGCTCCATTCTCCCTTTTGGGGTACGGCAGTTCATGTGTGCTGCCGCACCCGAACCATTTTAATTGTCAGCAAATTTATCCCAGATATCCTGCAGTCCTGCCAACGTCTCTTCGCGGCTGGACTGTCCTGCCGCATACTGCTGGAGCGGAACATAAAACTCCTGCTTTGCGCCTACCGGCCACAGGAAAAATCCAAATGGACAGGTCTTATTTTCGCCCACATAGGTATCAATGATTTGCAATGTCCTGCCTGCATCTTCACCCACACTCATGGATTTAAATGCCGGAACCATATTCATGGTATCCACCAGATAATACTGACCGTTTTCATGGAGCCACTTAAGGAATACCTTAGCTTCTTCAATATGTTCCGAATCCTTATTGATGACATAATAGGCCGATGCATTGACCGCCATTCTGGCATCCTCTTCATTATCCGACATGGGAATGGCAAACATCCCAAGGTTCAAATCCGGATTCGCGCCCAATATGGACGGTTCCGCCCAGCATCCGGTCATCAGCATGGCTGTCTCTCCCGCCGCAAATTTGGAAATCATGGTATCATAGTCGGTTCCGATTGAATTGGCCCCATTTCCATATTCAACCATCATATCCACCACATCAAAGAATCCATCCATAAATGAATTATCTGCAATCTTCCCTTCCTCTGCTGATATCTTTTCTGAAAATTCTTCAGGATTCTCGACCAATGAAAACGGCACGCTCAGCAGATGCTGCCCTAAAAACCACCACTCCTTCAGACAATCCGAATTTCCCTGAATACCGGCACTCTTTAACTTTTCATTTACCGCCCTTAACTCTGAAAGAGTCTTTGGTTCCTCTGTTATACCTGCTTCTTCAAATAAATCTTTATTGTACACAAACCCATATCCTTCCAGCCCGATGGGAAAACCGTATATCTTACCATCAATAGTTACCCCGTCTTTTGATGTCTCAACCACGTCCTCCATCCATTTCTCATTGGACAGGTCCGCAAGATGTTCTCCCCATTCCCTCGCATCGCTATAACCTTCTACAAAGAAGATATCAGGTCCTTCTCCCCCTGCAAACCTGCTTTTTCTGAGTGCGGAATAACCATCCCCCTCCACTGTTGCATTAATCACAATATCCGGATGCTGTTCATTAAAATCCGCCACCATAGCCTGTATCTGCGGAGCCTGATCCACTTTGAACTGAAGCAGATCCAGCTTGACTACATCCTTTTTTTCCGATTCACTGACTTCCCCTGATTCTGTACGGCCTGTACATCCTGCCAAGCAGGACACTGCTATTGCTGCCATCAATGCTGATACCACTTTTTTATTTATCATAGTTCCATCCTCCATTATTTTAGAAACGTTTCCATATCGTTTGAATTTATAATATAACCAGAATAGTTCATTTGTCAATACAAAATAGTATATTTATAATATTTTACCATTTTTAGGTTGATTTTTTATACATAATATACAAAAATTATTGTTGTTACTAAAATAGAATAGTTCCATTCACTCTTTTAACACTCTATATTTTTCCGTTATAACCGGCTGTTTACGGGATACGCCGGAATGATTTTTACTGTAAAATATCTCAATAATTAGGATTGACAATGATTTTTTATTGTTATATACTCCTATTTATAGAAACGTTTCCATTATCATTTTATTCATCTATATCCAGATATAACACAGAAAGGAATCTCTTATGGACTTACATACCAGGACAGATACAATAGCGGAATTAAGCATCCGCATCATACTGGAAAATCAGACCGAATACGGCTCATTTCCAGCGTCTCCATCATTTCCTCAGTTTCGTTTCGGATGGTTGAGAGACGACACCTTTGTCGCGCAGGCCGCCCTGCTCTCCGGCTATCCGGAAACTGCCCGGAATTTCTATCTCTGGGTCAGCCGGACACTACAGGCTCATCAGCATATCATCGAGGCTCTTAAGGAAAAATTAGCCGTCGGTGCCTCTTTAAACTCTGCGGACTTCCTGCCCGCCCGTTTTACCCTGGACGGCCATCTGGAAACAATGGATGCCCAGGCAGAGGAACCATTTTTTTTCAAAAAGTGGCCACATATTTATTCTTTAAAAAATATTGACTCGAAAAAAGACTGGCCCAATTTTCAGACCGACTGTTACGGAACCTGGCTGTGGGGAATTTCGGATTACATTGAACACACCGGGGATACCCATTTACTCACGGAATGCATGTCTTCCATTCTCATGACCATTGATTATCTTGAAATGACATGGCAGCTTCCCTGCTTTGATCCATGGGAAGAATACGGTTATGAACGCAGTCTTACATCCGCCGGATGTGTCTGCGGAGGGCTGATGGCCATAAACCGGCTATTGAAGTCAGACCGGATAACCCATATGACCCATATAATCCGCCAATTCATCATGGACAACCTCACCCCAGAAGGCTGGATACCAAAATATGCTGGCTGTAAACAGATTGATGGCAGCGTGCTTTGGCTTTTTACTCCTTATCAGGTTTTCTCCATGGATGATCCAATTACAAAAAAAACCATTGCGCAGGTTGAATCCAGTCTGGTGTATGACCGGGGTGTTAAACGTTATCTGAATGATGTTTACTATGGCGGCGGGAAATGGATAATCCTCACCTGCTGGCTGGGCCTGTATTATGTAAAAACCAATCAGCTGGAAAAAGCCAGAGCACAGCTTAATTGGTGTACGGAACACGCAGAGGCCAACGGACTATTTCCTGAACAGATTCTGGAAGATTTGAATTATCCTGAATTCAAAACTGAATGGGAAGAAAAATGGTGGCCGGACTCACCATCCCCGCTTCTCTGGTCACACTCCATGTTTCTCATCCTCTATTACAGTCTAAAGGAAAAAGAGGGGAATAAATCATGAATCAAAGCATCTTATATATCGGGACATACAGCAGTCCAATCATGATGGGCACCGGCGAACTGTACCGCGGAAAGGGGAATGGAATCCATTCCCTTCTCTTCTCACAGGGAAAAGGAACCTTTTTTTCCGCCCCTTCCGTTATCCCATCCGTGAATCCATCCTTTCTTCACTTTTCCGCCAACCGGAAATATTTGTATACCGTGAATGAGTCCGATGCCCAAACCAGCAGCATTACCGCCTATGGCATAAAGGATGGCGGTAAACTGTATTTATTAAACTGGTGCCAGACCGGAGGCGCATCTCCATGCCATATCTGCACGGACAGGCAGAACCGTTTGCTGTTTTCGGCCAATTATGGCGGCGGCAGTATAAGTGTATTCTCACTGCGCAAAGACGGTTCCCTTGGCATACGCACCGACTTAGTGCAGCATCATGGGCACGGGACAAATCCTATGCGGCAGGAAGGCCCCCATGTGCACCATGTTTTTCTTGATGAAGATGATACTATTTTATACGCTTCCGACCTTGGGCTTGATGTAGTTAACGCTTATAACGTGGATTACAGCACCGGAACCCTGACACTTATTCCGGACCTGTGCCTGCATATACAGCCAGGCCGGGGCCCCCGCTCCATGGCGGTGAATCCATCAGGAACATATCTGTATCTGACAACTGAAATGGGGTGCACATGCATTGTATATAAAAAAAGCGGCCTCACCTGGAAACCAATCCAGGAAATCTCCACTGTCCCAAAAGACATTTCATGCAGCAATATTACGGCGGAAGCCAGTCTGAGTCCGGATGGAAGCTTTTTATATGTGTCTAACCGAGGTCATGATTCCATCGGGGTATTTTCTATTTCAAAAGAAAACGGAAGCCTCACTCCCATCCAGTGGATTTCCACCCAGGGCAAAACGCCAAGGAGCTTTTGCATGGACTCCGGCGGCAACTGGCTAATCGCTGCCAATCAGGACTCTGATACCTTATCTGTCTTTTCCAGGGATGCAGCTTCGGGCAAATTGAATTTTTTACATCAGGAATATGCCGCTACACCTGTCTGTGTTCGCATGTATGACCCTGTGAATAAAAGTTAAAGAAAGCCTAATATGTATGGCTTATCATAAAAATCCTCTGGTCAATTACTTAAGCCAGAGGATTTTATCTACACTTTTTTCATCTCTAAATCTACAGCCGAAAATTGTATCATTCTTACATTTATTTCTTTCTATTATCCTCCCAATATTATGCTCATTTTTTAAATCATTGGTTATCAACACTCTGTCCTGCCCAATTGCGAAATCTTACTCTTTATTTTTAATTAAATATTCCCGAAGTTCGCATACATAGCTTCCCCACTTTTCATGATCAGAAACCATATTGATAATTTTATACAGAATTATTTCTTCGCTTTTCCCCATTCTTATCACCAAATTATCAAGCCAGTCATGACTATTGGATACCGCATTAGAGCGTTTAGCCATTTCTACAAGCTCATTATTATTTTCTAAATCTACAAGCATATCATAAATAAATTTCTCCGGTTCCACTTTTTCAGGTAAAATCAGCTGATGAATTAGTTCTACTGCCTTATCCACCTTATTATCATGATTCTTTTCGGTTCCTGATAAAACTTTTTTAACTGCATTCCTTTTTTCATATTCATTTCTATACACATCTCCATCTAGCAAAATAAAAACATCAGAGGTATCCTCTTCCCTCAAAATAAAGCTAGCTGCCAATACAAAAGCATTACTTGCAGCCCCAAGCTTTATTACCTTAACATTTCTGGACATTTCCAGATCATCCGCAACAACATTGACAATTGTTTCTGCTAATATATCTTCTACATATATCTTTATTGATTGTTTGACATTTTCACTTAACTCATACACAATATCTGAAGTGATTCTATCATATACCATTGTTTTTTCTTTCAGTGGATACAGGTATCGAATATCCACTAAATGTTGCATTTTACTTATTTCCATTGAATGTGTAGTAAAAATGATTTGAAGTTTTTTTTGTGCTGCAATCTCTGACAATTTAGAAATTAATCTTTTTAATGCCATGACATGCAATAATATCTCAATTTCATCAATCAAAATCAATGAATAAGCATTCGCCGTAAAAATAGTTTTTAAAATCGTTAACACTCTTTGTTCACCAGCACCCATACTCAAAGATGAATATCTCATATTGCTTCTCGTATGCACACCGAGCAATTCCTTTTTCTTCGTTTTATGGTAATTCAACTGATCATAATCTTTATTCAAAATATATGCTGCTAATTTAACAATTTTATCAGCATTTTTCTCTCTCGCCAGACTTGTTTTATAATCAATATATGACGTCTGTCGCTCCTTTTCTATTTCTGGTACACATGTTTCAATTCCCAAAAAATAGGTATCTCTTTGAGGGCGGTCCGTATAGCGCGGTGACCATCTGTCTGCATTCTTTTTATATTCTCTTGTATACTCTTTCTGCGAGTTTTCATCCCAATATGTGATTGAAAATTTACTATTCTTCCAACTTGAATCTGGATTTGGTGTAAAGAAAAATGAAAATTTATAGTCTTCATCTGATTTATAGGGCTTATAAATACATGCCAGTGCGTGTAATATGGTAGATTTTCCTGCCCCATTAACCCCCATTATTGCTGTAACATTTTTGTCAAAAGAGATATTTAAATTTTTGATACCTTTCAAATTATCTATATGCATACTAATAAGCTTCTGTTTCGGATATATAATATCTTTTGCTGTATTACCTGCAATCTTTTCTCCCTTTTTCTCTTTTTTCTTCGCATCTTTTAATACAAATTTATCATGATTGACTATTTCAAAACTATCTTGTTCCAAATATTTTTTCACAGATGCTGCAATTGCAGAAACCACAAAAACATTTGAAGCGTATGCAATTTTCATATACATCTCACGCTTGTTTATCCATTGATTAAAATTGTACCCCTCTAATCCTTTCAAAAAAGCACATTCATTATGTGTCAGTTTCCTTAATCCTATTGAATCCATCAAGAACATTTCTCTATAAAATCCCATATGAATCAACTTTGTTTCAGAAAACTCTCTACCTTTCCGAATATAATATTTGCCCTCTTGTAATTCTAAATCCACGTTAAACGATATTTTCCTATACCAATTATCAACTGATTGAGGTTCTTCTTGATACACTGGCCGTTCCAACCGATCTCCCTGGGGAAAATAAAATTCTTCCTTGTATAAGTCGTTCCTTATCCCTATCATATAGGTCTGATTACCTATTACAGGAAATCCAGAAAACTCTGCTTCGTTAGCTATCTGATATGTAATCATATATCTACGAAACACTTGAATTTCTAAAATACTCCTCAATTCTGCCGATTGATTGCCAGTAATCATTCTGCTCGGAATCTCAAAAATAAAAGCCTTTGGCATTTTTTCTGATATGATCTTGAAAACAGCATCGTTTTCATTTTTATGCGTCCTTTTATTATTTGTAATTTTATATGTACCATTAATTAATTTAGCAGTTATTATATCCGCCTCTGGAAGTTCGTCTGGCATAATATATTCTATGTCTGATAAAACAAAGCGCTTATTTTCAATTATCTTATTATATATTGCTTCGCACATTGGCGTACTATCAACTGCACATACTATATCATATCCTGCCCGTTGAAATCCTAAGGACCTTCCACCAATTTGAGAGCGTAAATCAATTACCCTTAATTTTTCTGCCATAACGTTCTTTTGTACTCCTTTTACATTCACTATACATCATATATAAATCGTATGATTTCTTCACTTCCAGGATAATTTAACATATATCTTTGGTTTAATTTGCATCTGTTAGGTTAATTGCCTTTTGCCGGGCGCTCAACTGGTATTTATTTATGAATGTACATTCTAGTCATACTTGGTTCATCATCTCCCTGAACCATGCACAAAAATTCCCATCCATATCTTTCATAAAAACTCGTATGGTCAGTAACTAAATAGACTGGTGTTACACTTTTAGGTCTTAAATCCTCAACGGCCATATCAAGCAAGTGTCCCGCGATTCCTTTACATCGGTATTCTTCTTCTGTGTATACCGCACATACATTAGGGGTAAGGTCTTTTCTGTCGTGGAAATCATTGTCAATTACTCCTAATCCCCCTATAATTCTGTTCCCGTCTAAACAAAGATACCATCCATACTCAGTTGTATTATTAAGATAGGATTCCATACATTCAAGATAAGCTTCCTGTGGAATTCCCCATTTAGAGTGAAACCATTCGGCTGCTCTATCCTTTAGCTGCTGCATCTCTCTTAATGTGATGTATGTATAACCGCTCATGCTTTCTCCTCTTCAAATTCTGATTCTTATAATACAATATTTCAGGCCAGAAAACTAGCAGTGCATACTTATTATTGAATATATACTGCTACACTTTTAAATAAAACTTCTTCCGATAAAAGCTTAAACAGTACAAATTCTTTTCCTGCATCTGCCTCCCCCATTTTACCATTTTTAAGAATACGCTTTCCAATCTGCTTTTACTATACACTGATTGAAACGAAAATTCAACTTTGACAAAGAGCTAAAAAAAGATATCAAGAGGGTATAATTCCCACTTGGCGCTCACCATATTTTTGGGTAGTCAATTAGTATTCAAAATTCAAATAAGAAAAGGCTTTTGGAGTTAAACGCTTTCGTTAATCGTTCCAAACTTTTCAGACTCTCTCTATGTAAGATTTTTCCTTATGCATCCCTGCTTATAATTTATCACACAAAAAGGAACCTGCCTGCCATATCAGCGTACCAAATACTGTCTTTACCGGCCCATTCTCTTATTATTTTCGCTTCGTCCAAAAAATCTCCCAGCCGATTCGGAACAAAATCAGACAGGATACCAACTATTAAAAAGCGCCAGACACATCTCTGCATCCAGCGCAACACCATCACTGTTCTATTGTTTCCTACATGCCTGGGAACAGTTCCATTCCCAGCTCCACTCCTGCTCTCTTCAGATAACAGTCTAATTGATGCTCTGTCAGATTGGAACAATTGCCGCTCTTGCCTTAAATCCTTGTAAAAATATTATATTTTTTAGTCTTTTGACGGAATACATTTTCCACAGGCAGTCACCGTGTCCCCTTCTTGTCGCTTCTGCTCCTCACATCCGGACAGTTAACTGCTAAGGTACGTTTATGCCATAGATTATTCCCATTAAGGATCCAATTTTCATTACAAAAATGGTTATGGTGATTATGAGTATGGAATCATATCAGAACACGGTTTGTAAACCAGCCTTTACCACAGTCCGGAGGTATTCAAAGATCAAATACGTTCAGAAAGGACTATGGACGCCAGGGGCTGTACTGCATGTCGCTGAATCTTGATGACTTAAACAGATGCGTTAACGGAACCCACGAAGGAAAAGCCGTGGAAAAACAGCTAGTATATATGGAGACATCTGCGCAGTCCGGTTAAGGGACGCGCTTCAGCTTCCAGATTCCGGCTGCCGTGATACAGACAAGATACAGCCCGCAGACAGCGAAAAACAGCAGGACATTCTGCCCCAGCACGTCCTCTGACTTATTGGAATTCATACCCAGAAGCATCTGGGAGTAGGGGAAGAAGAGGCCGGCGCGCGAATTGGCGGCCAGCAGACCCGCCACTCCCCCTGCCGCTCCCATGGCCACCGGTGTGGCAAAGCTTTGGACCTGGGCGGCGAGAAAGAACTGCAGCGCCGCAATGACGAGGGCGCCGGCCATGCCGCGGATAATCCAGGTAACGATATGGACAGAGGGCAGTCCCATAAGCCCCACCGCCTTGCCTGCTGCAACGAACAGGACAGCAAACCACATCTGTGTCAGTAAGGTCATGAGACAGACCTGAATAAATTTTGATACATATATGGTTTGATAGGATACGGGAGCAGAAAACAGGGTGTTGCGGCAGCCGTTAAAATTCTCATACCGCCACAAAAAGGCACAGTAAGTTCCAATCAGGGGCGGGAAGAAAAAGGTGGCGTAAAACAGCGTCACCTGGGTCCACAGGGAGTACCACTCCGACGTTAGCAGCCCCAGATTTGACAGGTAATTGCCGCCTCCCAGCAGGACCGGGATGACCGGTATTATTAAGAATGCAGGCCAGATCAGGGTCCCTTTGCATTTCATACGTTCACAGTAAATCGCTTTTACCAGCATAGCTAAGTCCTCCTGTTATGCGTTACATGGTTTCTTGTACTGTTTTCAAAAAATTCTTTTGTCCCCAATAATACAGAAATGCTATGGCTGCTGCCAGAACAGCGGTCCATAAATATGGATAGGGAGCCCAATAGCAGGTGGTATACCGGGTTGCTTCATCGTACACATAGCCGGTGCGGCACAGCGCTGCGTAATATCCCCACGGTATCAGAAAGCGCAGCGGCAGCTGGTGCAAAAACCAGGAGAACAGTCCGGTAAAGGTGCCGCCGATACTTATGAAAATCGGCGTTAACTGGTTGCTGAACTTAAGGGACAGGTTCAGCTGAACGATAAATATACTGAGTGAGGTCAGAAACAGTGCGAAAAACAGCGACGCGTATAAAACCGCCAGCCGGGAGGAGCCGTCCGGTTCAATGGGAGCGGTAAGGAAGTGGAACAGCACCGTTTCCATCAGGCTGAATACAGCCATATAGACGGTTCCCACCAGAACCTTTCCGCGGTAGATATGTTCCGGCTTCTGCATGGTGCAGAGCCATTTGTAAGTATCTCCGATTTGTTCCATGTCGCACATGCGGCTGGCCAGGACTGCTGCTGTGATGGGGCACAGAATGGTATTCATTAAAAGCATGTTAATATAAATCATTGCAGCGGGATCGTTTATCCTGGATATATCCATATCATGGAAGCACCATGCCATCCAGGCTGAAATAAGGGCAAATACGGCGAGAAACAGCGCCGGAGTATGCCGGTGCCGCAGCTTGCGCAGTTCCAGGCAGATTTCCTTTTTGTATATCATAATCCGGCCTCCTTCACCATTCCAAGGTAGATATCCTCCAGACTTTCCGAACGCTCCTCAATGCGGTACAAATCAATTCCGTTTTCCCAAATCCTGCGGAGCAGCCGGCGCAAGACAGTTTCAGGCAAAAACGGAATTAGGATACCCTGCTCCGGTGAATACGAAAGAGAAGCCGGCCCCGGGACTTCTATCTGTTCTTTGAGCAGCGCGGCGGCGCCTTCATCATTGGAGGTGCGTAAGTGAATCTGCCGCACATTTCTGGACCGGAGAATGTGCAGAGTATCCTGAAAAATAAGCTGACCACTGGAAATAATACCGATATGGTCTGCGGTTTGCTCTATTTCCGACAGGAGATGGCTGGATACCATGACGGTCATACCAAACTGCCGGGGAAGGCTCTTGATTAACTCCCGCATTTCGTGGATGCCGGAAGGATCCAGGCCGTTGGTGGGCTCATCCAAAAAAATCAGTTTTGGCGAACCTAACAGGGCGCCTGCCAGGCCGAGGCGCTGCTTCATGCCCAGTGAGTAGTGGGCTGTTTTCTTCTTTTTCTGTCCGTCCAGCCGGACAATGGACAGTACCCGGTCGATTTCACAGAAAGGGAGTCCGCGCAGCATACAGCTGATCTGCAGATTCTCATGGGCAGTGAGATTGCCGTAATAAGATGGATTTTCAATCAGTGATCCCACCTGCTTTAAAATGGAAATCCGGTTCATGTCGTTCATTTCTTTTCCGCCGATGACAATCGTTCCGCGGTCCCGGCTGATAAGCCCTAAGAGCATTTTCATGGTTGTGCTTTTTCCGGCTCCATTAGGGCCGAGAAATCCGTAGATGGCGCCTTCCGGAACACTTATGTCCAGATGGTCTACGACCGGCTTCGCGTGATAGCATTTTGTCAGCTGTTTTGTCTCAATCATTGCCTGTGTCATGTGGTGTATCCTCCTTGCTGATAAGTCCCTGCGTATGGTCTTCTGTTTTCATCATAACCTACGCACCTTACCCATGCCTTTGCTCAACCTTACATTTACCTTAAATTATGGAAAAACGGCTTTCTGCATTTTTTAAATCCGCTATAATAGAGCTAAAGGCAGGTGGGTAAAATGAAATTAATGGAAGCAGGAATACTTGTGGTGGACGATAACCGGGAAATGTGCAGCCTGGTGCAGAATATATGCAGGCAGGAAGGCTTTAACCGGGTGGAAGCAGCCTTTTCCAGCCGTGAGGCAGAGAGCATGGTTGGCGGCGGAGGCGTGGATTTAATCATATTGGATGTCAATATGCCCGGCGAGGATGGATTCTCCTTCTTCCAGCGGATAAAGCCTGTACTGGAACAAAAGCGGATTCCTGTCCTCTTCCTTTCGGCCAGGGACCAGGATGAAGATAAGCTTTTGGGGCTGGGACTGGGGGCCGATGATTACATGACAAAGCCATTTCTCCCCAGGGAATTAATCCTGCGCATATCGGCAATATTGAGGCGGACATACCAGCTGGATGAGAAAAACAGCAGTATTTTCAGGCTGGGAAACCGGGAAGTGGACTTATCTGCAGGCATTGTCCGGGTTATGGATGAATCAGGAAAAACGATTCAGCTGACAAATAAGGAGTATCAGCTCTTAAAGCTGTTTCTGGAGAACCGGGGAAGGATACTGACCTTTGACGTGCTTTCTGAGTCGGTCTGGGGAGAAAATTATTATGATTATGAAAATACGCTGATGGTCCATATCAGAAGGCTGCGCGAAAAGATTGAGGAAAAGCCTTCGGAACCGGTGTTTTTGATTACAGTGAAAGGGTTAGGGTACCGGATGAACGCATGAAAAGCCTGATGAAAATTTACGTAAAATACATTGCAGCGGCACTGACGACGATTCTGGCCTTTATCCTTCTGCAGCTGGTGATACTGGGAGTGGTGACCGCGAAAATCTATGGAAGCGGCAATAATTACGGAAAATACTCCATAGCCCAGGCGTATGATAAGCTTTCTGCGGCTGACGAAAGCGGGGCCGATGGCCAGACGGAAGCGGCCGCTTATCTGGATGAGATAGGCGCCTCTTTTGCCATGCTGCTGGATCAGGGCGGCGGGCCTCTGTGGAAGTGGCAGGTGCCAGAGCATTTAAACCACACGTATACGGTTTCGGAAGTCGCCTCGTTTTCCCGCTGGTATCTGGATGATTATCCGGTCTCGGTATGGGGCGGGGATAAGGGACTTCTGGTGGTGGGATATCCCAGGGGAAGTGTCTGGAATTACTATATTCACCAGGATATGAAGGATTTTGAAGGATTTCTGACCTTTCTCTCCTTAAGCTTTATTTTTACTATACTGGCAGCGGTACTGGTCATTCTGGTTTCAGGATACCGGTATTACCGGAAGATGAAGGTGATGACGGATGGCATCGGGTGCCTGGCCTCCGGCGACAGCGTCAGCCTGCCGGAGAGCGGAACCATGAAGGATCTTGCCGGAGCCTTAAACCGTACCTCGGACCGGCTGGCGAGGCAGCGGCGGCAGCTTGAACGGCGGGATGAAGCGAGGACAGAGTGGATCAGCGGCGTTTCCCATGATATCAGGACGCCTCTGTCACTGGTAATGGGGTACGCGGATATGATTGAGAGCCAGCCGGAGACGGAACCGGAGGTAAGGAAAAAGGCCGCATTAATCAGGAAGCAGAGTCTCCGGATCCGCGACCTGATCGAGGACCTTAACCTGGCTTCCAAGCTGGAATACAATATGCAGCCCCTCCGCCTTAATCCTATTTCCCTGGCTGCAATTCTGCGCCGGGTGGCGGCCGATCTTTTAAATACCATAGAGCGGCCCCAGGACTATCCGTTTTCCATTGAGATTTCCCAGGAATTTGAAGAGTATACCATGGAAGGTGATGAACAGCTTTTATTCCGCGCCTTCCGGAATATACTTGGAAACTCGGTCCGTCACAACGAAGGCGGCTGCAGTCTGGATATAAATGCTTCCCTGGAGCATAACGGACCTGTGATCCGGTTTTACGACAGCGGCATCGGAATTCCCCGGGAGGTCTGCCGGTATCTCAATGAGGGACATAAGCCCGAAGGAGACGTCCATATCATGGGGCTGCGTATTGTAAAGCAGATTACTGAGGCCCATGGCGGAAAGCTGACGGTAAAAAGTGAGGGGCATGAAATTGTGGTGAGATTTTAAGTTACAGTCCACGGCCGGCAGCGGATAAGGAAATTCCATTGCCCCAAATATAAGATAAGCCTCAGGCATTGGGATCTTCTTTAAACGTTCTGTTTCTGCGTCATAGTCATTCTTATCACAGTGACAGACCAGAAAGCTAAGATAACACGGCTGCCAGGAATTATAATATTCGTAAGAAAACGTTTCTGTCTTTTGGGAATCAGGCAGTTGTTCCGGAAATATGTCACTGAACACCTGCCTTTCACTTTCCAAATGAATTCCTGTGCCAAATTCTTCCGCAAGAGAACATTCATTTGCCGTCTGTGTTTTCTCTCCATTGATTTGCCACGTTCCCCCAAGGCCTGACAGGCAGAAAGAAACAGGACACCCGTTACGAACAATAATTTGCTTAATATTACAGTCTCCGGCTTCCGTGGTTTTTACTGCTTAAATCCCAATCATCTAATAAACAAAAAATCCGTATCCCATTTTTATATTATAAATCCCATAGCATGACAGTGTGTCTGGCTGATTTCCGTCTTCATCCACAAAATTCCACCCCGGATACCAATTAAGGAACTCTTTTGGCACTTCCGCAATTTTTGTATCCGGCGTATACAAAAGATACTCCGTGCCGTCCTCCATACCATATGGTTCAGAATATTTGTTCAGAATACCATCTTCAATCCATTCCTCACCGTTCTCTTTCTCTGCTGTGATTTTAGATAATGTCATGGAATATGTATGGCTGTCTATCTGGCTGATGTTATCAAACTGTCCGCTGAAATCACAAATATAATGCGTTCCTTTCGGATAGTCGTTCCCCCGGTCTCCCATATCTGAATCAAGGTATGCGCCGTTAAACGAGCCGTCCTGATTTAATACAATAGCGGTTCTCCACGCTCCGGCCCCGCTGCTGAATACAAATTCCAGCGGAAACACATCCGGAAGTTTTGCTTCATTTAGTATAACTGGTTGTGTCTCACAACTTCCGTTATTGGCAGTTCCTGCTTTGGAAGCGCTTGTTCCTGCCGGGACTTCTTCCTCTGTTTTGCCGGGAGCAGTGCCCTCTTCTTTTTCCGCTCTTCTGCCGGGAGCAGTGCCTTCTTCATCTTCAGCTGTTCTGCCGGGACCAGTGCCTTCCTCTTCTTCCGCTCTTCTGCCGGGAGCAGCTCTCTCTTCGCTGTCGATACCCTCCCTGATATCCTCCTGGGTAAATGCTTCAGCAACAGTTGTCCCTGCACTGACCGCCCTGCTTCCTGACGGCGTTTGTTCTGACCCACAGGCAGTAAGAAGCAGGGCTCCGGCCACAATCAAATATTTGCTTAATTTCATAATCTCCACCTTCCCGGCCGCAGCCGCTTTTGGTTCCAGCCAGTTACATTCTTTACAGCTTCATGTAACTGGTTGGTTGTAAGTATCACCCCATATAAATCTCCATCCACCGTTGAATGGCTTACATTGGTAATCCCATCCCCGGCCCGGTAAACATGATGGCCCTTTGCGTGCCCGGCTTCATCAAGACGGCTCAGATTTGTCACAATGTTTTTTATTGCATGTATATTGACTTTTAGAATCAGACCATTGCTTAGTATGGGTTTGCGGATCACCTAAATATTCTCTGCCGTAACTGTGTATTCAAATGAACCGGCAGCCACTGTTCCATAAGATGTACCATTTAAAAAAACGAAGCTGTCCTTCCAGTTCCTGCAGTTTATCCGTGACAGACGCATCCGCATGGGTAGAAATACCGGAATATATATCCTGTGCTGCGTTTCCATCGAATGACGGGCGTACATCATATGCGAAACCGCGTCCGGGAAATGAATTCAATACAGCCAATGCGGACGTAAGGGGTATCTGTATGTTTTCTGTTCAGTCTTAGAATAACACAGAGTTGTTTCAAAGTTGTATCAAAAGGCATTCATATTCTTACGAACATATTAATTTCTTCTAAAATAAGGCAGAAGTCCGCCTGCCTGTCATTTTAATTACATCCTCATCCTACCATTAACAATATAAGCGCCTTAAATCATGTGTATAATAGATTCATATAGGAGATGCAGCAGCCCTAATCGTGCCTGGCGCTGGCGCTCCCACTGCCACTGCCGCTGAAGCTGATGCCACTGCCGCTGCCACTGATGCTACTGCCGCTGCCGCCGCGATAGCCACAATTAATCTTTTCTTCGGATTTTTTCTTCCATATCCTGGTTTATTTCCGCAATTTAGATGCATCTGCCGTATTAGATCCAACGCTTTAAAAATGGGTTCGTTTTTTCACATAATTACAAAAAACGGCATAGCTGCAAGCCAATGCTGTTTTGAACCTACTGATTCGCCGGATAACGGTCCCCGATCCCATCCAGTATCCTGCTTCCGATCCTTCTGTGAAACTCCGGGGCCTTCGGAATATCCTGGTTGATTTCCAAATCCTGCGGCGCCAGACAGGCAACCGACTCATCGGTATGTTGAAAATGTCCAGATAGTCATCCTCAATCCATTTACGGAATCGGCAATAGACAGTTTCCCAAGGACTATAACACTCTGGTAGAGCCCGCCGGAAGGCATCACTTCGTGGTTTTTGCCATCTGTGCGGGTTTCATCACCGCTCTGTGGATATGGAATAAAATTCTTTACAACTCCATAACAATTCTGCATTATAATGGTATGAAATAGAGCAGGGTAAGATCAATATGGCGCGCTGCTAAAGAAGGAGGAACCCGGCTTAAACCTGCGGGAAAAGAATATGGCAAACATATTAATTGTGGAAGATGAAGAAGTGATACATGAGCTTATAAAACGGAACCTCTCTCTGGTTGGGCACATATGCCACTCCGCTTTTGACGGAAAGGAGGCCCTGGAATGTCTTGCGGACAAGCGGTTTGACTTGATGATCCTGGATATCATGCTCCCAAAGGAGGATGGCTTTTCTGTCATGAGACAGGCAAAGGGGCAGCCCACTATTTTCCTCACAGCCCGGGACAGCTTAAATGACCGGATGACAGGCTTCTCTTTAGGGGCAGACGACTATATCATCAAGCCCTTTGAGATGCTGGAAATGCTGGCGCGGGTAGAGGCTGTGCTGCGGCGCACCCAGACAAGCGCCAGCACCTTCCAGCTGGATAAAGTGCTTATCAATTTTGACAGCCGGCAGGTATACAGGGAACAGGAGCTGCTGGAACTGACCCCCAAGGAATACGAACTGCTGGAGGTCCTGGTAAAGAACCGGAATATTGCCCTGGCCAGGGAACGGCTGCTGGAGCTGGTTTGGGGGTATGATTTCGAGGGGGAGACCAGGACAGTTGACGTCCATATACAGAAGCTGCGCAAGAAGACCGGCTGGGAGAACAGGATCAAAACTGTATATAAGATGGGATACAGACTGGAGGCAGGAACATGAAAAAACGCACATTCTATGCCACGTTCCTGTTATTCCTGACAGCCATCTATACCAGTATCCTGTCTCTGTCTGTTATAACTCTTAAGGGAACCATGCAGCAGGCAAGACAGCAGTGCCTCAATGAGCAGTACTTCATTGCATCCGCCCTGTACCGGGATATGGCAGCGCTGGAGGAGAGGGGTCTCACATCACAGGAAAAGCTTGACAGTCTGATGCAGCCCTACCTGTACCTGGCAGGCAACCGAAGGTCAGCTCTCTTTGTATACAGAGATAACACACTTCTATACACCACAGGGGACAACGGTAATATGGAGACGGCACCTCCCGGAAATCAGGGGGAGGACCGCACCGTGGCCATTGGCCAAAAAGGCCAGAAAACACTGTGCAGCACCTGGGGTGCTTTGCCCAGGCCCTACGACAGCTTTCAAATTCTCTATCAGATTGATATCACGGAGCACTTAGATGCATGGGAGGAGAGGAACAACACCATGCTCTTTGTCGGGGCCGCCCTGTCATTTGTCATGGCCCTGTCTCTGCTGATTCTTTTAGAGCGTCTGTTCCTTCCGCTCTCTCAGATAACTGGTCTGTCCCAGAAAATAGCGGACGGGGATTACAGGGACCGCCTGCCAGTCCATGATGGGGATGAGATTGGACAGATGGCCCACAGCTTCAACCATATGGCTGAGGAAATCGAGAGTAAGGTGACCGAGTTAGCCGCTGCAGCAGAAAACAAGCAGAGGTTTGTGGACAACTTTGCCCACGAACTGCGCACGCCCCTGACTGCCATCTATGGGTATGCACAGTATATGCAAAAAGCTGCGCTGAGCCAGGAGGACGCACAATTTGCACTGGATACCATCCTGTCTGAAAGCCGCCGTATGCAGCTGATGGCCAATCAGCTGATGGAACTGTCCGGCTTAAGAAATGGGGAAATCCAGATGGTGGCTCAGAACCTTCCCGGTATCCTGGACGCGGTCCAGCGCACAGTGGCCCATAAGCTGAGTGAAAACCAGATACAGCTAATCACTTTTTCCCAGGTAGAGACAGTCATGGGGGATGCAGTCCTGCTGCAGAGCCTTCTGGTAAACTTAATCGACAATGCGGCAAAAGCAAGCAGACCTGGAACCACCATCACACTCAAAACTTTTTATGAGGACGGAAAAATTGTCATCGCTGTGTCAGATCAGGGAAAAGGGATGGACCTTAAGGAACTGGAGCGGATAACGGAACCTTATTACCGTGTGGATAAATCCAGGAACCGTAAGGAAGGAGGCGCTGGGCTGGGTCTTGCAATCTGCAGCCAGATAGCCAGATGCCACAATGCCAGCTTAACCTTTCAGAGCGAGCCGGGACATGGGACCACGGCCATGGTAATATTTACAACTCCATAACAACTTCATGATAATTCCAACATACCGCAGGGTTATTCTTTCTGTTGTAAAACATCATACAGAAAAACCCAAAGGAGATATTGAGATGAAAAAAGACAGACAAAGAAAAGCAGGTTTCGTAAAGCCCCTCATGACAGCCGTATGTATCATCGGAATGGCAACCCTGTCCTTTCAGGGATTAACCCAGGTAGTGATGGCGATGGAAACCCAAAAAACTGAAACCATTTTCACCCGCTATTCCACTGGCTCAAAAACAATAAACACAGCTCCGGAAAACGCCCTGCCCGATGGATACGTGAAGCCGGATTATCAGCTGACGGACAATGACTTAGAGTATTACAGGGATAAAAAGCCAACCAGCGCGGATCTCTCACGTGAGGCGGCGGCTGAGCTGGGTGTGCAGGGGCTGTACCGTGTGTTTGGGCTGGATATGAACGGCAAGACAATTGAGATGGCTTATAACCCGGCCCAGAACGGCCACCGGGCCACCTGGGAAGGAAACTGGTGGCCGGACGGCAAAAAAAGCAGCTCCGAGGCATATGTGCAGGCCTATTATTTCAGTCTGGATGCCGTCACAGGCGAACTGTACAGCGTCATACATGACAGGGTACTGGGCGGAAACGCCAACACCGGTTTCGATGCAGCTTTAAATCAGAATGCCGGTGAGTATGAGGCGCTGGCCAAGGAAAAGGCAGTACAGCTGGGAGCCATAAAGGGGGCGGTAAAGACCGCCAAATATGAAGGACAGGGCTTTACAAACAATGACCCGGATATCTCCTTCAGCCTCACAGGGGAAAATGGGGACCGGGCCCAGCTGCGCTTTTCCCGCCATGACAAGGAACTGTTGGCCGTCACCTTTAACGCCGGCATGAAGGATATGGATGTGGCAGAACAGGAAGCCGAGGACTTTGCAAAAAGGGCGGAGGAATATTTAAGACAACATCCGGACGCACAAACCTATGAAGAGTAACAGGCTGGACTAACATCTTAATCTTCCATACCAGTCATCAACAGAGAGAGCTGTATACTCCTGTCCTTAATAGACTGGCGCTCTTTATTAACCGTTTGCTCCTCCCACTCCCGGATCCGTTTCATTCATCTGCTGCCTAATCCATAATACAGAGCAGAAAGCGGTACGAAATAGCATTGATTTGGTAATGAACGGTCCACAAGTATTTTATATCTCATGATATACTAAAGATATTTGAAAATACATCGGCGGTAATCAAAAAACTGTTTCCGCCTATAGGAGGAACTGAAATGAAACACAATGTAATTAAGAAAACAATGGTCTCTCTGTGTGCCTTCGCACTGTGTGCAGGTCTGACTGCCTGCAGCGAAAATCAAGAAAAAACTGCGGAAAAATTCCTGACTTCCGTGCAGACCCAGGATTTTGCAACAGCGATGAGCTGCATGGATGAAGATAACCGTTTAAACCGTGTGTTCAGTGCTGTGGATGGAGTGAGTGTTCCGGAGCTTGATGAGGTTTACCGCACATTTTCTAAGCAGATGAATGAGATGACTTTTGAAATCTTAGGCAAAGGGGTAAATTCAGGTGAATGTAATGTGCGTATAAAAAACAGAGATTATGACACCGCTATCAAAGAGGCCATGAACGCCGCAATACAGTCCCAAACTGAAACAGGAAACAACGAATTCTCCAACTATGCCGGCTGGCTGGGGCTGGGGGTATCCCAGGCAGTTTTAGGCCAGGAAGCAGAGGAAACAATGACCATTTCCAAGGACGGCGGTGGCATAATTAAAACAAAGGATAATATCGACTTCTTCGCTTTATTGACTGGTGACTTCTATAGTTACGCCAACCTGACCATGACTACCTGTACCCTTACGAATGAGGAGCAGGAAAGCACATACTATATTGCAGCCAGAGGAGACAGGGTGATGGGCTGCATTATGGTTGATACCATCATGCTGGATCTCTCCGGAGCAACTGACGAAGAAGTGGACCTGTTAGTTGAGGAAACAGAGAAGCAGATGCGCGGAAAAAAAGGAATTTATGGAAATGCCACAGCTGGAGAAGGCAATATCACCACCACTGTTGGTATCGACTTTACCCAGACCGAACAGGCGGACTTGATTACAATGGGGCTTATTGACGGCAGCCGTGGATATCAGGAGTACCTCAGTCTGAAAACCACCATCGAAGGCTTTGAAAGCCAGGGAATGACCTGTGTGACTTCTCCACAGTACAAATAAACGGCTGCCATCGGCGGTGAACAAAATAATCCTTCATATAAAGATGATATTGCAAAAGTAAAAGAAAGGATGCCGTCAATACCAGGTTCTGTCATAAGTTGCTTCATCTGGTATTGACGGCCGCCGTTGACAGGCTCACCAGCTGCGTCCACCCCGCCCGAAACCTCCGTCAAATCTCTGCTATAATTCCAGATCCACATACCAGCCGTTTACTCCATATATTTCAACTGGTTCTGATGAAATAAAGAATTGCTTCTTCCAGTCCTCAAGTATTTGAAAAAACAGACTCCATTCAGCCTGCCCCTCTTGTTCCTTCCCAGAAACTTTCCGCCGGAACCGGGCGGGCAAAGTAGTAGCCCTGCACTTTATCGCAGCCTACCTGCCGCAAAAAATCTATATGTCTCTGCTCTTCTATCCCTTCTGCCACCGTAACCATTCCCAGCTGTTTTGCCATGTTCATTACATTTGAAATCAAAATTCTGGCCCTGTCTTTGTATTGATTATCGTAAAAAAAGCTCCGGTCTATTTTCACAATATCTACCGGCAGATTCTTCAACAGGCTTAATGAAGAATAGCCTGTGCCAAAGTCGTCCATAGCCATCAAAAAACCATTTTCATGAAGTTGTTCAACCATTTGAACCATATTTTTTTCATTTTCCCACATGGCAGTTTCCGTCAGTTCAACTACCAATAAATAATGCGGAATTCCATATTGATCTGCTATGTTGCACAGGTTCTGAATAAAATCCGGATTTTCCAGATGCCTGCGGGAAAAATTTACTGCTATTTCAATCAGTTCTCTCCCTTCATTTTTCCAGCTTTGCATCTTCCTGCACACCTGTTCCAATACATAGAAATCCAGTTTTGTAATCAGGCCCTTCTGCTCCAGGATAGGAATAAAATCGTTTGGAGGAATCAACTTTCCCTCCTTCTCCCAGCGCACCAATGCCTCTGCCGAAGCCAGAGCTTCCTCATTCAGGTGGTACTGGGCCTGTAAATATATTTTAAACTCTCCATTTGCAAGAGCCGGTTCCAATTGGTGCTCAACCTGCTGTTTCCATAATGCCTGTTTCACAAGCGCCTCATCATATTCACAGACTTTTGTGCCAAGTTCTTTTGCTTTGCTGTGGGCTATATTCGTTTTTTCAACAGCCTCTGCTGCATTTTGGCAATCATCAAATGACATAAAATAGCGGCCTTCTATTACTTCCATCGGGTAAGAAAAGCCCGGCCCCATGCACTTATAAAACTGATTCCAAACACTTGTCCTGATTTTATCCAGTTCTTCTGATGTGGAACAGCATAAAAATACATAGAATTCATCATCATGAGCCCTGCAATAGCCTTTGATTTTTGTTTCCTGATCTAAAGCAGCCGCAATCGTTATAAGAACTGTATTCCCAACCTCTTTTCCTAATATTTTATTGAGAAGCTTAAATTGCCTGATATCAAATTTCGTCATGAGCACACCTTCTCCCGGATGCTCATCTATGAATTTCTGGACATCCAGTTTAAACTTGGCCAGGTTGGGGCATTGGCACAATTCATCGTAATAGGCCACCCTCATCAAAGCAGCGGTATGCCTTTTCTGCTGCCGCAAAATCAGCAGCACACAGATCAAGAAGCAGATGAGGATCACACCTGATGCAGCCGTAAGTCTCGATGTAATCTCCGAGGCATAGGCTGCCCCAACATCATGACGCAGCATTGTAAATATGTACCAGCCGCCATATCCTACAGGATTGTAATGGCAATACCACTGTACCCCTTTCAAATCAAATATAAAATGCCCTGATTTTCCATGAAGCATGTCTGCCCGTACACGTTCCTTATCACTCCCATGAATCAACTCAAAATGATTTAGAGTATAATCCAGCGAATTTTCCTGTTTTCCATACATGGACTCTACGGGTTGGATTACGATTCCTGACCTGCTGACCATATATGCCACCCCCTCTCCGTCAAAGGACGGTAGGAGAAGGTGATTCAGTTTTTGCGGCGCATACCCTCCAATCAGAGCGCCGGTTGGCGTTACTCCATCATCCGCTAAAACTGGAACCAGTATAGGGAGGACTGGTTTGTCTGCAAATACAGGCTCAACCGCCTCTCCAACCACAACATCTCCACGTATCGCCTGTTGGTATAGGGTATTTCCAGAAACCTCCACTTCATTTCCCTCATTATCAATGCCAATACCATCTGCGTCCACCAGACCCAAAACACTAAATCCCGTATTTTGTACAACCTTGTCCAGGTACGCGCCCATGTCCTCCTCCGAAAATTCTTCCAACTGAAACGCAATATTATGTAATGCGTTGATATCCGCTTCCATCTTCTGCCGAAGATTAAAACTTTGCTGAACTGCACTCTCATTTAAGGTCTGATGAATGGAATCTGACAGCATTTGCTGCAGGCTGCGGCTGCTGTCATACATAATTCCAATTACAGCTAAAAACATAAATACAAGGATACAGCCTATCTGTACTATATATGGTTTTCTTTTTTTCATAATATGCCTCAGCTTTTCAAATTTTCTCACCACAAATACAATAGGCGTCTCAGATTTTCTGCAGCATAACAATCAGCGTAAACGTCCTGTCACAGCAGGTATAATCGGCGCTGCCCAGATATTTGTCCGCGCACCGCACGATATTCTGAAATCCCAGCCCATGCCGGTGGGTATCCTGTTTTCTGCTCTTAAGTCCCCCATCCTCCGTAACGCACACCGTTCCGTCAAAGCTATTTTTGACTTCAATCAGGAACATGTTATTCTTACAGTAGGAGGTGACGCTGATAAACCGTTCGGCCTCCGGCTCCGACCCGCTCAGCACTTCGCAGGCTTCCAGCGCATTATTCAGGGCATTGTTCAAAATGATGCTTAAGTCAAATACATCAATCCCATAGTCAGAGGGGAAAAAAAATTCGCTGTCAAACTGGATTCCCAGGCTCTTTGCCTGCTGATACTTTCCATTCAGCACAACATCGGTCACCGGGTTCCCTGTATGGAAGTAGAAGTTCAGCGCATCCAGCGCAGTCCCTATTCCGGAAAAATATCCGGCCAGCTCCCCCTCCCCCTCCACGCTGACGCCCTGGGCGGCAAGCAGACTCTTAATGTCAAACAGGTAATTCTGCATATCATGCCGCATAGAGCGCACTCCGGTGTAGAGCTGTTCAATCTCCCGGATGTGAGCCTGCATCTGATCAACCTGGCTTGCCAAAAGTGCTGCCCGCTGCTTATCCTGCATAGAAGCAATGAGCTTTTGGTAGATATTATAAGCGTACAAAATACAAAGAATGGTGGTGGCAGCTACAAAAAAAATCAAAAAATACAGAGACAGGTCAAAAAAGGGATTGCCGCGGGCCGTCCATTTCAAAAAAGCCGGATTGACAAGCAGCGATCGTGACACATTGATAAAGGTAAAAAAAACAATCCCTGTGAATGCGGGCGACAACAGGAATAACAGTTCATTTCGTGGGATTCCCTCTTCCTCTCCGGGCGCAAAACGGGTCAGCATTCTAACTGACAGAATCAATATGATGCAGGAGAGCAGCAGCATCAGGCATCCGGCCCAATCAACTCCAACCGTTATCGTCATTCTCCAGGATGCTTCCCCGGGATTCACGACCCAGGAATAGACTGGAAAAAGCGAGGGTGATGTCGAAACGTGAAAATATCCACACAGTTTCTCAAGGAACTGTTTCCCATACAGGTATAGAACGGAACATAGCTCATACAGCGCCAAAAAAGTAATTGACAAGTAAATACGCTTGCTGATCCGCCCCCGGCAAAAAAGAGTAAGCAGCCCAAACAGAAGGACCATGTCCAGCACCGGAAGCAATGGGGAGAGGGAGTCCGGTAAAAAGTTCTGCCAGCCACGGTAAAAGACGAGAAAAGAGAGTCCCGTCAAAAGACTGCTGCTAATCCAGTGTGGGATACGCAGCCGCGGCTTCAAACAGCGGGCCAATAGGCAGACCAGGCAAATGCCTGCCACTGCTGGAAACAAGAATGAAAGCTGTTCCGAGAGGGCCGCATACTCAACGCCGTTCATAGACCTAAGCTGCTCCTCCGTATAGACTTCTTCCACCGGTACCAGGGAAACGGAAGGATTCTTTTCCACTCTCCAGCCATTCTCTGATTCCGGATCCGGCACCAGCTGAAGGCTATTCAACTCTGAGCTATCTGACGGGCTGGGATTCTCTGAATCAGATACGGTCTGAATGTCAAATTCGTCCATTTTACAGTTCCTTTCCGCCGCCCAAAAACGCAGGTAAGCGTCTACAAAGGCGGCATATTTAAATTTTGAGGGAAGTTTTCGGTTTTAGTATTCTAGCTCTCCAAGCAGCAAAACCTGTTTATAATCATGCCAGCCATCAACAAGTACAAATCTCTTCCCGCACTCCGGGCATATGATTTCATCTGTCATGTAAAAACAGCGCCTTATTCTCTCAAGGACGCCCTTCACCAATAAGGCATAATTCAGCCACCCCAGTGCCGCTGCGCCGCCAAATATCTCCGCTGTTTCAATCCTATTTAAGTTGTTATTCTCATTTTCCGGATCGAAGAAAATAGCTGCGGCATTATCGAGACCGCCTCCGAACTCTATTTTCGAGAAAAAAGTGTCTTTATTTTTTCAATATCTCCTGCTGTACCTTTTTGCTTAACGATGAACGTACTAATTTATAAGAAGCATACACAATATCTGCAAGTACATCCTGCGGGACATTACCATCCAGATATACAGTGCTCCAGTGCAGCTTGTTCATGTAGTAACCTGGCACGATGTCCTCGTACTTGCTGCGCAGCATATCACTGAAAGCAGGTTCCAGTTTCAAGGTAATAATAGGACGCCCGTTTCTGTCATCAATGCCGATATATGCGTACATCTTACCACATATCAGATACTTGTATGCCTGCCATGCAGATTGAAATTCCTTTTCCGTTGAAGGCTGCTTTTGTAAGCATTCATCCAACCATTGGTAACTTTTCATACTGATGTCAGACCATGGTGTTACGCTGCTTATTATCTCCGCCATAATATATTCCCTTTCCAGGCTAAGCCTAACGATTCTGCTAACCGCCTAAACCTTATCTCTAATTCCAATTTTGGTTATGATGCAGTGTAGTTTCCTGATAAACCGATAATCATTTGCTCTCTACTATATTCCGGCAAGAATTACATAACCTCGCTCAGTTTCTCGACAATACACCCTTTGCTCTCATAGTACTGAAGCATCTCATTGATTTTTCTTTTATCGTAACTGGTGATACAGTCAGACAGGACGTGAACGATATAGCCTCCTTTCGTCATATTGTAGCAAGTGGATTTTACACAGGCGATGGCATCCGCACCAGCAATATAAAACTCACCGATTTCATTTTCACTTACAAAAGCAGCAAACCCTTCGCTTGTCAACGCATTACCCTTGGTTTTCAAAAAAACATGTTCAGACACGATTTTCAGATCAGGAACCAGTTCAGCTCCATGTGTATCGGGCTTAAAGGTTCTTGTACCGGCAGATAAATTGTTATGCTTAATGTAAACGACAGGAATATCACTAACTACTGCCCAATCAACGGCTTTGTTGATATTTTCAATAATTTCCTTGTAATTCTTTGTAATGTCATTTTGAATGTCGATAACTACTAATGCTTTGTTTTTCATAATCTTACTCCTCAAATTTTATTATTTGTGATTAACTCCTCTATTATCTGGAATTTATTTATATAATTGCATTTTTAGCGTATCCTTCTTTCATGCATCGCGCATAAATATCTGAATTCACATTTAATATCTTGTATTGATTTTCCGTAACATTTCGTACAGCCTTTATACGCTCAAGCGCATTTTGTATTTGGCCAGATCGTGGGGCGGCGCGCATATTCTCTGAGTCCCATCATATCCTTTTTTAGTAGAGTTTTTCCACTTCCTGATTATGTCCCACGACAATATCGCGATGTCTTTCCATAAACTGCTGCAAAATATAATCTACTGCCTTTTCGCTTATGGATATGCTTCCTCCTTTATGGTTTGCATAGCGCACCATCAAGCTTGTATCTGTTTTAATGACAGCATTGACCCGTGTTACTGACTTGTACGCCCAAACAACTTCTTGAACAGGTATCACATTAGCATAACAGGGGCCGTTTATACATGCGATGATATATTCTTCATCCATACGGCACCAGCCGCGCAGCTGCTCACCACTTTCCCATGTTTTCTTAAGGCTTGCAAACGTAACCTCCGGATTCTGTGTGGTGTTGGCATATTTTTTCAGGCTTTTTACAAATACTTTTTCAGGGTCCTCCTTGATTTTTCTAACCAGCGCGGTAATTGTAAGGATTAATATAGTACCGCTGAAGATTTCTCCGTACAGTTTCATGGCCGCAGCAGCATTATCATTTTTTTATTGTTTTTCCTCCAATTATCATACATTTAATTCGTCTCCTGCAATTTTATATCCGGCCCGATTAAGAACATCTAATGCCCTCTGGTAATTTTCTTTTTTCGTCAGCACATAGTCCGTATTATACGTGGAAATCACAAAAATTCCAATCTTATTTTCCGCTAAAATCCCCGAAATCTCAGACAGTATCCCAATCATCGAAAAATCCAAAACTCCTTGAATCCGAAACGCCATCCAGCCATCCTCTCTTTCCGTTACATTGGATGGCACATCTTCTGTTATACATACCAGGGACTTTTCTTCATCCGTCTTGCCGATAAAGCTATATTCTGAGTCTAACTTTACAAGTGAATAATCTGCAACCTTACATACTGAGAAATTATAATCCATTCTTTTTATTTCCATCATGTCTCCTTACCACAGTAATGAATCACTTCCTTAACATCATAACAATAACCTGCGGATGTTCTTATTATGAAATGATAGTAAGCTAAATAACACCCCTGTCACTCCCGTACCTAAAAACATAACTGCCATGCCGCTGCCTGCTCCTGTTCCTGTCAATTGCTGCAAGACTTTTACCAGCGCCAAATCCGTCTTCATGAGCGGTTCCAGCACATAATCAGCCAGGAAACCGCCCATCAGAATCCCCACCGGAATGGTGCTAAACTGAAGGGCATTTCTCACTGCAAAAATCCTTCCCCGCATCTCATCCGGTACATAGCGGTATAGCAGGTCCATCTGTCCCGCATTGATAAATGCAATCGGCAGGCTGGCCGCTATGGCTGCAAGAGACCAGGCAACTGCATTCCTGCCTGCCCCCATCATAACATCACCCAGCAAAAATGAAAGCATCGCGGAACTATAAATCATTTTTACACTGTTTCCTTTAACTCTGCCCGATGAAACAATAAGACCACCCACAATGCCCCCGACTCCCATTGCTGCATTGACAACACCGAGTATCTCATGATTGTTTCCGCTTCTGGCTAATATCATGGGGGTCAAAATGTTTTCATAAGTCAATCTGGAAAGAAAGTTTAAAAGTGCCATGGTAAGAATAATCATTAAAATTCCCTGATTACTCCGCAGATAGGCAAGTCCTTCCCTGGTCCCTGAAAACATAGAAGCCCTTTCCTTTTTTATTTTCTTTTCTTCTGGTATTTTTATTACAAATGCCAGCACAGCAAAAGCAAAAACGAAACTGACTAAATCAATGATAATTACCAGCGGCAATCCACCAAATGCATACAGTGACGCAGCCAGTATCGGGGCCAGGACTGTCACCAGACTACTGGAAAACGCATTCATTCCACTTACCTGCTTAATCCTGTCCTTTGGCACAATCCTGCCAATTGCAACGGCTGATGCCGGACCTTGAAAAGCATTCATAAAACCGGTAATCAAATTCACCAGGTAAATATTCCATATCAGAAGACCTCCGCTCATACTAAGCGAAAAAACGGCCGCCGAGCAGAGCGCCGCTATACTGTCCGATGCCAGCATAATCTTCTTTTTACTATGGCTGTCTACAAAAGAACCGGCGAATATACTGGCAATAATATACGGAATATAGTGAAAGAACGACATAAGCGAAACCGTCATTGCCGATCCATTTTGCTCATAAGCCCACAAAATCAATGTAAAACCCGTCATAGCACTGCCAAGCTGGGACAATGCCTGGCTAAGCCAAAATACAATATAATTTTTCAAACCGTGATTCATTGGTTCATTCCTCTACTATCTGCTTGCCAAACCGCTGCATCGGATATTGTCCAATTCTTCCGCTGATAAACATCCGGCTTCGTACAGCCGCATATATTCTTTGGATACATCCGAATCAAACGGTTCCCCCTTTTCACATACCCGCTGATTTTAGTGTGTCCCCGTATGGTTGCGCTTTTTCAAACGGTCAATTTTGATTTTTTTATTCTTCGTTTTCAAAAATACAGTCAGCTCCTCCACTTCATCCGCACTCAACCCGCTTTTAAAAATTGGTACAAACTGCTTATTCTTTGTCTGTAAAACAAAAATATGATCGGTTTCAAAAATACGTTTTAAACTGGTATACTTCAATTTCCCTTCCGCATGACTGGTTAAATTCAGTACCACAACTCCCTCTTCATCAAACCAGGTGGTATACTGATATTCTGTAACTCCGTTAAACTCCTGCATAACGCATAAATTATTTTTTATGGTTATTCTCTTAAATAGAAAGAGCTGCCATAATACAAGAAATAAACCGAAGGAAAAGAAAACAGCTGCAAGCGCAGAATATCCTGCAGCACTGAATGCGAGGCAGAGCAGGAAACAAGAAATTGCTGCTCCTTTTTCTGATTTTAAAATTCCCTTTTTCGCTACCTCCTTCAATACCATTTCATCAAGTACACCTGTTGTTTTAAATAATTCCATCCTGAACCGTCCCTTCCATATAGTTCCGAATCATGGAAATATACAGCTCTCTCTTTCTCAGTGAGAGGCGGTAACTATCTCCATTTTTCATCTGGATGAATATACCCGTACTGAAAAACACGACTCGGTAGGGCATCACCGATTGAATTTCAGAATACGGAATTTCAAACTTGACTCGCAGCTTTTCAATCACTCCATTCCCGACAAAAATGATACGCCGATTAGTAAATATGTACTTTCCTGGAACCTGTTTTCTTAAAGAGCCGGGAGTCTCCCAGCAATCTCCACCTGTTTCCTTTATGATTTCCTCTCCAATGAGTAATTCAACATCTTTCATGGGTGTTTCCTCCTCACTAACCATTCACTCTCTTTGCAAAATCCTTTATATAGGACTTAAACTTTTTGTTGTCCTCGGGCTGCATCATGAGTGGAATTGCATACTCTGTAACTGTCATTGTAAAAAAACGGTTGCTGTCTTTAAAATAAAAAGAGACTTTCCCCATGGCTCCCAGCTTCACTTCCTTTAGCATCTCCGTTGTAATATGTAAAATAAATTCCCGGTCCACCTCCATCTCTGTCTTAGAAGGACAAGGCACCGCCATAATATACATCTCATTTTCCCTGTAACGGACAATAAAATTTGGCAGAGAGGCATAACCAGTCTGTATTCGGTCATAACCTTTCACCGTTGATATTGCATCTTTTGCCCCCTGGCCCATCACAATTTCAAATCCAACGGTTTCCGGGACCGCTGCTTCAGAACCTTCTCTCACTGCCTGAAGAAACTCTTCGTATTTTCTCTTTGTTTTCTTTTCCGTTGCCTTAATTAAAACGAGTGCTATTGCTAATGTAACACATAAAAATAAAATTAAATACATGGTTTTTCTCCTCAATATTGTTCTTCATTTTCCCTTTGGAACTCCTGGAAATTTCCGTCCTGCACCTTTCCGGCAAAAAGGCCAAAGCCAACGCCGCCATTTTTCTGCCCAGGCATGATCTTCATAGTACTCATAACTTCTGCAAAAATACAGAGCTGCTTCCTCAAATCTCCGTTTTCGGAGTCTCCTCCTGCCTTTTCTTTCGTATCGGTCCAGCCAGCCACCGATTATTACAGAGAAGGCAAAACAGAATATAAGAAACATTCAAATCGTCAGCTCCGACCAGTCAAAGCTGACCCATAGACAGATGGAGCCAATAAAGATACCGACAATATAGATAACATTTTTTATAATATTCAGTGATTCACTTCCGCTGCCAGCACGGCAATAAGGATAGGGCCTCCCACAAATGTAATTAAAATACCTATAACTCCTGTTCCTGCCATTTTCTTTTCCTCCTGCTGCTGTAATATATTTATACTTTATAAACTTCTCAGTCATGGTATCAGATACCTCTGCCTCATAATCATTTTCCCACTACCATGATGTGCTTCAAAAAATCCATGAAATTCCCGAATGCTTCTGAAAACTCCCACTGGCCCATGCCATGAAGCCCAAAATAGACAGGTGATTCTTCCATGGAAAGATCAATGCAAAACGGATCAGCACTCCGGTCCGCAATCACAAGATAATCTTTATTCCAGGAATCAATGTTCCTTTTTTCAATCGGATTATAACGGTAACCGTCCTGACATTTGATGAGATTATGGGCTCCATATAGAGTAATGGAACCATATCCCTTCATCTTTAAATCTGCTATAACAGGCGAAGCTTTGAGCAGAAAATCCCTGTAGTCCGCCGGTAAATGCCATCTCCGATCAATCTGTTCCATATCGGACGGCTCCGCCTGAACCAGCCAATTCGTTGGATTAGCCAGATTCTGTTTTTTCTCCCGTTTCTGCTTCAGCTTTTTATCAAGTTTTGAATACACCTTTTCTGAGGCTGTTTCCGGGGAATCCAGACAAATATGGCGAACTGGCTCTGCGAACCCCTTCCCGCAGGGAAATCCCTGTTCAGCCCATTGCCGGATAGCTCCATAATCAATGTCACTTTCTTTCCAAAATCCCGGATCCATAGGTTTTCCCTGTTCAAATGTGTTATTGGTTACCTTCGACAACTGCATGATAATGTTTGCTTTGCATTCCAACGGGAAGTCATGAAGGAATACAAATGGGATCAGAGCATTACAGGCGGCTTTACCGACTGCTTTCACGTATCCCCCGATTCCCCAGTATGCCTTACTGCTGTCCCCTGACTGGATACAGGACATGAAAAAGTCACTGTAACCGGAATCCGGCTTATCCATCAACTCAACGACCTTCCCCACCGCAAACCCACGATGAAACTCAACCAAACCGTTGTCACCATACCGCATAAGCGCCGCCATAACCTGCTCTCTGTTTTGTTCATTGATTCTTTTCACAAGATAAAGGATTGTATTGCACGCAGCGACACCGTCTGTCGTCTGTTCCAGCTTTTCTATCTTTTTCTCTAATAAATCCATAAATCACCTCTCTATTCCAACTCACCATTTTTAATCTGGTAAAAAAACGCTTCCGCCATAAAAATAAAATACCATCATAGGTACTCTTCCACCAAATCGTCCGTCCAACTGAGTATACATGAGAACAAGCAACGCCATAGACATGACCCCCTGTATAACGGACCGGAGTTTTTCCACAGAAAAGCCCCGGTTTTCCCTTCTATTGCCTAAAAGGATCTGATGTTCACCATTCTCTGCATATGGAAACAGCCTGCGTCCCATCATAGGACTGACCGCCATATACCGGATCAATTCCTCTTCAGAATAATGAATTCTTCCTTCTCGGTCTTGTTTAGCTGTCTTTTTTACAATTGTAAGATAAACCTTGATAAATGCTGCAATTCTTAACTTTGGGCGAATGACATATCCCGCAGCCAGCGTATAACCATAAGCAAACAATGGAACAATTCCCACCGCGCAGTCCAAAAATTACAAATAAAACCACCCGGAAATTTTCCCAGATGGCTGATAAAACTTCACGATAATTCCCCCTAAAATTCACAAAATTTCTCAATATAATTATACTGCCTGACAGAAAATGGCGTTGGTCTTTTCATGGCATTTTCATAGCCCATTCATTACAACTATGCCGCAGATTCTTACTGCCCGAATCATTGTCCGGCCATATTTTCAGCCCGCCCAGATAGATTTCTGTCCATCTTTAGAGACTGACCAGTTCATCTGAGACCTCCGTCATATCAATGATATCGAAGTAACATCATGATCCGTGCTGGCAGCCAAAAGAACTCCTACGCGATTAAATGATTTCCCTCACAGATATCAAAAATACCGTAGGATCAATCGCTGCTATATACCACACCGTTTCATCTTGTCCAAAAGAATTTATCCTGATTATTTTGCTGCTCTCTTTTAAATTATTCTCATAAAAGTCCAGATAGCTCTGTAAAACCGGATACTGCTTTTTCAGTTTCTCAATCACTTTTGGATTCTTGCTTACCGACTCATATTCATAATACTGGAACCGTTCAAAAGAGCGGTCATACAAACGCTGTAATTCATCGCAGAACTCCACATTGGATAACACCGCACACTCCTTAGCCTGATAATCGTAACCAGTATGAAAGTACGATTCAAATTCCGTATCTTCTATACATTTATATTCCATTGCATCTTTGTCACAGGAATTTAATAAGTCAATCAGCAACAGGATTGTCACATAGTCCTGCTTTTGAAATACGGTAAGGTCCATGTGCCGGAAACGGCTGAATTCTAAATCCACATACCAGCCATTCACACCAAAGATTTCAACCAATTCTGAAGATATAAAATATTGCTTCTTCCACTCTTCAATTTTTTGAAAAAGCAGACTCCATTTATCAGAATTGCTTTGACCGGAAATCTTTACTCTGTCTGATATAAAATCCAACATATAATGACCAAAATTGTTGACATTTAAACTTTCTTTCTCATTCCGTTCCATATATCCCTCGCTTTCCCTTCCAGCCTGACATCTTTCCAATAAATTCTGGTTTCCTCAATTATTATAATCCGCTGCCTTTTTATGTTCATGCACATTCATGTGTTTGGAATTATAGGAAGCCACGACCGCGTCAATGCCACCCTCCCCCCCTCCACCCCAACCACTCCCTTTTTTTCCTTTTCATTACATTTCCCCGCCTTATTCATTGCAAATACTCTGCATTCCAGTTTCCCTATCATAGCATGAAAATATCATCAGAATGTCACAATCAAAGACGGCACCTACTTCCTTGGCGGATAAGATGCCGTTTTATATCATAACCCTAATCAGCCCAAGCCTTTTCCCTCTTCAAACGGCGTGATTGACTTTACTGCGCTCTTTTCAGTCATATCTTCAAAATATCTTACTTTCCCAGCCAGTGAATCCACTCCAATCAAGAGGGCGCGTCCTTCCTTATGCTGGATTACCACTGCTATGGTATCGGATGAAGCTGCTGCACTGCCGAGAACCTTTAAGCTGTCTTTTGCTGCCAGCTGATGGGATATCACGAATTGTCTTGCTGTCTCTTCTGCGGACTGTGCAGTAATCGGCATTTCACTTTTTTCCCAATCCACATAACTTAAATGGATTCCTTTCACCTCTCCCTCCGCATGAAAGGATACATCATACATCGGTTTTGTCTCGATATTTTCCATATCAATCACAGTGTCTGCCGAGATTTCACCAAAGTTAAGCTCCTCCGGAAGGAATGTAACGACAGTCTGCTGCTCTGCCTCGTATTCCGGCATTGCGTCCATATACTGTACACTGACAGAATATCCTGTTGTATCCGTCATATGAACCCCAAAATAATTCTCCAGGGCATCTTTTGCCAGTTCAACAACGGCAGCATCCGATTGAGGCTTTCCGTTTTCCTTCGCATTTACTGAAGTTTTCAGCATATCCCCGCCGCCAGTATCTGCCACTGACTGCCTTCCCGCTTCATTTGCATATGCGCTCCCACAACCTGACAGGCTAAGTATAAGCACTCCCGCGCATAAGATGCCTGTGACTTTTTTCATGTTTCTTCTGTTTCCCATTACAATCTCCTCGTTTTTATTATATTTACCATGTGACCGGTATGCACTTATCTTAGCCGGGAATTGTATCATGATTGTAACATCGGAAATATGATTGTAAATTTCGTTCCCACCTTTACTCTGCTTACAAGTTCCAGTCTGGCATGATGAATCTTTACGATATCCGAACAGATGGAAAGTCCCAGCCCTACTCCGTCATTTCTTCTGCTCCTAACCTTATCTGCCATGTAAAAAGTTTCAAACACTTTGTCCTGTTCTCCCTCCGGGATCCCTTCCCCTTCGTCCTCAATCTCTATCATCGCCTCCCCTGCCTCTCTCCGTATAGAAATCTGTATGGTATCCCCCACGTTTGACGCTTTCCTTGCATTATCCGTCAGATTCCCGAGTAGGTTTAACAGCAGTTCTCTCTCTGCCCGTATCATAACCGGCCCCTCCGGAACCTGTACGATCAGTTTCATCTGTGCCTTTTGAACCGATGGCTGCAGAATCGTTTCCGCCTCCATCACCACCTCCCGTAAATCACAGGGAACCAGCTCAAAGCTGTGATGTTCTAAAAATACGAGTTGAAGCATTAGTTCAGACAATTTTTCAATCCGTTTTCCCTGTTTAAAAATACGCTCCCCCAGTTGCTGCGATGCGTCCTGATCGAGATCTGCAGATCGCAGCAAATCAGCGTATCCTACTACCGCTGTCAGAGGAGTGCGAAGTTCATGTGAGAAATTATCAATGAAACGCCTTTGTTCCTCTGTTGTCTTTTCTAATGCGAATATTTTGTCTTCGACGGCCTGCGCCATTTCATTATAACGCGCCGCCAATTCACTGATTTCATCGTTTCCCCGCACTTCGACAAGCTCCGTATAATTACCGCTGCCAATTTTTCTGATTGATTCGGTCAGAAGGCTCACAGATTTTGTCAAATGTCTGGATATCCCATACATTCCCACAGCCAACACGGCGGCTGTTACAAAAAAGAGGCCAAAAAAGTACCGGTACTGCCGGCTGCGATTCTGCACAAAGTCTGTAATATCCATAAAACAGGCATCTTCATATGTCTGATATGGTAACGTAAACAGGCTGGAAAGACGCAGAAACTGTTTCTCTCCATATTGCAGAATCTTATACTGCGGAGTGTAGGTCACTTCTCCGGGCGGCATAACCGGCAGCTCCAAATCAAGATTGGAGTATACCTCCTGCGCATTTTCACCGGCCTCTGTTATCAGATAATATATCCCCCGGATTCTGGGCCGGTTTTCCATATATTCCCGGATATATTCATTTGTCTTTCCAATCCCCCGCCTCGAATCGCGGACGCTGCTGGTATAAATATACCAGTTTAAACCCTCCGTGATACTTTTTTGTTCTTCTGAGAGCTGGTTCAGGTTCAGTTCAAATACCTGCCGCGTATTCTGTTCAATCAGCAAAACACCGGTCCCAAGAAATATCACAAGGAAGAAGGAAAGCGGCCACAGACAGAATCTCTGCCATAATTTCACGTCTCTGACACCTCCAGCCTGTAGCCCACATTTCTGACAGATACAATCGAATGCTCCAGCCCCATCTTCCGTTTCAGGCGCTGCACATGGATATCCACCGTCCGGCTGTCCGGATCGAACTCCCCGCCCCACACTTCCTCATAAATGCGCTCCCTGTAAAGGGCAATATTCCGGTTTCTGAGAAACAGCAGAAGCAGATCATACTCCTTAGCTGTGAGTTCCACCGGGCGGCCGTCTTTTTCGACCGTCTTTGACTCCATATCAACCTCTATTCCTGCAACAGCAATCTTATCCCAGCTTTTACCATACCTTCTCAGAACAGCTTCCACGCGGGCCGTCAGCTCTGCCAGCTCAAACGGTTTGGTGATATAGTCATCTGCTCCCAGCTTAAATCCCCTCACCTTATCTTCCAGCCTGGTCCTTGCCGTAATGAAAATCACAGGAGTATTGTAGTTTTTAATATATTCCATCAGTTCATAACCATCTGCCCCCGGCAGCATGATATCGAGGAGAATCAAATCATACCGCTTCTCCTCCAAAAGCCCGGCCGCCTCGGCGCCATCATAAACACATTCACACTGGTACCCCGTTCTGGTAAGCCCGGCCGATATGATATCTGCAATCATTTCTTCGTCTTCTACAATCAGAATTTTCATAGCACATCTCACCTCACAGTAAAATTATTAATATATACTCTTTACGACACACCGGAACTCAATGCTGCACATGGACTTGTTCCTCGAGTAAAGGTATAGGTTAACAGAGAAATGTATCATGTTTGTAACATAATGAAATCAAATTACTGTTTGAACTTTAGAATTCAAGAAAGGGACTTATTTACAGTCCCTTTTCTTCTCACTTGACGATTGTCAAGAATCTCTCTTTAAAAAATGGAGGTATGCGTCAACAAATTCTGTGTATCTGTTTTTCGCTAAAATAAGATTCGTACCATCTGACAGCACAATGTTTTTCCTGTCATATTTCACCACCTTCTCAAGGTTTACCAGATATCCGCGGTGGCATCGGTAAAACCGGCTGTCAAGACGCTGTTCTAGCTCAACCATCGTTGCATATATTTCTACAGCTTCTTTTTCTGTATGAATGATGACCTTTCTAAGGTTACTCTCTACATATAAAATCCGACTGGGAATAATCCGGAAATGACAAGATTTCGTATGGAAGGTCAGAGCTTCTTCTGTCTGCCTGGAACACTCTGAAACAGCCGTCAGGAGTACCCTTTCAAATTTATTTTCATCTAAAGGCTTTAGAAGATACTGAAAAGCAAAAAGGTCAAGAGCCTCAAATACATATTCATCATAAGAGGTAATAAAAATAACTGCCGGACTGCGTGAAAAATCAGCAACGGGATTGTCACGTAATTTCCGGACTGTCTCCAGCCCATCTTCCCCCTCCATCTTAATATCCATTAGAATAATATCAAAAGCTGCCTGGCTCTTTAAAAGCTCACTGCCTGCCTGATAGCTTGTAACTTTACATTCAGGCAGAATCTTCTGACATAATTTTTCTAAGTAAGTAAGCATGTGGATATCATCATCACAAATACCAATAGACAGCATAACGATACCTCCTGACAAAAAGTTAAGTATTTACCACTTTATAGTTTTATCATAAAGAGGAATTCTATGTAAAGCCCAATTCACGAATGGGGTATGATTATGTAATGAATGAAAAGGGCATGTGGATGCGAATCGCTTTATACATTTAACACTTTAGCACTCTCTATAACCTTTGCATAATTTAATCCATATTGCTTTGCTACACCGAAGGCAGATATCTCCCATATTTCATCATACAATTTCTGTCTATTAATTTTTATTGTAACCTGCACTACTATCTACATTTCCTTCTTTTGTTCTATAGCAAAAAGCGAAAACGCATATTCAAACAAATCAATGTCTCCTATTTTGCGTCTTCGCTTAATATAAAAACCAGGTTATTCTTCATTTCCTGAAATTGCTCAATAATTGTTTGCAGATTTTTCTCTATATCTTGAACCTGACCCTCTGTAGTTTTCCATATTTATATGCTATCAAACATTCCCCGATAATGTGATAACTCCAACTTACTGAATATGATTAGTCCCGTTCTTCATTATGAAGCGCATATCCTATTGATAAAAGGTTGTTTCTCATACCAATACTAACTGCCATCAAAGATATACCTAAATATTCTCCTGCCATCTTACATGTAATTTTGGATGCTTTGCGTATATCATCTGTATATCTAACTTTACTTATCGGACCACTCAATTCGATATTCCAATACTCGTCCCAACAGCATCTCAGGCTCGACGCAAAATTCATGAGCTAACACCCTTAAATTATCATCAATCAAATTCAAGTTATCTTTTACAAATTTTTCAAGCGTCTCTCCATGCAAAAGAATTTCACTCACCCCGTTTGGCATTGCTCCTAATTTTTTCATTAATGCCTGAGAAGGATAATTATCTGAATCAACTCTGCTGCGAAACACCTTTTTTCCTGTCAAAACATACAATTTATCAAACATAAGAGAAAGGGCCTCATACCCATAACCATGGTATCTATATTTTTCGAACAACTCGATTGCCACTTCCCAATATAGTGCCGTCAAATCTTTAATAGCGCAATAACCTAAAAATTCTTTAGTATTCTTTTTAATGATTGCATAATATGCTGAGATATCCTCAAAACAGGATTCCCAAAACTCCTTTACGAACTCCCGCTCTTTAAAAGCATATTTCATACAGGAACATTCATAAGCTACACCCATGTAATCATCATAATCCCTATCAGAAAATGCTCTGAGTATAATCTTCTCATTTTCAGCCAATATACAGCCCGGTGCAGGAAGACAGGTTTTAACAAAATTCTCATGTCGATTTTTTTCGAATGAAAAATCATGTCTATAATTCGAAAGCATACACTTTAAATCAGCCCACATAACTTCTGCTTCTTGCTTTTTTCCCTCTTTTTGCAAAACCGACATATCTTTAAACTGTGAATCAATATCATCGAGCAGTTCATTTACCATTAGCTGACTTAATCTATGTTTTTTTCCATCTTGCATATTTGAGCTCCATTCATACAGAACCGTAAATATTTGACTATACAATCAACAGACTTCAAACTTTTAATATGGCTGTCTTTCAAATATTATTGCGACATTATAATTGCATATTTTAAGCTTCAAATTTTATGCTTTAGCCAATAAGCAGCAGGTCTCGACGTTTGTTGAGTGGATAATAGTGATGGCTTATAGGTAGAGTTTCGCCTTGGCGGAACCATAGCTATTCTCCTACGTCTAAAATCATGAGCCTTGTGCTTGAAATCTCCTTCTCTATTCACAATCTCCTTTAAAGTGAAGTATAGATTTAAGGCTCCAAAAATCATAACATTTCCTGAAAAATTGAACGTCTTTATAAAGATACTGTTAACAGTGAAGCCCTTGAGTTTCACCTCCCAAGAGCTTAATTCCTAGCATTATTACTATTTTTACTAAACTTTTTTAAAATTTACCTGTTCACTAAAGAAGATGTGTTGGAAGTTCCTCTTTTTCGTTAACTTCTTTAAAGTGATATCCTCTTTTTTTTAATCCTTTCCTTAACCGTTTACACCTATCCCAATTATTATACCAGGATAACTCTGGTAACAATTTTTCCAAATCTTCCCATTCATTTTCTGGAAATGATTGTTTTGCCAATAGTTCATGTACAATAAGAAACGAAGATTTTGCAATATCCGTTGGCACTTTATAATCAGCAATAAAGCAAATTGGAATTATAAATTTTGCCAATACTTCACACTCACTTTGCGTACACCCATTAGCTTTTATTGTATAATAAAGTTGAGTCAATTCCTCCACACTAATGTTCTTTATTTCTTTATTATATGGATTAATAATCTTCATAATGAACAACAGAGTATCTTTATTATCTAAATTATTTTTTACTATCTGAATCCCCCCTGCAATATCACTATATACAATTTTCTTAATCCCATCAACTTTAACACCATTTCTCTCTACTAAAATATATTTCCAAAACCAACTATAACATTTTGAACCATATATTTTAAACAAATTCAAAGTTAGATCATACTCACTACACTTTAATATTGTTTCAATAATATTTCCAATCAGCTCTTCACTACTTCGTTCTAAAGACAAACAAGAAATTATCCCCTGCTGAAAACCTTTATTCTGTTTCCATATTTCCTCTGTAACTGCGTAACAATGATTAAGTGTAATTAACGCACTACAATTTTCATAAATCAAACCAGTAAAATCAACAAATTTTGTAACAGGAACTATATTGGCAAAGGCTTTGAAAATCATTTCAATTCCATGATTCCCTTCCATACTTGTTGCTTTTATAAATAAACCTTTAGATTTTTCATATTCGTACTTAAATCCCTTTTGAACAAAGTGAGTAATATCTTTATCTGTAATATGTAACCAGTCATTTTGGATGAAAAATTCCAAAACACTTATATACTCCTTATCAGCCATCCATTTCTCGAAAAATTTTTCATTATAAAGTTGCATTATATCTTGGCATATTTCTTTTTTATCATCAAAAATAACAGTCGCTAGTTGTAATAACTTGGCAAGATTCGCTTTACTACAATCAGCCCCTGAACCAACGTATAATTTAATAAAAGAAGAAAAATACTCGGATTTTTTATACTTATTTAAAAAACCATTTCTAAATTGTTTAAAATTTTCCAGAGCATCTTTACGGATATTTTTTAAAACTTCATTTACCCACATAGGATAATTTTTAATTACGTTCTCATCCTTTGCAATATTAATCTTATTAGCTAAAATACTACTTCTTGACAATTTTTGTGGTACAACTTGAAGCTGTACAACTTTAGTATCATAACTTCTCAATGAAACTGAACCTGTGCAAAAAGAAAAATCCTCATCTAATAAATCATTTTGAGATAAAAACAGAAAAAGAATCTCTTTTTCATATATCAAAGAATCATCTGCAAAAATTACCAAAGGGCATTTATTTCCCCATATACACCAAATCAAATATTTTAATTTATCTGTTTCAAAATCCAAACCATTCCTTACTTCTATTTCTATTCCTTTTTCATAAAATGAAAAGCCCTCATTTAACTGTGGTCGCCTAAATATACTTAAAACCTCTTTTATATTGTCATTAATTACGCTTAATACATCTCTTCCCAAAATCAGAGAGTGTGTCCACACACATCCTGGCCTATTCATTTCTTCAGCGTACCATGTGCATGCTAAAACGAATTTCTCATCACTTAACTTATATCCTGTAAAGTATTTCTCAAAACCTCTTACAAATTCATTACCTGACAAATCACTCATTATTGTCATTTTTTTTGCATCACTATCAGGAAATTTTTTTGATGCACATAGTAGTCTATGGCCATTAGAATATCCATGCAACGTCTGTTCAATATGAATCTTACTAAATGCCATTTAATTCACCACCATCTCTGCTATTATTGAAGTGACATCATGCGAAACATTAATGCTTTCATTAACTACTTTGATTCGATTTACCGCTATTTCCACTTTTAAAAGCTCTTCAAAATCATCAATCTTTCCACCTAATGCACTTACTCCCCAGACACTTGTATAATATCTTTCTTTATTAGATTCTATATATTGCCAAAGCATATTCATGCTTTTTTCTAAGTAATTTCTCGGATTAACACTATCCATATTTTCAACTAAATCCCATGCTGAAAAAACAATCCCCAAATCTATCCTCTTTTTCTTTATATCGGAAATTGCTTGCAGTAATTCGATTATCTGTACTTGAGTTGGATCATCGTCACATGGTTTTCTTTCTTTATATTGAATACCATCATCTATTTTATCTCTCAGTGTTGACGGCATCTCTGCAATGAACTCCGGTGTGTATATATTTTCAACATTTATAAAATAAAGTATTGCATCAGAATCAACAATTTTCTCATATAACTCTAGAGGCATTTCTCTTTTCTCATAAATATTTTGAAATGTTTCTCCTGATAAATCGGGGAATTCTAACTCTAAACTATTTTGACCATCAGTTAAATGGATAGATAGTTCTGGCATCTCCTGGCCTATAACAGTTCTCTCTAATTGCTCAATTTCTAGCCACTTTTTTGATAAGCTATAAAGATACTGTGAATTATTTCCCATCTTTTCTAATGAAATTCTAGTTTTAAGTTCTTTTTGATTAATGCTATACCATAAAGCAGCTAGATAGGTACTTTTTCCCGCGTTTGGTGCACCCATAATAAAAATTTTTTTATTCATTCTAAAACTCCTAGAATTTTTCTATTTAATTTATCAAATTCCGAAAAATTTAGCTGTTCTTCTAACAATACATTCTTCTTGATATGGCTTTGCCTTTCTTTCCAACTTTTTAATAAGTCTTCTACACCATACCCCACCGGGAAAATTTTCGTATCTCTAGGCATTGCTGCAATATTAAAAAATTGAATATTTAAAAACAAAGGGCTCAATCGTAATTTAATACTATTCTTTATGTTTTTTAAGAGATCATCTGCATTCTCCAAATCACTCAAAAGATCATATTTACTAAAAATTATCTGTAAAATACACTCACTATTTATTAGCTCTGCATCATATAATGTCTGTACAAGCTCCAGCATGCTTTCAACAGTACTATTCTTTTTCCGTTTATTCTTTAATAATGCCCCATCTAAAACACCAATAATATATTTAGCTCTATCAATAAACGGAAAGTCTTTCTTCGTTTCTTCTATTCTTCCTATATGTGACTCAAAAAGTTCTCCAGATAAATCTGCAAATAAAAAATTATCCATCTCATTATTACTTCTATTAAATAATCTTAAATGCAAGAAAAATTTACCCATCTCTAAACTGGTTCTTTGAGTACTAGGTACTATTTCCTTCGATCTGATCCTCGTATAAAATGATCTGCTCTCATAAGCCTGTATAGTATTTGAACCTGCAAAATAGTAACCACCTACTGATGACTTTTGAAATAATTGGTAAAGGCTTGTCTCAATTGTTGTTTTTCCACTTCCGGCAGGACCTATAAAAATCAACATTTTCGTCTTTTCTCTTGATGCAATTTCATATACTTCGCCACATTCAAGAGCATCTCCAGATTTAATATAATAATTAGCGTCCGGAATTTCCGTTTCTAATTTATCATTTACAATGTCAGAGCCAATTTCTATATCATCGCTTAGTATTTCTTCCATTTTCTCTTTTTCAACTGTATCTGCCATATTTATTCCCTCAAATCATAATAACTACTAACTATGCACTCTTGGTATACCAGCATTGTCCATTCTAAAACACTAAATTCTATGGAATCCGGATCGATTTTCCATTTCTTTTTATAAAACGGCAACCACTCTCTAGCACCGTCAACATCTAATGATGCACTTATCGCTGAAAGAATGGGTAAATTTTTAGTTTCACATTCCTCACCATATTTATCACATATAGTTTTGCGAACTTTCTGTGACTGTAAATCTATTAACTCTGTTAACGAAATTTTTTCTTTGACAACAATACACTTACTTAACATTCTCTGCAAAAAAGCCTTTGCCGAGTATGGCCCTGGATATATCCGAATCAAATCCGCCAATTCGACCCCTAAAACACATGCCCCATTTATATTTTGAACCTCTGCTAACGGGCAGTCAAGGATATCGCTCCATTCACCTATTATCCAACTTAAAATATCCGCCTCTTCCCTACATTTTTTATTCTCGTCTAGTAGTTTTTGATTATTTTCATTCAGGATTTCAATATTGCTATATAAGTCCTCAACTATTTCAACTAAGACAGAAGGTGCATTTTCGCCAAACTGCCCCTCACCATCTTCTACACACAGTTCACTTAAGGTACTTTTATCCAATACTATTATCTTTTTTTCTTCATTGTCATTGCTAATTCTTATTTGGCTTATTAAATTATGTAACTTTCTCAAAGCTATATCAGATAAGTCTTCCAATGCAGCATTATAATACGGATATAACACTAAATAGGAGAGGGCAATACAGGCATCGTCATCTTCTTCTAAAATTTGTGCCAATACACTACCCGCTAAAACAACCAATTCCTCTTCTCTATCTTCTTCGAATCCCTTATCTATCTCAACAAAACACTTAACAAATTCTTCCCTACTATTGGTGTCACATGGCAATCTAAAATATAATCTCATAAGTTCTGAGATTTCTTCATAAGATTGAAAACGTTCTACCGCAGCTTGAATTCCTTGCCATCTTTTTTCAGCTTGGATCCCTTCAATATCCAAATCTATTTTTTTATACCAACGATAAAATTTTCTTTCTAAATCCATCATAATATCCACCTCACATATGTTTATCTTTTACTTTGCTATAAAACTCATCTAAACATTTTTTATCTTGCGCATCTTTTAATATAGATTCTATAACATCAATATATCTTTTTCCATCATATTCGTCTCGAAGTAAATCAAGTGAAGAAAGTACTTGCGATTGTTGCACAAAAGAAAGTTCAAAGAACCAATATACTAATTCTCTCTTCATATTTTTTGATGCTTTGCTTTGACTCTCCAATACCTTTTTTTCGCTACTTTGTTCTTTTACATCTATATCACGTAAATTCTTTCTTCGTTTTTGATCAATATTCAATTCATATCTAAAATAGAACTTATTTGAGTCACAATTATCTAAATCACATTCAAAACGATCTCTATCTGTAGACAAAATCCTTGGATATACTTTAACTACTATATGTCTATCATTCCCTATTTTAATACACTCAAAGCTAATCCAATTATATCGAGGAGTCCAATCTATCCCTCTTGTTGGTTGTGCTGCTCCAGCAGTTATCACTAATCTATCATTATTTTTACTAACTATTTGCTCATGCTTATGCCCATATAACTGGATATCAATACGCTTATCCAATTTATTTTGGATGCTGTCCTTAAACTTCCAAAATTCTACTGGATGGTGGCAGAGGGATACCCAAACAGTATCATCTTCATATGCCGGGATCTGACTTTGTCCGATAATCATTTGTCTAATGATATCTTTGTTTTTATGGTCATCCTGACTTGATATAATACAGGAATTCATACCAAGCAGTTTCAATTTCATGTTATGATCTAAGTCAAAGCATTCTGTCCAAGTAGGTTTTTCATAATTAAGATTACAAGAATATGAAACTGCAAAGTTATTATATTGTTCAATTGTTTTAAATAGCAAATCAGGACATGCCGTATCTAGCATTTGTTTTTCCAAAATCCAATCAGCATTGTCAAGTGTTTCTGCAGTTTCAATACTCTTTTGTGCAGCATATACACTGATACTGCTTCTCGGTACATTTTGATCTACATCATGATTGCCAGGAACACAAAACACTTCATTTTCGTCAATATTTAAATTGCTAGTTAAATTCTTTAAAAATCCCCTTGCAATTTCATATTCCTTTTCTTGACCTGCAAATGCAATATCACCACTAAGTAAAACTCCTCTTATATTTTCCAGATTCTCCTTAGCGTTATATTGAATATCAGTCAAAACCGCTTGTCTCAGATCATCATCTATATCTGAGCTGTTACCGCTTGTTTTTCTAAAATGTATGTCTGATAAATGAATAAATGATATCTTACCCATGCCTTAGCACCTCAATGCATATTTTTATTCATTATATCATTTTATGCTTAAAATTAATAGCTTCCTAAATTAATTATTCAGCAATTATTCCGCTTTCATGCAGGAATTTTATTCGTTCTACCCCAAGCTGCTCTGCCCACTAAAACAGGCTCATCTATCTTTCTATGTTCCGTCACTCACCAGAGGTACATGCCCTTTGCCATTTTTCCATCTTATTGAAAAGCTTCTACATGGACTACCACCAACAATAAGTTGGATATAGTCTAGACTCCACTCAAAAGTTTTACCCCGCATAGCACCTTCCACTTCAGATAGATTTTCCATCAAAAGAAGATTTATCTAATCTGGAGCGAATCTACTATAGAAAGTTATAGTGAATTTCTAATGAGTGTTCCAGCACACTTACAATTTTCCTATAAACACGCGATCTTTCTTCCTGTTCTCAAAGATATTTATCAAACTCAGCCAAGACTTCTATGAACCCACCGGAGCCTGATTTGCTATTCTAAACTACTGTTACTCCGATGGGGCTGACACTGCAGCTCCTATTATCTTTTTCTATGTTTTATTTTCAATTTTCCACTCCGGCATATCAATCAAACACATCTGCCCCTCGATGGTCTCTTCCTCCATCCACCACGAGAATACATCCTCCGCTGTCTTCCACTTCGTCTTTCCTCCGCCAGCATGGATAGCGTCCAACATCTTCCCAAAGGATCTTATATACGCCTTCTGGTAGGTTGGGAATAGACGAAACTCTGTCCAGCGGTTTTTCCCTGCCATGGGACACCCTAAGCAGCCAACCCGATAGAATCCCATATCATAAAGCGGATTAATCTCAAGAAGCTCGCTGCGTATATATTCCCACACATCTGAGTCCCGCCAGTCCACAATCGGGTTGCAAATTCTTTTCCCTTTTAATGTGCAGCTCTCAAACAGCATACGTTGCTCATCATTGTCATTATTCAGGATAATCTTCTTACTGGGATCAGAAAATGGAAACAGAAGGTTGGTCAATCCCTCATTACGAAATGACTTCACATTTTTAAACTTTGTCCCCTCCAATAAAATCCCTTCCTGTGTTAACAGTTCGTTGATTCCATCTATCCACTCCTGCGCATCCCCTCCGTACCCCTGGAGGATTAGTCCTTCCTGATTTGTCATTCTGCGTAACTCATCGGTTGTAATCTGCATGAAATTCCTCCTTCTTTTTTCTTATCTATATAAAAAAGGCCCGCCACTTTTTGATCTAGCTGACCTGGAATTTTTATTCGATGCCCCTTTCTTTTACATCTCCAATACCGGGGCCAGCTGATTCTCCATGCTCTGACAATGCTCGGCCACCAAATCATTCAGCTCCTCTATGGAACCATACTCCGGTAACCAATCCCACAGTGCCGCCACTCTGCACTGGATGGCTAACTGTTTACATTCGCTCCAGTTTGAAATTCCCATAGCGCTCTTGAGCGCATCCATTTTGCTTTCGGTTGCCGGAAGGGTCAATGTATAGTTATCATAAGGATTCCCTTTATAGATCCATACTTTAAAACTACAAGTCTGTTTGAAATCCGGATCTGGTAACTCATTCCCTCCATAAATAGGCTCCAGCTCTTCTTGAATCCCGCTGGTATAGCCAAATGCATGTTTTTTTATATAATCTTAATCCCTTCATAATTAGATCTGGCTGGCTGCTCCTCCATAGCCATATCAGAGTTTCTACTCAGCAGATATTCTCCTAGTTTTGTTTCTGTTGTCACCCCTGGCAGATATCTGAATTTATCCATGTTGCAGTAAATATTGATCATATCTTGGAGTGCCTCCGGTTTCATCATCTCAATCACGGTTCCGAATACCGCCTCATCCTAGCTGTCCATCCATTTCACACGATAGGCCAGGTAGTTCAGTTCCTCCAATCTTTTTTCTGTCACCGGGACCTCATACAGGTACTGGCGCAGATTTGGAATGGACGATTCCACATAGGCGGTAGCTGTTTCCAACGGAACTGTATCCGTTCCATTCAGAAGAGAATAGGCTTCTCTTATTTCTTCGATCGCAGCCGGCAGGCTTATTCCTACACCAGGGCTCACTGTCCGGCTCAAATAAATCTTAAACATCTAAATTCCCCTCTCTGTCTCTTCACATATAGCTGTTTCTATTTTTGATACTCTATTAAAAAAGGCCAGCCATTTTTTAATCTGGCTGACCTGAAATTTCATCCCATATCCTCTTTTCCCCGTCTCACATCTATGAAAAGGCCAAAAAATCGGGGTCAAAATCGGCCATTTTTTGCCCGATTTTTTCCTCGATTTTTCGCCAAAAACCACTATATCTTGTGGTTGACCTCTATTTTCCTTCCAAACCACAATTCCGCATCATTATTACCACCTCGACATTCCCCGTCCCCGGAAACATATCCACCCCACAAACTTTCTCCACCCTATACCCTCTATCCTGCAGCACCACCAAATCCCTGACCAAACTGGTTGGTTTACAGGATATATATACAATCCGGTCCACTCCGAAATCAATGATTTTTCCCAATGCCTTTGGATGTATCCCATCCCTGGGCGGATCCACTACAATCAAATCCGGCTTATCCTGAAGCTCATCAATCACTTTGAGCACATCGCCGGCCAGGAACTCGCAGTTCTCCAGTCCGTTAAGCCTGGCGTTTACCTGGGCTGACCTGACTGCTTCCTCTACAATCTCAACGCCTACCACCTTTTTAGCCACAGACGCCAATATCTGTGCAATGGTCCCGGTACCGCTGTATAGGTCGAATACCACCCTGTCTTTTGTATCGCCTACGAATCCCCGTGCCGTATCGTACAGCACCTCCGCACCAAGGGAATTGGTCTGAAAGAAGGAAAAGGGCGAGATACGAAAACGCAGACCCAGCAGTTCTTCGTAAAAGTAATCCTGACCATAAAGGATGTGGGTGGCATCGCTCTGTACCACATCTGCCAGGGAGTCATTTTCTGTGTGGAGGATGCCCGCCAGCCTGCCGTCCAAAGGAAGGCTCACCAGCTTTTTCGTCCACTCTGCCAGTACCTCTTCCTCCGTCCTTTCACCCAGATAATCCCTCTGTGTGCTGGTTACCAGGTCTACCAGAATTTCCCCTGTCTTTACCGCCCTCCGGACCAGCAGATGGCGAAGATACCCCTGATGCTGTAATTTTTTATAGAATGCAATCCCCAGCTCCTCAAAATATTCTTTTGTCGCTACCAGTATTCTGCAAAAATCCGGATGTACAATCCGACACTCCGGAGTGGTTACGATATCGTAAAAGCTTCCCCTCTTGTGCATTCCCAATGCCAGCGGACCATCCTTTACCTCATCCCCAAAGGAGAACTCCATTTTGTTGCGGTATCCTAATGAGATGGGACTGGCCTTGATTCCCTGGAACTCATAGGTACCGTCCGCTACCACGGTGTCCAGCAGGGATTTTACCTGCTCCTTTTTAATGTTTAACTGTTCTTCATAGGGCAGGCTCTGGTAAATACAGCCGCCGCATATCCCAAAATGGGGACATGCCTCCTCTGGTCTTTCTGCCGGGGAATGCGCCAGTATCTCCAGGGTTCTGGCTTCCGACTTCCCTTTTCTCCGCTTGGTAATCACACACTGAATTTTCTGTCCTGGTATGGCATTCTTTACCACTACTCTCTCACCATCTATATGAAGGATCCCCTTATTGGGGAATTCGATTTTTTCTACAGTTCCTTCGTAAATATCGCCTTTTTTCATAAAATATCTCCGTTCTGCCCGCTGCTTAGGCATTTTTTATGGTCCTCTTTTGCCGTATCATTATATCATGCAATAGGGTCCGCATCAAGCCAGACCCAAAAAGGACCGCCACTTCCGCGGCGGTCCCAACAACTATCCTGTTCTATCATCCTTCTGTATATCTTACTGTGTATCTTATGATGGTCTTAAGCAGCCTCTGCTATTCAGCCTTTTCTGTCTTCTTTTCCTCAGGCTCCTCATCCTCAAAGAAGTCATCGTCAAAATCATCATCGAAATCATCTTCAAAATCTTCCAGATAATCAGGAGTAAAGAAACGGTATACAGCGTATGCAATTCCTGCAACTGCTGCCACTGCTCCAATGATGGCCAGTACCCAGAGAATACAGTTCTTTTTCTTCTCGTCCTCTTCTCTCTTGTGAAGCAGTTCATTGATCCTGCTGGAATTCATCAGTTCTTCTACACGGCTTAATGCCTCTTTGCCCATCTGATCAAACCTGTCTCTGTCAAATCTGTTCATTCTACCCACGTCCTTTCTTATATATAAGCACTTCTGCCCTCTTGCTTGTTTTTAATTATTATATCATGGAAGCTCTTGATTTACTATCCCAATTTATTCAAATTTTATCCAATTGTTTCAATCTAATTTTAATTAAAACCCAGTCCCGGCAGAAATCCGCTGGGCAGATGCCTGTTTCAGCCAGGCAGACGCCCGATTCCTCTGAACAAATGCCGCTTACCGCCAGGCATCCCAGATACCAGCACACCCATCAGACCTTTTTTAACTTGGCAAAGGATGCAAACATTTTCTTCTGGCCCGCACCGTCAAATACCACCGTGACTTCGTAATCCTTACCTCCGTCCCTGATGGACTTCACCGTTCCCTCTCCGAATTTGATGTGCCTGACCCTGTCTCCCTCGCTGTAATCCAGGGATGCTGCCTTCTGCACTGTAAATGCCTTGCCAAATCCCGGATTTCCCGCTGTGCTGCCGGTGCCCCGGCCTGACAAGGGCTGGGATGATCCGGATGCATATGCGTTATATCCCTTTCCAAAGGTGCTTGTACGGGTATTCCCCGCTGCCGGCTGGTTCCACGGCAGGCCTGCCTCGCCGGAAATACCGGTCTTGCCAAATCCGCCTGCACCGGCATCATTGTTCCGGCTGCCATAGCTTCCCAGCACTGGTTCCAGACGCTCCTCTTTCAGCAACTCACCCGGCACCTCCTCCATAAAACGGCTGGGCTTGCAGTATCTTGTTTCGCCGTTGACCATCCGCTGTCTGGCGCTGGTAATCACCAGCTCATTTTTGGCCCTTGTGATACCCACATAGCAGAGACGGCGCTCCTCCTCCATGTCCGTCTTGTCATCGGAATTTATGGACATCATACTGGGAAACAGCCCATCCTCCAGGCCTACCAGGTACACCTTCGGGAACTCCAGTCCCTTGGCGCTGTGCAGGGTCATGAGGGTGACCCGGTTCTCGGATTCATCCATATTATCTATATCAGCCACCAGGGCCACCTGCTCCAGGAATTCATCCAGAGAAGGATGCTCGCTGTCCTCCTCGTAGCTCACGGCCTTGTTGACCAGCTCCTCTATGTTCTCCAGCCTGGTCTGGGACTCCACCTCTCCCTCTGCCTCCAGCTCCTGCTGGTAGCCGGTCTCGTCCATGATGCCCTCTATCAAGTCCTGGATGGTGTAATCATCTGACTGTGCCCTGGCCCGGAAGCTTTCCATCTGTCCTATAAAGGCTCCGATTTTTTCAGCAGCCTTACCCAAGCCCGGAATCTGCCTGGCCTCCCTGAGAGCATCGTACAGGCTCATGCCATGTTCAGAGGCAAAGATGGTAACCTTCCCCATGGTGGTGGCGCCGATTCCCCGCTTGGGCACATTGATGATGCGCAGCACCGACAAATCATCCACTCCGTTGGCTATGGTCTTTAAGTAGGCCAGAATATCCTTGATTTCCTTTCTCTGATAGAAATTCACGCCTCCCACCAGACGGTAGGGTACGTTGTAAAAGATACACCGCTCTTCCAGAAGACGGGACTGGGCATTGGTGCGGTAGAGCACAGCCTGCTCCTGATAGGCATAGCCGCTGTCCCTTATCTCCCTGGCCACAAAGTCCGCTTCCTCTCTGGCTGTGTCAAACTGTTTAAAACGAATCAAATCCCCTTCGCCGTTGGCAGTCCACAGGGTCTTATCCTTACGCCCGCGGTTGTGGCATATAACGCCGTTGGCCGCATTCAGTATGTTCTGGGTGGATCGGTAATTCTGCTCCAGTTTAATGACCTTTGCCCCGGGAAACATCTCCTCAAAGCTCAGAATATTCCCTATATCCGCCCCCCTGAACCGGTAAATGGACTGGTCGTCATCCCCCACCACACACAGGTTCCTGTACTTGGAAGCCAGCAGGCTGACCAGCTTGAACTGGGCCAGGTTGGTGTCCTGGTACTCATCCACCATGATATACTTAAACCGCTCCTGATAATAATTCAGGACCTCGCTGTTATTCTGGAATAATTCCACTGTCTTTACAATGAGATCGTCGAAATCCAGTGCATTGTTCTTCTTAAGACGCTTCTGATACTCCTTATATATCTCCCCAATCCTGCGCTGTCTGAAGTCCTGCCCTGCATTTAACAGGAATTCCTCAGGACCGATGAGCTTGTCCTTCGCAGAGGATATGGTGCCTAACACGGAACGCTCCTTGAACTGCTTGGTATCCACATCCATGGCCTTGAACACCTGTTTCATCAGGGTTTTCTGGTCGTCGCTGTCATAGATGGAAAAATTCGTGGTGTAACCCAGATACTCTATATGCCTGCGCAGGATGCGCACACAGGTGGAGTGGAAGGTGCTGACCCAGATGCTCTCAGCCCCAAAGCCTACCAGCTGGTCCACCCTTTCCCTCATCTCCCCGGCCGCCTTGTTGGTAAATGTGATGGCCAGTATATTCCACGGGTTCACCTGCTTCTCCTCAATCAGGTATGCCACCCTGTGGGTCAGCACCCTGGTCTTTCCGGAACCGGCCCCAGCTAAAATAAGGAGAGGCCCTTCCGTTTGAAGGACTGCCTCCTTCTGCATGGGATTCAATGTATCGTAAATACTCATAAATTATGTACCGCCTTTTTAACTGCAATTATGTTTATTAAGTATACCATTCTGAACCCCATCCTGCAAGACCTGCCTTTCGGACGATTGCAGCCGCATTACAGGCAGCTGTCTCTCCATTGCCATATCTCCTGTTTCCTGTCTTACAGGCATTCCCCCATAAACCCGCATAGATTTTCATTTCCCCCTTGTCATCTAGTATTCAATACTATATAATAGATATAGCAATGTGATAAGAATGACAGAGGTGACACATAGATGAAGACAAATGAAGAACGTCTGCAGGACCTGTTTTCCTATCTGGGGAACCTGTCCCATGTCAAGGCGGACGAGATTCCTGATATTGATTTGTACATGGACCAGGTTACCACCTTCATGGACAGCCATTTAAAAGATATGAGACGCCATCCGGGTGATAAAGTCCTGACCAAGACCATGATTAACAATTATGCCAAGAATAATCTTCTGCCTCCCCCGGTGAAGAAGAAGTATTCCAAGGACCACATGCTGATGCTTGTGTTCATATATTATTTTAAAAACCTTCTGTCCTTTAGTGATATTGAAGAGCTTTTCCGTCCTATTACATCAAAGCATTTCTCAGGCCAGACATCCCAGCTGTCCCTGGAAGATATCTACAACGAAGTATTTACTTTGGAAAAGGGCGAGATGGATAATCTGAAGTCTGATGTGGCGGCTAAGTTTGCCCGTGCCCAGGATACATTTTCAGATGCTCCTGTGGATGACAAGGATAGGGAATATCTGAAGCTGTTTGCCTTTATCTGCGAGCTGTCCTTTGACGTGTATCTGAAGACACAGATGATTGAAATGATCGCGGATCAGCTCAGGGAGGATGCGCCTGCCCCCCGCAAGAAATAAACTCCATGACCTGTCAGCCCCGCCTTGGCGGACAAAAAATGGATTGCCGGGGCTGCCGGCATACCTATAGAAAACAAAACGGATATCGCAGCAATAATCCTGCCGCAATATCCGTTTTTTAATACACCCTTTATCATACTCAGCTTTCATTATCCCCTTTGTCTGCCTGCGTTCCCCCTGTGAGCCTGGCGAACACCATGTCGTATCCGTCACTTCCATAATTCAGCGAACGGTTTACCCGGCTGATGGTAGCGGTGGATGCGCCTGTTTTCTCCGCAATCTCCAGGTAGGTCTTGCCTTCCCGCAGCATCTTGGCCACTTCATAGCGCTGGGACAGGGACAGCAGTTCATTGATGGTACACACATCCTCGAAAAACTTATAACATTCATCCGGAGTCTTTAAAGTTAGTATGGCATCAAATAGATGGTCCACTGCTTCTGTTTTAATTTTCTTGTTCATGTCCTGGTTATCTCTCCTTATAAATCATACGGACTTCCCCTTCCGCATGTATATTGTAAAATGATTACAGGTCATATAAGCCCCATACTTGTTCATTTTAGCATATTAAAGTCTGAAAGTCCATACGTGACGGGAGATTTTATAAAGGCATTTTTTCCGGCGCTTTCTCCGCACTTTTTCCAGGTATGTTTTCTGCTATTTTCCCTGTCCCTTTCAGGACAGCATGAACTTCTCAACCACAAGTCCCACGCCGTCGTGATTATTGGATGCGGTGATATAATCAGCGGCCTGCCTCACCGGGAGAACAGCATTTTCCATAGCCACGCCCAGACCGGCATACTTAATCATAGTCAGGTCATTGTAACCGTCGCCGCAGGCTATCATCTGCTCCCGGTCAAGCCCCAGCACTTCCAGCAGACGGGCCAGCGACCGGGCCTTATCAATTCCCTTTGGCATGATTTCCAGGAAATACGGCTCGGAACGGTACACGCTGAAATCGCGGCCCATGGCAGCCTTTACCTTAGGCTCCACAGTCACCAGGTAATCGCCGTCATCCAGCATCAGGAACTTGGGTACTTTAAAATCCACATAGGACTTCATGTCTTCCACCTGACGCAGGGGCAGGTGGTTGATGTTGGACTCGGCAATGGCATAGGGACATTCCACATTGTTAGTAATAATTTCCTCACCCTCATAAGTAAGGATATCTACCCTGTGCTCCTCTGCCAGCCCGATGATCTTCTGATTGGACTCCCTGGGCAGCAGTGAAGAAAACACGGTTTCACCTGTCTTGCAATTTGTGATCATTCCGCCGTTATAGGACAGGATATAGCTGCCGAAACGTGACAGCTCCAGCTCCCTTGCCAACGGCTCCACGCCGGCCGTGGGCCGCCCGGATGCCAGCACCACCACGTTTCCCGCTTCCTGGGCATTCATCAGGGCCTCTTTTGTCCTGGGTGTGATGATTTTGTCACGGTTGGTCAGTGTACCGTCCAAATCCAGTACGATAATCTTGTAGTCCATCGCCTTTTCTCTCCTGTATCCGATTCTTTATTTCCGCTTATCTTCTTATGCGTTTCCATGGAACCATTTTATCAGAAATACAGCGCAGTGACAACCGGAACAGTTATTCATCCTTATCAGCTAATCCTTATCAGTCTTATCCCGGAGACCGAAATTCAGCTCCACCAAAGCCCTGGGGCGGCCGCCCTTGGCAGCGCTTTCCCTGGCGCAGACCGTCCCCAGTCCGGCTGCCTGAATCTTACTGAGAATACGCCTGGCGCTCCTGACCGTGATGCCCAGACATTCCGCCAGCTCCGAAGCGTCAAACACATAGCTCTTCCTCACATCCGCAATAGCCTGAATTTTCAAAATGGATTCCATACTGAGTCCGGTCTTTTCGGAAATCGTCTGTATTTTGGGGTCAAAGGATATCATGCTGTACTGAAGCTGCTGCTCCAGGCCCAGGGGGCCCTGGATCTTCTCCTCCTCATCAATCTGGAAGATCCCTCCCTCCCCCTTGCCAAGAGAATATTCCAGGGCTTTCCTGGCATGCATCTCTGCCTGGTAAGCCGTCAGTCCCATACCCAGACCTGCATTTACCACCAAACCCAGGTTCTTTCCCTCCCTCTGAAGAATCCTCAGATCCTTGTGGTTCTTTTTTCCCTTCACCACCCCGGAGTTGGCGTAAATCACGTATTCATCACGCCCAAAGGGGAATACAGATCCCTGGATTCCCCTTACGTAGCGTATCAGTTCCACTTCAAATTCAGCCTTGCTTGCCATGGCACTGTAATACTGGTCCTCCTTCTCCGGGAAGTTGGACATCTGTATCAATTCCACCGCAATCTGCGAATACTCTGCCTGGGCCAGGGCCCAGCCCTTTTCCAGATCGGCCAGGGCATCCCTGACCTGGGAGCGTTTGGGTTCCAGATAAAAAACCCTGCCGCCCTTTTCTTCTATCATATGATAGACTGCCACATAAGCAGTGACCGCCACATCGGTCATCTTCTTCTCCAGCAGCTCCATATGCCATGCAACATACTCTTCCTCCGCCACGCCTGCAAGCAGCGGGCAGGTATATATATTCCTGGGCTGTATGTGAAAGGCATCCAGGATATCCTCAATAATCTGCTTCTCCACCACGTCAATACTGAAGGTGTCGATTTCCCGTCCTTCCCTGACCATTTTCAGAAATACTTCCGCAATACTGCTGGCGGACCGTCTGATGTATGTGTAAGGTTTCTGCATCTGGTGATGCCCCAGCACATAGTCGCAGATACCGCTTCCGGTAAATATCACGCCGTCGCACTCCTGCTCACAGGTGTCAATGACATCCACGGCCTCCCTTACCAGCTCTCTTGTATATAAACGCACCTCATGACTCTGGTCAATCTGCTGTATTGCTTTCCTGATGATTACGCAGGATTCCCTTGGCCCCACTACTCCCACTATCATTTATACTGTCAACCTCCCGATTCTTTGCGCACAGCGCGCCTTATACCGATTATAAATCAGAAGCATCGTATAAATCAACCACCTGATGGTCTTTTAAGAGATTTAGATAATCTTCCTTTGTCAGTGCGGGCCGGAAATCCCTTATGATTTCCTTTCCTTTAGCGCCCTCATCCCACAGCAGATCAATGATGGTAAGGGCCATCATCTTAGCTGGCACAATGTAGGCGGTGTACGGGTCGTCCATCCGGTAATTCTCCGTGTGGAGACCGCCCTTTATACCGCCTGCCCAGATATGCATACAGGGCATGATCTGGGAAATATCCCCCAGGTCCGTGGAGCCGGCTGTCTCCCAGTCCTCCACAAACGCATCTTCCCCGGCATGTTCGTAAGCCATCATGTTGTCACGGTACAATCGTGCAATCTGACGATCCGTGTTCAGAGGCAGATAGCCGATACAGTCGTGAATCTCCACCTTACCCCCCAACGCCATGGCTGCTGCCTTCATGCTCCGGTTCACCTTATGGGAGGCATCCTCCATGGCGTCAATAGTAAAGGCACGGACCATGATTTCCATGGTAACACGCTCCGGCACCACATTTACCAGGCCTCCGCCCTCCTTGATTACAATGCTTACCCGCACCTTGTCCTCGTCTCTGAAGGTTTCCCTCAGTGCATGAATATTGTTCATGGCCAGCTCCGCCATGTTCAGGGCATTGATTCCCTGTTCCGGGGCAAACCCGGCGTGAGCCGCCTTTCCCAGGAAATGCACGGTCTTGCTGATGAATCCATTTCCCTTGGTGTCCAGGATACAGCATTTTCCCGGCTCCATCTCCATCATATGGCACTGAAGAACCATATCCGTATCGTCCAGGCCTCCGCGGTACATAAGCTCCTGCTTTCCTCCCAGATAGTGGATGGTTCCCTGACTCATGAGGCGGTTTCTGTACTCATAATCCACACATTCCTCTGCCGGTATGGCTATAAAGTCAGCGGCGCCCCCCAGGTGCTCCATGACGCCTGACGTAAGGATACCTATGGCTGCCCCGTACATGTTTGCCAGCTGCACATTATGCCCGCAGGCATGAACCATTCCGCCCTCAGCTGCATCCGGGTGGGAGTCGCACATGATGCAGTCCAGCTCTCCCATCACCGCCACCCTGGGCCCGTTTCCCTTGGGACCGGAGGACACACGGCAGCCTGTATAGGATACGCCTGTCTCCGGCTCCAGTCCAAGCTTTAAAAAGGCTTCCTCCATAAGTTTTCCCGTCCTGAACTCCTTAAAGCCCAGCTCCGGCGTTTTATAAGCTTCCTTTCCCAGGGCAATGATTTCGTCCTGGTGTTCCTCAATCACATTAAGGCATCTCTGTTTCAGTTCTTCTTTGTCCATATCATCATTCCTTGTCATCTATACTTACAGTTCTGTCATCCGGCTCATGACCCTGGTGGCCTTCCACAGTTCATCCATATCCAATGCTTCCTGCACGGTATGTACGTCCATCATGCCAACGCTTAATATAAGGCTGCTGCAGCCGTATCCGGCCAATATATTGCCGTCGCTGCCGCCGCCGATAACCATGGGCCTGGGTTCGATTCCCTCCTTCTCCATGGCCTGGGCTGTCATGCGGTACAAATCACTGTCAAGACTTACCTCCAGGGAAGGATATGCCAGTTCATGTTCCATTTCATAGGCGGCCCCCATCTCCAGGCAGGCTGCCTTCAGGCATTCCTCCATGTGAGCCGCTTCATTCCTCAGCTTATCCATGCTGTGGGAACGTATCTCGGCGGTAAATGTCACCTCATCGGTCACGATATTGGTGGCTGCCCCTCCCTCGATCCGCCCGATATTGGATGTGGTCTCCTGGTCTATCCGCCCAATATGCATCCGGCTGATTGCCCTGGACGCTGCCACGACAGCATTGATTCCCTTCTCAGGTTCAATGCCCGCATGGGCCTTACGGCCTCTCACCGTGCACCTTATGGCCTCCATAGCCGGGGCCTTATAGGCAATGATTCCTGCCGGGCCTGTTGCGTCTGCTATGACCATGTTCTTACATGGCAGGCGGGACGGGTCCATATGTTTGGTCCCCTGCATGCTTGTCTCCTCAGAGACAGTAAACATGATATAAAACTCCTTGTGGGGCCTGTTGGTCTCCACAATATCTTCCACGATTTCCAGTATGGAGGCCACAGCCCCCTTGTCATCTCCCCCCAGGGTGGTGGTTCCGTCCGTGCGGATAATGTGTCCATCCACCACCGGTCTCACATCCTTACACGGCTCAATCTGGTCCAGATGAGCCACAAAGCAGAAGGGAGGATTACATGGCTCGCCCTTGACATGAGCGATAATATTTCCGCCGTTTCCTCCATATGCTTTCCCGGCTTCATCTATGGAGGCCTCGATTCCTCTCTCCTTAAAATAGTCCATAAGCCATTGGCACTGCTCCTTCTCCCCGCCGGAAGGGCTGTAAATCTGAACCAATTCCAAAAAACGTTCCTGCATCCGCTCGCGTGACAGCATAGTCATCCTCCTCATTATATAAGCCTTCATATGCACTTAGCGCCCATGTCTCGGGCGCTTGTGCAAAGTATCCTATCCCTATTTCTTGTCTGTCCCTTTTTCTTGTCTATCTCTTTTTCTTATCTATTCCTTTTCCTCGTCTATCTCTTACCTTATCCGTCCCTGCTTATCAGTCAGCCTGCAGCTCCTTCTTGTAGAGAAGCTTGCCTGCGTAGATAGAGCCAAACACAGCCACCAGGATTACCACATAGGATGGATTACCCGGTATAAAGCTTAAGAAGCCCAGCTTCATAAGCCAGTTCATGCCAATGGCGATGATGGCTGCCACCACGCCAAGTTTGGGACGTGTTGCGGCAAACTGTCCGAATACAGCGCCAAAGAGCGCGGGAAGCAGGAAATTAAGGGCTTCCTTCACAGGTGCAGGGAGAATGTTCAGGATAACGCTGCCCGCAACAGCCCCTACGGTAAGAATCACCACATTGACAAGAATGGACGTTGCAATACCGATGGTGGAAATAATGGATCCTTCCTCTGTACCCATCTCCACTCCGGCCGCCTCCTGAGCCACGGAAGAACACGGCACACGCATGTTGGAGGTATTGCCTGAAAGGAAGGTCAGGTAGGTACCCGGAATGCCCAGAATCGGGAAATAGGAAATGGGCTCAACAATGTAAAATGCTCCGCTTACGCTGATCTGCATCAGGGTGCCGGCGATAATGGCGGACACCGGAGGCATATAGCCCCGGAAGGCCATCACAAGAGCAGGAAGGAATCCTGCGAAAATGCCCAGCAGCAGTGTAATCTTTCCCCATTTCACGATTCCGGGGATATATGTACCAGAATAATAATCGTTTTTCATCTTCTAACCCTCCTTAGATTATGCTGACAGCATATCCGATGAACATGCCGCTGAACATGGCAATTGCAAATGCCCACTCCCTGAGCCAAGCGATATCCCTGGCCCTTGACAGCTTCACCAGTACCATCATGATAACACAGCCAGCTATGGTAGCGATTGCCGGTGCGTTGGTGAAGGTAAGGGAACCCTCTGCCGTAAAGAAGTTGCCGGAAGCCAGGTTGGCAAACGCACCCAGCATGGCGCCTGCGGAAATGATGGGAACCATCTTGGCATTGCCCTTTGACATTAAGTGGTTAACCTTGTCCATCTTATCGCAGAACAGGAAGGTAAAAATCAGCCAGCCCAGTGAACCGCACACCATGGTCCATACGCCGCAGGCAAATGCCATGGTATCCATGGTTTGAAGTGTCTTTCCCATGGCCTGGGCGCCGAATCCGGCCGCCATGGCCTCATAGTTAACAGAACCGATAAATGACAGACGCATCCACGCCACCGGCGCACCCATGGTAACCAGCAGGGATATCATGGTGACCAGGATTACTACGGACGGGCCAATGGATGATATCACGCTGCTCTTGATTGCCTTATGTACCTGGTCCGTGGTGAGGGCCGACTCGCTGGCTGCCTTTATAGACCTTTTCATAAACAGAATTGACTGAAATACTACCACCGCTACTGCCAAAGCCGCTGCTGCCCACATCAGAGGGCTGTTGGCATAATCCAAATAATTAACACTTTCGTTCATTCTGACCTCCTTGGTTATTCCCCTTTCCAAAAGCTGCAGTCTTTTGGATTTTCTAGTTTCGGTCATGTCCATAACATGTCCTTATATTTATATTTACTACATTTTATCGGTATTGTCAAGGGTTTTTGTTGAATATTTGTTTGGATGATGGAATGGGATTCGGCGGAGGTAGTGCAGAATATCTTAAAGGGTGGGGCGGGAGTTGGCTGCTATCTGCACGGTCAGGAAGGAACAGTGTAAAAGCGCCGGTATTGTTACCGCAAAGGAATATTGCAGTAATAATACCGGCGCTTTACATCAACCGATTCATCTGTCTAATGTTTATTCTGTTTTCCCTTCATACCGCTTCCGGTAATAATCCATGGTCCGGTAGTCAATTACATCCTTCATCTGTTGGGAAAACCCGTCCATTTCCACCGCCTCATATAACTGCGGATTCAGAGCCAGTACATAGCCCTCTTTACGCACAAAAAAACCTTTTCCGGACTGCAGCAAAAAGCGGACCGGGTTTTTTAAGGCTTCTCTGGTACAGCGTTTCTTATCCCATGTACGGAAGTCACTTGTACTCTTATCTTTCGCTAAATCCTTCCAGTTATTTGCCGTATAATAAAACTCCTTATGGCCCCGGTATATATCATCCTCATCAATCTGAGTTTTGACATTGCCATTGTTATAAAATGCCAAAAGGACCGGCATCTTATAGGACTTGGTCATTTGCGTGGTCTCCAGCATCTCCAGAAAATCGTTGCCAATACTATTAAATATGGCACGGTTTCTGTCTCCCAGCTCACCCAGGCTATCCAAATACCTCAGATAATGCTTAAACGGACTGTTCTGCAAACCATTACATATCTGGAGTATTTCTTCCTCCATATAGGTAAACAAATCCATACGGGCCGGCACTCTGCCGCCCAGCATCTCCTTAATACGGAAGTATTCACCGCGGACCCGATCTTCCTTTTTCGCCCTCTTCTTTGCCATCTCATGGAATAAATCAATCAGACGCAGGTCGAAATCAACCAGACAGTCATCCGGATACTCAAAATCCTGCTGCTGCATTCTTCCGGCTTCCGCACTTGAATAACTTCTTCCGCTTAAAAAGAACGGTGCCGAGCCTGCTTTTTCATAATTACCGATAAAATCCAGTACATTCAGGTATTCCTTATCCCAGCTTTTACGCAGCCCCCGCCCAAGCTGCTGGAGAAATACCACCGGGGATTCTGTGGGCCTCAAAAACATAACCATATCAATTTCGCTGATATCTAACCCTTCATTGAACATATCCACAGAAAATATAACCTTTAACTCACCACACTTAAGCTTCTCTATTGCTTCACTTCTCTCAACAGCATACTCGCCGTCTGAATCGCTGTATACAGCTGCCGCCGGAATATTGCGACGGCAGAATTCCTTTGCCATCTGCTCCGCATGTCTGCGTGAACAGCAAAATCCCAACGCCCTTTTTGAGCGGTATTTCATATAGTATTTATAAATCAGTTCGTACTGCCTGCCCTTTATGAATTCCTTTGTCAGTTCTTCCTCATCGTATTTTCCTTTTACAATGCGTATCTTGGAATAGTCCACTGTCTCGTCCAGAATTCCATAATAATGAAATGGTACCAGCATACCTTTGTTAATAGCATCCTTCAGGCCAATCTCATAAGGTACGTTATAATCGCATAGCGCGTATATATTTCTTCCATCCATTCTCTCCGGTGTAGCTGTCAGCCCTAACAGGAACCGGGGCTTAAAATATTCCATGATTTTTTTATACTGGTCTGTAACAGCATGATGGAATTCGTCAATAACAATATAATCAAAATAATCCCTGGCAAAGTATGATTCGTTGAGATAATCTGTTTTACCCAAACTGGAAACAGAAGCGAAAATCACGGATTTATCCCTTGTTTTCTCTTTACCATAAAAAAAGCCATAATCATCGGAATGTCTCACATTCCTGAAGCTTTCTGCTGCCTGCTTCAGTATTTCTTCCCGGTGGGCCACAAACAGGACTCTTTCATAAGGCTGAGAATCAAACGCAGCCAGATATGTTTTTCCAATACCTGTGGCGGCGCAGATCAATGCCTTCTCCGATCCTTCCAATCGGCTGTTTTTCAGCGCGTACAGAGCTTCTATCTGTGCTCCTCTTGGCTGAAATACCACTTCCCCGTCCGTCTCGTCGTCAAGGCTGTCATACCGTTCCATATCCCGGATAACCGCCGGTCTTTTCCATTCTTTGGAATATTGTTTCAGAACCTCATCATTTATGACGATGGAGTGGTTATAAAACAGATCCTCAAAAGTGCCGCAAAACTGATGAAAATTCCGGCTGTCCCGCCTGTCATCAAAATGATAGTTCCATTCTATACCGGATGTGAGAGCGCTGCGTGATACATTGGATGAACCAATGTATATTTCCCCAAAATCCTTTCTTCGGAATATATAGGCTTTAGGGTGAAACGACCGTCCCTTTTCATTGTAGAACCGAAGGTCCACCCGGTCCCCCAGCCGGTCCTTTATGAGACACAATGCCCCCGGCTGTGTAATCCCCAGATAATTTCCGGTAAGGATTCTGATTTTTACACCGCGGTTCAACGCCTGCTCCAAATCATCCAGAATCATACGCACTCCGGACTCCATGAGAAACGACACAATCATATCAATCCGCTCAGCCTTTAGCATGCTGAGCTCCAGCTGGTATAACAGAAATCTTTTTTTATCCCTGCCCCCGGTAATGACCTCACAGGGCCCGATTTCCTTTTGAAACTGCCTCAACGATTCTATTTTTTCCTCAATATCATGTTCAGCCATTTTTCTTCTGCTCTCCCCGGACGGACATCACTCGTTACCCACATTTCCAATATGTCAAATAAATTTACATCTTTTAACAGCTTATCCATCTTTTCTTCCGTCATATCCGTAAAATAACGGCCATTGCGCTCACCCTCAGCTGTACCATACTTGAAGGATGTATACAGTATTCCATGTGATGTCAAAGCACGGGCCATTTTGATAAACACATCCTCCAGTTCTCTATAAGCCAGATGCAGGATGGAAGAACATGCCCAGATTCCATCATAGGCTTCCTTTTCATCTAAATCCTGAAAATACATCAGCCTCACTTCAATTCCTGTATATTCAGACGCTATCCTGACCAGTTCTTCCGAACCATCCGCGGCATCCGTCTCAAATCCCCTGTCCAGGAAATACTTCGTATCTCTGCCGGAGCCGCACCCGAAATCCAGGATTCTGGCTCCCGGCTTCAGATACGCCAGGAAACGCTCCTGCATCTCCTTAAACTCCACATCCCTTGTGCTGTCAGAAAATTCTTTTGCATGTTGGTTGTAATATTGTAATGAATCATTCATGAATACAAATGCTTCCTTTCCTAAATAATCCGGCCGCTGTCCTCTATTTACATGACTACTGTCAATCATATCATTTTTTGACATCACAGGCAATTAAAACTAATTTCTCAGTTCCCAATGTTTTATTCACCGATTCCCTCCAGCCCTAATAGACTATACTATACCAAATCATATAAGGAGCATATTGATGAAAAAAGCAATTAGCATTCTTCTGGCAGCAGCTATGGGCGCCGCTGCCCTAACCGGCTGTTCAAAATCATCCGGCAGTTCATCCTCAGGCAACACCCCGCTGGTCCTCAACGAGGTAGCCCATTCCATCTTCTACGCCCCCCAATACGCGGCCATTGAGCTGGGCTATTTTGAGGATGAAGGCATCGACCTGACCCTTGTCAACGGTGCGGGAGCCGACAAGGTCATGACTGCCCTGATATCCGGTGACGCCCAAATTGGCTTCATGGGCTCCGAAGCCAGCATCTACGTATACCAGGAAGGTTCACAGGACTATGCGGTGAACTTTGCCCAGCTGACCCAGCGCGCAGGCAACTTCCTGGTAGGCCGCCAGCCCGAGGACAATTTTAAGTGGGAAAGCCTGAAAGGCAAGAAGATTCTCGGCGGACGCGCAGGCGGCATGCCCCAGATGGTCTTTGAGTATATCTTAAAGAAACACGGCATGGATCCCAAGACAGACCTGTCCATTGACCAGAGCATAAACTTCGGGCTGACCGCAGCTGCATTTACCAGCGATGATGCGGACTACACCGTGGAATTTGAGCCTTTTGCAACCACTCTTGAGAGCGAGGGAAGCGGGTATGTGGTGGCTTCTCTTGGAACAGAATCCGGATATGTACCTTACACTGCTTACTGTGCCAGGAAGAGTTACGTGGAACAGAACCCGGAAATCATTCAGAAGTTTACCAATGCCATCCAAAAAGGCATGGACTACGTAAACTCCCATTCAGCCGAAGAAATAGCCAAAACCATACAGCCCCAGTTTAAAGAAACACCGGTGGATAAACTCGCGGTTATCGTGGGCCGTTATAAGGACCAGGATACATGGAAGGATGACACCGTATTTGAGAAAGAAAGCTTTGAGCTTCTGGAAAACATTCTGGAAGAGGCAGGCGAACTGTCGGCACGTGTTCCCTATGAAGACCTTGTGACCACACAATTTTCTGAGCAGGCGGCAAAATAGACGGCAAAACAGCCAGCAATACAGATAGCTAAACAGATAGTAGAACAGACAGCAAAACAGACAGCAAAACAAACAGAAGAACAAACAGCAGGCCAAACAAATAAAAGCAATCAATCGGACAATACAACATACAACAAACCCGACAACAAAACCAGCTAACAAAGTTATGCCCTTTTAGCTGGTTTTGCTGTCATTTGCCCTGCAGTCAATTGTTTTTCACTGCTCTTTAATTTTCTGTCATTAATTTAGTTTATATCTGTTTTCTATTTCTTTACTCACCATGTTTTGCCAGCAAAAGCGCTCCACGCCAATCAACCATTACGCTGCCCAAAATACAAGCTTCTCATCCATCCCCATATCCCCAATCCGTTACTCCACAGAGCCTCATATATTTTGCCGAAGGACATAGAATGCGATGGAATATATAGAAGTTGATAGGGGCACATAGAAACAGTTAACAAAAACATTTGCGGCATTTTAATCCCCGTTAAAAAGGCTGCCATCCATCAGGATGACAGCGAAATTAATACCCCTTATTTCATTACCCTGAATATCAGCCCCTGCAAATAATCCTCTGCACATAAAGCTATTAGCTACCGCTGGTTCAGCTTCCAGGCCGCCACAAGCTTCTTCAGATAATCCATATAACCTGCCTCCCGTATGCTCCCGTTGGTCAGCACATTAACCTCTCCCAGTTTTTTGCCTCCCAGGGAGTACTCCAGCACGCCTGCCTTCTGCCCCGGTTCCACCGGAGCGGGTACGGATTCCAAAAGCACCAGCTTTTTCTCAATGGCTCCCAAATCCTCCCCTTTAAGGCTCAGATAGGAAAATGTTCCCTCATAGGTAAGCCCTACCTCATCCTCCACGCCGCCGGTAACCGGCATCTGGGGAAGCGGCAGATGTTCCTTGTCTTCATAGAGCTTGCAGTTTGCATATCCATAGTTGAGAAGGGTCTGGGCGTCTGCAAACCTGGCCTTAAAATCCGGCGCAGCCATGATGGCAGCAATCAGGCGCACCCCGTCCTTTTCCGCCGTGGCAGACAGGCAGTATTTTGCAATGGAGGTGGAACCTGTCTTAAGGCCTGTGACCGTAAAATTAGTTGCCATCTTAAGCAGCTTATTTGTATTAGACAGGCCGAATTCCTTGGTTCCCTGCTTTGTAACATGTGTTATATTCTCCATCCATATAGTGGAGTAATTATGTATCTGGGGATATTTATTAATCAGCTCGCGGCTCATAATGGCGATGTCCCTGGCCGTAGTGTAATGGTCCGGGGATTCCGTAAGGCCGCAGCAATCCACGAAATGGGTGTTGGCCATGCCAAGGCCGGCTGCCCTTTCATTCATCATACGCACAAATTCATCCTCGCTGCCTGCTATGTACTCCGCCATGGCCACAGACGCGTCATTGCCGGATGCAATTACAATGCATTTAATCAAGGTCTCCACGGTCTGTTTCTCGCCTTCCTCCAGGAACACCTGGGAACCTCCCATGGATTTGGCGTGGGCGCTGGTAACTACCTCGTCCGTCAGCTGGATCTTTCCGGACTGAAGGGCATCAAAAATCAATATCAGCGTCATAACCTTGGTAACACTGGCCGGGCTTCGCTTTTCATCTGCATCCTTTTCATAGATTACCTGTCCGGTAGATGCTTCCATGAGAATGGCCGATGGAGCGGCTATCTGGACAGCTGCCTGACTCTGGTCTGCAGGCGCTGCCTGGGCATCTCCCGCCGTCTGCACGTCTCCCGACGCCTGCACATCTCCCGCGGCCCGCGCGTCCCCCGCCGCCTGCACATCCCCCCCTGTCCATCCTTCTTCCTGTCCAAAGAGGCTGCTTCCTGATACCCCTGCTCCCACGGGGATGGCGATTGCCGGTTCCTGGCCCAGGGCGGCAATCCCGGGATAGGAGGCCAGTATTGCTGCCGAACATAATATCGCTGCAATCCGTCTCATATTTTCCTCCAATAAAATCATCTGCTACTAATTGTATGGGAGTGGACAGACAGCTTATGCCCGCAAAACCTTGATTTTTACCGCAAAAAATGCAGCAGACCTTGATTGTTCCGGCTCCTGCTGCATTTTTCCACCTTATTTTCCTGTCTTAGTTTTCTGTCTTATCTTCCTGTCTTATCTTCCTACCTTATTATAATTATACTTCCTTCAGGGCCTGTCTTAAGTCCTCTGCCATCTTCTCGTACTCAGCGTCTGTGAGCATGGTCCTTCCGCTGTTCATCTCAAAGGTGCCGCCCCATTCTTCACCGCCCTCATATTTGGGGACAATGTGGAAGTGCAGGTGATGTCCTGTATCGCCGTAAGCACCGTAGTTTACCTTGTCCGGCTGGAATACCTTATGTACGGCGCGGGCCACCTGGGCTACCTCTGCAAAGAAATCATTCCTCTCCTCGTCGGTCAGGTCAATGAGCTCGCTGACATGCTTCCTATGCGCCAGAACAACCCTTCCCTTCTTGCTCTGCTCCTTAAATACATAGAGAAAGCCTGTCTTCATTTCACACACAGGATAACCGAACTTAGCCACCAGTTCGCCCTGCATACAATATGCGCAATTAGGATCCTTTACCATATCTTCCATGTTCCTGTTCTCCTTTATGTTTATTCATACCAACTTAAACATACCACGGAACAAGAGGAATTTCAATTCCAATATTTGTTTTTTCTTTCATAGTACCCACTTCATGGAATCTATGCTATAATAGGTAGGCAAGTACCAGTTACAGGAGAAATTTTATGAGCAGAGCAGATTTCAGACGCCGGCAGTCCCGCAGGCGCAGGCAGAAGCTTGCACGGATGTCACGGCATCTTCCTACATTAATTTTATTATTAGCAATCACTGTACTGGTAGGGGGCGGCATTTTCGCCCTCTACCGGTTCGTTTTAGCGAAACAGCCGGACGGAACGGTCCAGGTCATAGCCTCATCAGGGAACGGCTCCCCTAATCCGGACAGGGGCAGCAATTCCGACCGCTATCCCGACGGCAGCTCCGGCCCCGCTTCCGGCGGCGATTCATCAAACCAGCCTTTTGCCGAAGTTCCCCAGGACGACATTTCCCGGCTCATCGCCCAGGCTGACCGTATCGCCATGGGGTATGATTATGACAAGGCGGCAGAGCTTATCAACTCCAGCGGCCTGGACCTTAAGGACTCCCGCATGACGGAGGCGCTGGCGCGGTATGAATCCGAGAAGGCCGCCCTGGTTCCAGCCGATATGAACGCTGTCACCCACATTTTTTTCCACTCCCTTATCATGGATACCTCCAAGGCCTTTGACGGGGACTCGGACAGCGCCAACTATAATTCAGTCATGACCACCAAGGACGAATTTCTTAAGATACTGGAGGATATGTACCAGAAGGGCTATGTGCTGGTCCGCATCCACGATGTGGCCTATGAGGCACCTGATGAAAATGGAAACGTGCGTTTTGTAAAGGGAAGCGTCATGCTTCCGGAGGGCAAGAAGCCTTTTGTCATGTCCCAGGACGATGTCTGCTACTATCCCTACATGGACGGGGACGGGTTTGCCAAACGGGTTGTGATTGGCGAGGACGGAAAGCCCACCTGCGAGATGGTCATGGACGACGGCACCACCTCCACGGGTTCCTATGATTTGATTCCGCTTTTGGAGGATTTTATACAGGAACACCCTGACTTTTCCTACAAAGGGGCAAGGGCCATTATCGCGTTTACCGGCTATGAAGGCATACTGGGGTACAGAACCGCCTCCTCCTACCAGGACAGCCCCACCTATGAGGCTGACCGTGAGCAGGCAGCCAGAGTGGCACAGTGTCTGAAGGATAACGGCTGGGAGCTGGCTTCCCACAGCTGGGGCCATCTCCACCTGGGTGTAACGGATGATCCGGAGGCCGGATTTGCCATTGACGAGGAACGGTTCCGGGCTGATACGGACAAATGGGAGGCTGAGGTGGAATCCCTCATCGGGCCCACTGATATCATCCTTTATCCTTACGGCAACGACATTGCAGACTGGCGCCCCTACCATCAGGACAATCCCCGCTTTGCCTATCTGGAATCCAAGGGATTCCGCTATTTCTGCAATGTGGATGCCAGCAAGCCCTACTGGACGCAGATGGGGACAAACTACTTCCGCATGGCCAGAAGGAACCTGGACGGCTACCGGCTGTATGAGGATCTCATCCAGTCAGATCCGTCCAAGAAACGACTGACTGATCTGTTTGACGCAGCCCAGGTATTTGATTCAGCCAGACCCACGCCGGTAAGCTGGAGTTACCAGAAGTAAGGGATTAAGCATCCCCGCTCATATTGTTATCATGCAGGCTTCCTGCCGCTATCAAGCGGCAGAGGCCTGTTTTCTTTTTCCTGCTCCGGGCGAACGGTTTCCCGTTGTCTACATATAATAAATCAAGGAATTGATTTCTAATTGAAAGGAGCTTCTTCATGATTCCCAAACTGGAAGTAAACGGGGTCAGCTATTCCTACCATTCATTGGATGGTGAAACGCTGGCCCTTGATCATATATCATTTGATGTGTCACCAGGGGAATTCCTGGCTATCGTGGGACCTTCCGGGTGCGGCAAGTCCACCCTTTTGTCCATGCTGTGCGGACTGACTCAGCCTGAGGGGGGCACCATCACCATAGACGGCGTCCGCCTGACCAAATCTCCTTCTGCCATTGGATACATGCTGCAGAAGGATCATTTATTTGAATGGAGAAATATTTTCTCCAATATATCCCTTGGCCTTGAAATTCAAAAGCGGTTGGACGAACCTGCCAGGCAGGAACTGCTGGAAATGATGGCAGCCTACGGTCTGGCAGGCTTTGAATATGCCAAACCTTCGGAGCTGTCCGGCGGCATGCGCCAGAGAGCGGCCCTTATACGGACCCTGGCCCTTAAGCCGGACCTTCTTCTCCTGGACGAACCATTTTCAGCCCTGGATTACCAGACCCGGCTGTCTGTGTGCGACGACATCAGCTCCATCATACGCCAGACACACAAGACCGCCATACTGGTAACCCATGACCTGTCTGAGGCCATCAGTGTGGCTGACCGCATTCTGGTCCTGTCTCCCCGTCCCGGCCGGGTCAAAAAAATCCTGTCCATTGATTTTCCGGAAAATTGCACCCGCTCCCTGGACCGCAGGAACTGCCCGGAATTTTCCACTTACTTTAATATGGTATGGAAGGAGCTGAAGACTTATGAATAGAGATAAACAGCCTGTATCAGCCTGCAATATGTCCGTGGCCCAGCAGGAATATGTGGCCCGTGAAATACGGCGCCACCGCCAGGTGACCATATGCCGCGTCATGCTACTGGTCCTTCTCCTGGCCCTGTGGGAGCTGGCGGCCGACATGCACTGGATTGACAGCTTTATTTTCAGCTCCCCTGTCATGATTGCCAAATGCCTGGTTTCCATGGCAAAGGACGGAAGCCTGTTCCTCCACACAGGGGTCACCCTTATGGAAACCCTTATCAGCTTTGCCGTATGCACCATCTTCGGCCTGGCATGCGCCCTGCTGCTGTGGTCCAGCAAAAGTGTGGCCCAGGTGCTGGAGCCCTTTCTTGTCCTGTTAAACAGCCTCCCAAAGTCCGCCCTGGCCCCCCTTTTGATTGTGTGGCTGGGCAATAACATGCGGACCATTGTGGTGGCTGCCGTGTCCGTGGCTGTATTTGGATCCATTCTAACCTTATACACCGGATTTTCCCAGATGGATACGGAGCAAATCAAGCTGATTTACTCCCTGGGAGGCGGAAGGAAGGATGTTCTCTTAAAGGTTCTGCTGCCCGGTTCCCTGCCCCTGGTCATCAGCAATATGAAGGTGAACATCGGGCTGTGTCTGGTGGGTGTGATTATAGGCGAATTCCTGAGCGCAAAAGCAGGCCTGGGATATCTGATCACCTATGGCTCCCAGACCTTTGCCATGACCATGGTGGTGACCTCCATTGTGATCCTCTGCATTGTGTCAGGGGTGCTGTACCAGATTATCGCATATGCGGAGCTGAAGATTAAAAAGAGACAGTGAGTTAAAACTGTCTCTGGCCTGACAATATAAGGGACAGGAGGAATGACAAACCCTCCGGTCCCTTATATCCTGATTTTATCACACACATATCCTTTGTTCCAAACAGCCTATCCCGCGTTCTCTGCCGCAAACTGGCTGTTATACAGGGCTGCATAGTAACCGCCCTTTGCCAAAAGCTCCCTGTGGTTTCCCACCTCCTTGATATCCCCATGCTCCATGTACACAATCAGTTCCGCATCCTTTATCGTGGATAAGCGGTGGGCGATGACAAAGCTGGTCCGGCCCTCCATCAGTTTATTCATGGCCTTCTGGATTGCCACCTCGGTTCTTGTATCCACGGATGAGGTTGCCTCGTCCAGAATCAGGATTTCCGGGTCTGACAGGAAGGCCCTGGCAATGGTCAGGAGCTGGCGCTGGCCCTGGGCGATATTGGAAGCCCCCTCATGAAGCTCCATGTCGTAGCCTCCCGGCATAGACATGATGAAACCATTGGCGTGGGCTGCCCTGGCAGCGTCCACAACCTCCTGGTCAGTGGCATCCAGCCTTCCGTAGCGGATGTTCTCTTTTATGGTACCTGCGAACAGCCATGTATCCTGCAGCACCATGCCTATCATGGAGCGCAGGGCCTCCCGTTTCATATCCCGCACATCCACGCCGTCAATGGTAATGCTCCCTCCGTTTACATCGTAAAAACGCAGAATCAGATTGACCAGCGTTGTCTTTCCAGCTCCGGTGGGTCCTACAATGGCAATCTTGTCGCCTGCGTGTACATGGAGGTCCAAATCATGAATAAGGGTCCGGTCCTCTGTGTAGCCGAACCGCACATGGCTGAAATCCACATTTCCTTCCCGGCTTTCGGGGAATTGCGGCTTCTCTGCTTCCGGCACCTCCTCCCCGGCATCCAGGAACTCAAATACCCTTTGGGCCGCAGCCATGGTGGCCTGCATGATGTTGGCAATGTTGGATACCTGGTTGATGGGCTGGGAGAACTGGCGCAGATACTGGATAAAGGACTGTATCATACCGATGCTCAGCCTGCCGTTGATGCAGAGCCATCCGCTGACAACCGCCACCCCCACATAACCGATGTTGGTCAGGGCCTGTGTTAAGGGCATGATGATGCTGGAAGAAAACTGCGCTCTCCAGCCATTGTTGTAGAGACGGTTGTTTATGTCCTCAAAATTACCGATGACGTCCTCCTCTTTTCCAAAGGCGGCAATCACGTTCTGTCCGTTGTACATCTCCTCCACATACCCGGTAAGCTCCCCCAGCGCGGACTGCTGCCCCTGGAAATACCGCTGGGAATGTTTTACCACCTTCATGCTCACCAGGCCGCAAACCGGGATAACACAAATGCCGATCAGTGTCAGCACCGGGCTGACCACCAGCATCATTACGAATATAAATACCATGGTACAGACGGCTGTGATAACCTGGCTGATGCTTTGCTGAAGGGAGGTATCTATGGTGTCCACATCATTGGTGACGCGGCTCAGCACATCTCCGAATGTATTGCTGTCAAAATAGGCCAGAGGCAGACGGCGGATTTTCTTGTCTACTGCCATGCGCAGATCATGCATTGTGCGCTCCGCCACTCCTGCCACAATGTACTGGCCGGAATAATTGAAAAGAAAGGCCAGTACATACACACAGCCCAATTGTATCAGAACAGTGATGAACGTTCTAAATCCCTGGAGGACCCCGGCGCCGTCCACAGCCACGGCCACCAGCGCATCCATGGCCCTGCCAAGGGTATATGGCCCCTGGGTGGTAAACACGGCTCCCATCACAAGGCAGGCCACCATGAGAATGATTCTGATTCGGTATGGTTTCATAAAACGGAACAGACGGCCCATGGTGCCCTTGGTATTGATTTTCTTATCTGCTGCCCTCACATTCATTTGCTTCATGCACTCATCTCCTCCTCTGACAACTGGCTCCGGACGATTTCCTGGTAGGTGCCGCAGGTATTTAAAAGCTCCCTGTGGGTACCAATTCCCATGACCTTCCCTTCATCCATCACTATAATCCGGTCCGCATTCATGATGGTGCTGACACGCTGGGCTACGATTACCACAGTGGCATTCCCCGTCTCTTTGGACAATGCCTGGCGCAGGGCGGAATCCGTCTTGAAATCCAGGGCGGAAAAACTGTCGTCAAACACATATATCTCCGGCTTCCTGACAATGGCCCTGGCAATTGCCAGGCGCTGCCTCTGACCGCCTGAGACATTGCTTCCGCCCTGGGAAATGGATGAGTCAAATCCATCCGGTTTATCTTCGATGAAATCCGTGGATTGTGCAATGGCGGCCGCTTCCTTCACCCGCTCATCGCTGGCCGAATCATCCCCAAAACGGATATTTTCCATGATGGTGCCCTTAAACAGCAGGGCTTTCTGGGGCACATAACCGATTTTCCGGCGCAGGGTCCTCCTGTCATAATCCTTTACATTGACTCCGTCCACCAGGACCTCGCCCTCCTGGACATCATAAAAGCGGGGAATCAATCCCACCAGCGCCGTCTTACCGCTTCCCGTACTTCCGATGATAGCCGTGGTCTCTCCCGGCTTAGCTTCAAAGCTGACATGGCTGACAGCCGGCTCTTTTGCCCCCGGAAAATAGAAGCTTACATCGCGGAAGGTGAGATATCCCCTCTGCCCGTCTGACAGCTTGGGAACCGCCGGATCCCCGATGGAATTTTCAGTATCCAGCACCTCACAGATACGGTCCGCTGAAGCAGCACATCTGGGATACATGACGAAAATCATGGAAAGCATGGTGACAGACATCATGATCTGCATGACATACTGGATGATTGCCAGGATATCTCCCGGCATCACAGGCTCCGTGCCGATTCCCTGGCCCGCGCGCCAGAGAAGCCCCACCACGGTCAGGTTTAATATCAGTATCAGGGACGGTCCCAACAGCGACATGGCATGCATCATTTTCATGGCATTGTTCATCAGATCCTTGTTGGCTCCGTCAAACCGCTTTTCTTCGTAATCCTCTGTCCCAAATGCCCGGATAACCCGGATGCCGGAAAGCTTTTCCCGCATAATCAGGTTGATTCGGTCAATTCTTGTCTGCATCTTTCTGGAAAGCGGCATGGCTCTCCTGCCAATCAGGCTGATAATAAACACCATCACCGGCATGGACACCACAAGTATGCTTGACATTTTCGGATTTTTGCTGTAAGCCAGCATGATGCCCACCACGCACATGATAGGCGCTGTCAGAATAACGCGCAGGAACATGACCATGAAATTCTGTACCTGGGTAATGTCGTTGTTGGTGCGCGTAATCAAAGACGCGGTTGAAAATGTGTCGATCTCGGCCTGTGAGAAATATTCCACCTTCGTAAAAATCCTGCTCCTCACATTCCGCCCTAAACCCAGCGCGATTTTGGAGGCAAAAAAGCCTGTGGTAATATTACATACCATTCCCAGAATAGCGATTCCCAGCATGATAACGCCGGTGTGAAGAATGTAATTCATATCCTTATCCGCGATTCCCCTGTTGATAATATCTGACAGATAGGTGGGAAGCCCCAGCGTGGCTCCTACTCCGGCCGCCACACTGACCAGCACGCATAGAAGTTCCGGCCGGAACGCGTTCAGCTCCGCAAATATTTTTTTCATGTTGCGCCTCCTTGTTCTTGAAAATAAAAACATCCGGAAAAGCAGTTCAGCTCTGCAAATACTTTTCCAGACATTTTAATCCTTTTAAAATAGTCTCCAAATCTTCTTTGCTCATCGTATCCTTCTCAGAATGACTGCCCATCTGCTCTATCATACCCAGCACCAATGACCGCCCTTTTTCCGTGAGGGCCACATTTATAAAACGGGCGTCTTTGTCATTCTTGACCATTGTAATATGGCCGGCCCGTTCCAGACGCCGGCAGAACATGGAGCAGTTTCCTTTTGTAACATGGAGACTCCTGCTCAGCTGAGTCAGGTTTACCTGTCCGTCCGCCAGAAAGAGATGATTGAGCACCCTTCCCTGTTCCGGGGTAATGCCGAAGGGCCTGCACTTTTCCTCCACACATTCCCGGACAAGCCAGTTCACCTTGCGAAGCTCCTGAAACCACTGGTCCTTAAAATTAATAAACGCCATAAGGAACCTTCCTCCCCATTCTCTTGATTTTTATACTTCCCCAGATAGTTTACATATAAACTATTATAGGATATCATTACAGCCGTTAAAAATAAAGAGCATTTTTATTAAATAAATATAAAAATTCAATAAATTGATGGGACTTACCTTACATTTTTTGAAGTTGACTGCATAATTATTCTCCCGGCAGAGAAACATTTTAGAGAAAAAATTTCAAGAAGAAACTCAAAAAAAATTTCAGGCCGCCGATACCTCTCATCAAGATATCAGCGGCCTGTTTTCCGGCTCTTATTCCATCTGTTTTTTTATCTGGTTTTTTATCTGCTTTTTTATCTGGTTTGTTATCTGTTTTACTATTTACTTTATTATCTGCTTCACTGTCTGCTTTGCTTGTCTGTTCTGTTATTTTTTCTGCCTGCCTCACACCTTGATCCGCTCCGCAACCTCATTTCCGATTGCAAGGCGCATATTGTTCATTCCGATTATCATGCTGTCCCTTCCATGCTGGAACACATTGATGGTACTTCCCTCCCTGATGTCATGCTGATGCATAAACTCCATGACCTGGGGATTGCCGAACATCCATTTAATCGTACAGACAGCTCCTGCCTTAACCTCTGATAATGACTGCATAACCACACCTCCGTTGCCTTTTCGTTCATACCCAGTATGATCAGGGGGGCCCTTTTTCATGCCGGCCCTTCTGTTTACTTATATTGTAAACACCCTGAAGGCTGTTAGTCAACGGCAATGTGGGTTAGGCATTTTTAATCTTTTTTATTTTTTGATGCTTAGTCCTCCGGGTCCGTAAATCCCATCAGCCTGCACACGATGAAGCCGGCTGCATAGGATGCGAACAGACCTACGAAATACAGGGGGAATCTGGTGGTAATGAACGCCAGGGGGATTCCTGACAGCTCAGGAACCTTGGCCGCCACCTTCATCACAGCCATAATACTTCCTCCGATTCCTCCGCCGATACAGGATGCTATAAACGGCTTTCCAAGGGGAATGGTACAGCCCCACATCAGAGGTTCCCCTATGCCCAGCATACCCACGGGAAGCGCATTCTTAATGGTCTTTTTCAGTCTCTGGTTCTTTGTCTTTAAATATACGTAAAACGCAGCTCCCACCTGTCCCGCTCCGGCCATACAGGTAACGGGCAGCAGATAGGTGACGCCGAAATCCGCTATAAGCTGGGTATTGACCGCTATCAGCCCGTGGTGCATTCCCGTCATTACCAGAGGCAGATAGATGGCTGAGGCCAGACCGGCCAGCACAGGCACCTTATAGATGATAAAGCTGACAAAGGCTCCTATGGTCTCCGATATGAAACCGCCTATGGGCTGGAATACCATCAGGCCCACAAAGGTCATGACACAGACCGTAATCAGCGGCCGCAGGAACATGTCCAGGAAATCCGGTATGACTTTTTGAAGCTGTTTCTCCAGCAGCACTGCCACATAGGCAATAATCAGTACAGATATCACTCCGCCCCGCCCGGGTGTAATGGACACATGGAACAGCTGTACCCCGGCCAGGGACGAACTGTTCAGTATGGAGGCCAGGACAGCACCGATAATGGGACTTCCGCCGAATTCCTTGGATGTATTATAGCCTACGATGATGGGCAGGATGGTAAAGACTGAGTAGGCCAGCGCACTCATGATCTTGCCGAAATCCGTATCCTGAAATCCCGGAAAAAATACATAGGATGATTCATAGACAGCAACCACCAGTCCGCAGGCTATGAATGCGGGGATAATGGGAATGAAAATATTAGCTATCTTTTTCAGCATGTTCTTGTAGGGGACATTGTTCTTAGCCCTGTTTTCCTCTTTCAGGAGAACGGCCTCATCCACCTCTTCACTTTTGATATGGGTCATACCGCTCATAAGCTGGGCCACTGCCGCCGCAGTGCCGGGCCCCAGCACCAGCTGGACATGGCTGCCCTCCTCAATGACCCCCAGTACGCCCTCCAGCTTCTTAAGCTCCTCCCGTCTCATTTTTTCCGGATCCTTTACAGTCAGCCTGACCCGGGTATAGCAGTTTGCTATGGTCCTGATATTGGATTCACCCACCAAATTACAAATTGATTGTGCCAGCTCTTTCTTTGTCATAAGATACCTTCCCCTTTCTTATCTCTTGCCTGTCATACCGTCTTTTTTAGTATCGCCCACTCCTGTACCGCTGAAAAACCTGCCTTCTCATAAATCCTTCTGGCAAAATTGGTTTCCGTCACAAAAATCGTCATATACTCCGCTCCCATGTCCTTAAGCGCCTGACACAGGCTGAAGAACAGTACATTGCCGATTCCCCTTCCCCCGTCAGCCGGGTCCACTGCCAGCGCCGAAAAAAATCCCCGCCCGTTTTTCTCCGGATACACGGTTCCGGCTGTGCCCATCACCCTGCCGTCCCTGTCCTCCACTATGAGAATCTTCTTATGTTCCCGGATTCCGTCCCGGAATTTTTTCAGGAACGACTGGTCCTTCAGACGCTCAAACATTTCCTCATATCCGAAATTCCCGGCACTGTCAAACCAGGCAACTCTGATTCCCTCCGACTCCAGCTCCATGATGTGTTTCTGTACGTCTGCCGGAATGTAAAATTTTTCCAGTTCCAGATAATAAGAAACCTCTTTTTGAACCAGCTCATACCCCCTTCTCTGAAAAAATATATATCCCGGGGAATCTGTCCTGATTCCCGGCGCCTTGTTGTGCTCATGGCCCTCCCGGTCTATGTACCAGGACATTTTAATGGGGCATTTGTGGCTGATTCTTATTTCATGTTTTCCCTGGCCCTTCAGAAATGCTTCCGCTTTTTCCAAAAGGCTGCTCCCCACACCTCTGCCTTCATATTCCTCTTTTACCACCAGAAGGAATATATAGCCCGGCGTATTGTCCCGGTTTTGTCCCGGCAGGAATTCCTTCTGGCTGATTGCCGCTGCAAACCCTGCCAGGCTGCCGGAATCCGTAAAGGCCAGAATGCATCCCTCGGGGTCAAAATCCGGTTTATCCAAAAGCTCTGCCTTCCATTCTTCCGGTGAATCATAGGCCTTATACCGGATACGCACCGCTTCCTCTTTCCACAGCCGCACCATCTGCGGCAGCATGGTTTCCTTATACGTCCTGTATTGCATTACGAACATACCCCCCAGCTCGATTTAATCTTGTCTTTGCGGATTTTGCACCGCATTGCAGCAGAATCATGGTGATTGCCAGCTTTACGCTTCCCTCCGCCTCCTCCAGGCTGTCCCTGGCTTCTTCCCTGGTGCATCCCGTGGCTGTCATGACAATATTTTCCGCCCTAGTTATCAGCTTCATATTTGTCTGCACAACATCCACCATCAGGTTCTGGTAAACCTTGCCGATACCCACCATGCTTCCTGTGGATATCATATTCAGAACCATCTTCTGGACGGTTCCGGCCTTCAGCCTGGTGGAACCCGTAAGGACCTCGGGTCCCGGTACCGGTTCAATGGCAAGGTCTGCCTCCTTTCCTATCTCAGAATCCCGGTTGCAGGACACGGCCACTGTTCTGCATCCAATCTTTTTGGCATACCTGAGGCCGTATATCACATAAGGCGTCCTTCCGCTGGCAGCCAGCCCGATGACGATATCTGCCGGGGACAGATGAATCTCTTTCAGGTCTTCCTCCCCCATGGTCTGGCTGTCCTCTGCTCCCTCCACTGCCTTGACAAAGGCAGGGGTGCCGCCCGCCATCAGGCCCACCACCACGTCCGGCGACACCCCGAAGGTGGGAGGACATTCCACCGCATCCAGTACTCCCAGCCTTCCGCTGGTACCTGCTCCTATATAAATGATCCTTCCCTTTTGTTTCAGACTGTCCGTACACCAGGCAATGGCCTGGGCAATCTGGGGCAGGACCTCTTCCACTGCCTCCACTGCCTTCCCGTCCTCCCGGTTCATAACGGTAACAATTTCCAGGGGCGTCATCTGGTCCAGCCCCATGGTCTCCTTATTCCTGCTTTCTGTTACCAACACTGACAAATCTATCATGGTGTTTCCTCCCCTTACAATGCATTTTGGTTTTCCTCCGGCCCCTCGGATTTAGCTATATGGGTCTTTCTGAACTGCTCCATACACTCGTCATACCGCTTGTGCACATAGGCCGTATACAAAATATCTATCATGTTCAGCTGGGATATTCTGGATGACATGGCCCCGCTCCTGAATATCAGTTCCGTTGCAGCCACTGCCAGGTTATAATCAGCCAGACGGACCAGGGGCGACTGCTCAAACCTGGATATGGTGATGACCGGCGCCTCCCTCAGCCTGGCCTCCCTGGCACATGTTATCATTTCCTCAGTAAGACCGGAATAGCTGACGATCAGGGCCAGGTCGCAGCTTCGGATGTTTCTGGCCTGCAGGAGCTGGGCATGCCAGTCATCACAAATCACACATGCCTTGTTGACCCTAAGAAGCTTCAGATACATGTCCCTGGCCACCAGCAGGGAAGAACCAATTCCGAACAGATACACGGTCTGGCTCCTGTCCAGCAGCTCCACACATTGATTCAGGATATCCAGGTCCACAAGCTTCCTGGTATTGTCAAGAGACACTATGTTCTTATAGGTCACCTTGTTCACCAGTTCCTCCAGGCTGTCGTCCTTTTTTATCTCCTGCTCCATGGGCCGCGTACTCTCCCTGCGCAGGGCTGACTCATATAACAGGGATTTCTGCAGCTCCTTATAACCGTCAAACCCCATCTTCCTGCACAGGCGGACAATGGTTGCCGCTGAGGAAAATGTTTTATCTGCCAGCTGCTTTATGCTGTATCCTGCGGCTTCCTCTGGATTTTCCCTTAAAAATCTGAGGACCCCCTTCTCAGCACCGCTGGCCTGCGCTGAATATTCCTGTATCCTGACAAGTACACTTTTCATATTGGTTCCTTCCTATGACTTTATATTACTCTTTTAAACACTTTTGTCAATATTATCTGATTTTAATGAAAAAACGTTTCATATTTTGATTTTTTCGCCTTTTATTGCGCGTAAATACTGAAAAGCCGCCGCTTTTTTAGTGAGCGGCGGCCTTACCGGACCATGACTGTGCAGCATTATTTGGTATGATTTCCCGAAAGCATTGACGGGAAGAATTAACTGGAGGCATTAACTGGAAGCATTAACTGAAAGCATTGACTGGAAGCATTAACCGGAAGCATTATTCCCCCTCCGGCCCGGCCTCCTTAGGCAGCCAGTCCGCTTTGACATAGTACAGGAACATACCGGCCGCGCAGATGACCCAGGTAATGGGCCATCCCGCCATGACCACCATCAAACTGTGAGTCATGGGCACTGCCACAAGCAGGTAAATCTGTCTCAGCACCACGAAGCTGCCCAGCATAAAGAACATGGGGACCTTGGAAAGTCCGGCGCCGCGCAGGGCGCCGTTTAATACCTGGATCACTGGCATCACAATATATGCTCTGGAGAAAATGCGAAGCATACTGCTTCCGTTCCCAATTACCTGGGGATCATTGGTAAACACGCTGATTAACAGGGGTGCTCCGAAATACATTCCCACTGAACCTGCCAGAATAATCAGGGAGCTCATAACCCAGGCGGCAAATATTCCCTTCTTCACCCGTTTATACTTGCGGGCTCCGATGTTCTGGCCCACAAAAGTGGTGATAGCCATATTAAAGCTCTGAAGGGGCAGCTGGAGAAATCCGTCAATCCTCAGGGTAGCGGAATACCCGGCCATGGCAGCTGTTCCGAACCGGTTGATATAGGACTGCACCACCACGTTAGAAAATGAGGTGATGCTCTGCTGACAGGCAGCCGGAAAGCCAAAGGCAATGATTTTGCGGATCATTTTCTTGTGGAACCGTATCTTGCGGATTTCCACCTTGTAATCCTCACGGGTATGCATCAGCTTGTGCATGACCATGAATGAGCTCACTGCCTGGGCCATGATGGTGGCAATGGCCACGCCTGCAATGCCCATGTGAAACCCGCACACAAAGGTGAAATCCAGGATGATATTCACGATACTGGCCACTGCCAGATAGAGCAGTGGATGCCTG
>QFCH01000815.1_pt1 | contig 102028 bp, 95 predicted proteins | sample 5346071 | NCBI WGS metagenome assembly QFCH01 (sample SAMN09062255, study PRJNA434731) | Human gut metagenome, whole genome shotgun sequencing project. | isolation source: stool timepoint B chromium assembly | host: Homo sapiens | collected 2015
ACGGAACAGAGAGGAGATGGTTATCGTTAGCCATCTTTTTCTCTTTTTACGGGAAAATTTTAGGGGCAGATGTGACTCACATGAGTCACATCTGCCCCTATTTAGAACTATCTATTTCCCGACAGCCCCATGCCTTTCGCCAGCCGATAATAGCAGAAGAACACTTTTTCCTTTATAGGATCTGCTGATTTTATGATGGAAACCTTTAATGCATTTGTTTCGGATGACATTGAAATCATTGCCAGAAATGCCATGCATAAAGTGATATAAAAGTTAAGTGCGTTGATTGCACAAAGCTTTCGTACACGGAAGTTTTCAAATTGGAACATCTGCTTTTTGCAACGGAAATATTCCTCGATCTTCCATCTTGAAAAATAGGTTCTTGCCACTTTGATTACCTCCTCTTTAGATTTGAGTTCTTTGTTTGTGGCAAGCATCATTGGATGTTCTGTAATACCGTAAACCAGCACCAGATAAATGTCTTTTCTGGAAGCTGTGATTTGAACTTTAACATGAGAAATGTAGGCTTGGCGTTCTTTTCCTTTATAAAATATATTGGTTTTGAGCTTTCCCTTGCGACGGTTGCATAATTCTGTAGCTGGTGTCCATTTATTACGATAAAGAAGTTTACGGTTTGATTTTAATCGAATCACATAATCCTGTTTTAGAGCATCCAGCTTTAGGAACATCTTGTTATCATCATAACCACGATCCATGCAAAAAGTTGCTTTTTCAAAGAGAGCTGCGCTTTGCTCCATAGCATCAAAAGTAATGGTATTGGCAGACTTGTAATCTTTTTCAGTTGAAGAGTGTATTTTTGAAAATATACTTACAGGATGATTACTGGTAGTAAGGACACATGCTTCTGTTACATGATAACCTTTTTTATAAACATTTTTAGTCGATGTACTTTCAGAACCATCACGAACGATGCCAAGTGATTCAAATTTATGTCCAGTTGGTTTTACAATATCGCTGTCATCAATGTGAATGACTGGTTCTGCCGGAACCCATTTCTTGATTTGCTGCAGATAAGAAACAGCAGCTTCAGCAGGAGTACCTTTATCAAGATGTCTGGAAAGGCGATCCACAATATTTATCTTTTTGGAATCTTCATGAAGCTGGTCGACAACATCTGTTAGAAGACAGCTGCCAGAGGCAAGTATGCCATAAGTAATATCAGCAGTAAATTTACGTTCGGGCTTAGAAAGATGTTTTGAAATTTTATTTGTAAAAGTTAAAATTTTTCGTTTCAAAATGTAAGTATTTGATGTAAAATAAGTCATAAGGAATCCTCCTTCTTTTTGTTTAGTAAGGTTTTGATTTGACACTTAAATTTTACATCAAAAAGGAAGAAGATTCCTTATATTTTGAGCATTTTTTTAAAGTTGTTTATAACAAAGCATGTAAAATAGGAGGGTCGTGGATAAAACTACGGAAACTCAAGTCTATTTGACTTGAGTTTCCGCAAACTGTAATTCAAAAATGAATATGTCTGCCCACAGTGCCAATCTGCCGACTTTTTAAAAAATTCAGAATGGCAGTTCTGTGATCAGGGGCACTTTAATAAGCCCCGCCGGAACCGGACTTTGGGAGACATATTTTTTTATGTATTTAAACAGCCAGCTTAAGACAGAGTTGACGGTATGCAGGACGTTTCGTCCGAAACCATAGTCGGATGCCTTCTTTTGCATAGGATAGTATGCCAGAGATGCCTTTTGCCAGCCGATAATAGTAGAAAGATATGTTCACTTTTATGGGATCTGCGTTCTTTATAATAGCAACCTTAAGGGCATTTGTTTCCGGCTTCATGGAAATATGAGCCAGGAATGCCATGCATAAAGTAATATAGAAATTTAAGGCATTGATTGCTTTGAGCTTCCGTACCCGGAAGTTTTCAAATTGAAACAGCTGTTTTTTACAGCGGAAATATTCTTCAATGCGCCATCTGGAAAAATAAAGCTTTACAATCCTTATCACATCGTCTTTCGATTTGATCTCTTTGTTCGTTGCAAGCATCATAGGCTGGTCAGTAATGCCGTAAACAAGGACTAAATAAATATCTTTTCTGGATGCGGTGATCTGTACTTTTACATGGGAAAGATAAGCCTCATGCCGCTTTCCTTTGTAGAACAGAGGCAGTTTTACCTTGCCTTTCCTGCGGTTGCGCAGTTCAGTGGCAAATACCCATTTATTATGATACAGGAGCTTCCGCTTTGCAGTCAGACGAATCACATAGTCCTGTTTCATGGAATCCAGTTTGAGAAACATCTTGTTATCATCATATCCGCGATCCATGACAAAAGTTGCTTTTTCAAAGATAGCAGCTGCACGTTCCATAGCAGAAAAAGTAATATGGTTGATGGATGTGAAGCCTTTTTCATTTGAAGAATGGATCTTAGAAAACAGACTGACAGGATGATTGTTGCTGGTAAGGACAGCGGCTTCCGTTATATGATACCCTTTCTTATAGACGTTTTTTGTAGAAGTACTCTCAGAGCCATCGCGTACCCAGCCAAGGGATTCGAATTTATAACCATCCGGTTTTACTACGTCACTGTCATCGATATGAATGACAGGATGAGCCGGGCACCATTTCTTTATGTGGGTCAGGTAAGCACGCAAAGCATCTTTTGGTGTACCTTTTGACAAATGTCTGGAAAGGCGGTCGACACTGTTGGCCTTTTTGGAATGCTCATGTAACTGGTCAACAATGTCTGTAAGGAGACAGCTGTTGGAAGCAAGAATACCATAATTCATGTCAGCTATAAACTTTTTTTCGGGTTTGGGAAGCTTTCTGGAAATTTTATTGGAAAAAGTTAAAATTTCCCGTTTCATTTGATAAGTTTTTGATGTAAAATCAACCACAGGGAATCCTCCTCTTTTTTGTTTAGTACGATTTTTTTGTGGTGATTAAATCTTACATCAAAAAGGAATAGGATTCCTTATATTTTTGGCATTTTTAAAAAGTTGTTTATAATCAGCAAGGATGATTATAGGTTCTGTGGACAAAACTGCGGAAACTCAAGCTATTTGATTGTTGCCAATAAATCAGAAAAATAATATAATGAAACAATGGATAAAAAAACAATTACAGAAAACATCAGAATCAATAAATACCTGAGCAGCGCAGGAATCTGCTCCAGACGGGAAGCAGACCAGTACACAGATGCCGGAAGGATCACGGTCAACGGAAAAGTGATAGCTACAGGAGAAAAAATTCCTGCCGATGCCCGGGTCTGTCTGGACGGAAAACCTGTTTCAGCAGAAAACAAACAGGTTCTTCTTCTTTTTTATAAACCAGAGGGAATTGTGTGCAGCACAAAAAAACAGCGCCAGGAAACAACGGTAACTGAGTATCTTCAGTATCCCATAAGGATCTACCCTGTAGGCAGGCTGGACAAAGATTCCCAGGGGCTTCTTCTCCTGACCAATCAGGGCGATCTTGTCAACCGCATTATGCGGGCAGGAAATTTTCACGAAAAAGAATATCTGGTTACTGTAGACCGGGAGGTTACTGCTCCGTTTATCCGACATATGTCAGAGGGCATTCCCATCCTGGATACCGTTACCCGGAAATGCGTAGTTGAAAAAACAGGAAAATACAGTTTCCGCATTGTTCTCACCCAGGGTCTTAACAGGCAGATTCGGAGAATGTGCGCTTATTTCGGCTATAAAGTTCGGACTCTGAAGCGGGTAAGGATCATGAATCTTACTCTGGACGGACTGAAACCGGGCGAATTCAGAGAGATCCGGCCTGAAGAATGGCAGGAACTGACGCAAATGCTAAAAAATTCATCAAATGAAACAATTACAGGAGGTCATTATGGAAACAGCCCTGCAGCAGATGAAAGAGCTGGTAAAAAAATTAAACAAGGCGGCAAAAGCCTATTATCAGGAAGACAGGGAGATCATGGACAACAGGGAGTACGACGCTCTGTACGACCGGCTGGTAAAAATGGAGCAGGAAACCGGAATTGTTCTGGCCGACAGCCCCACCGTAAACGTAGGATATGAAGCAGTAGATTTTCTTCCAAAAGAGACTCATGAAACACCCATGCTCTCTCTGGATAAAACAAAAGACAGAGAAGCGCTCCGTGAATTTATCGGAAGCCATAAAACCCTTCTGTCCTGGAAAATGGACGGACTGACTATTGTGCTCACCTATGAAAACGGTGCTCTTCAGAAAGCCGTCACCAGAGGAAACGGAGTAGTTGGCGAAGTCATTACAAACAATGCAAAAGTATTCCGCAACATTCCTCTGAAAATTGCCTTTCAGGGCCGTATGGTGCTTCGGGGAGAAGCAATTATCACTTACTCTGATTTTGAACGTATCAATGACTCTATCGAAGATGTTGACGCAAAATATAAAAATCCCAGAAATCTCTGCAGCGGTTCTGTCCGGCAGCTGAATAATCAGATCACTGCCCGGCGCAACGTACGCTTTTATGCATTTTCACTTGTATCTGCTCAGGATGTGGATATGCACAATTCCAGAGAATACCAGATGGAATGGCTGAAAAGTCAGGGCTTTGAAACCGTAGAATATCGGGTTGTCACAGGCGAAACGCTGGATGAGGCAATGGATTATTTTTCATCCGCAGTTGCACAAAACGATTTCCCTTCCGACGGTCTGGTAGCCCTTTATGATAATATCTCCTACGGAGATTCTCTGGGTTCAACGTCAAAGTTCCCGAGAAACGCTTTTGCTTTTAAATGGGCAGACGAGATCCGGGAAACAACCTTAAGGGAAATTGAATGGAGTCCTTCCAGAACCGGTCTTATCAATCCTATTGCAGTATTTGACCCTGTAGAACTGGAAGGAACTACGGTAAGCCGCGCCAGTGTGCACAACGTAAGTATTCTCCGGGAACTGGAGCTTGGCATCGGAGATACGATCCAGGTATATAAGGCCAACATGATCATCCCTCAGATTGCAGAAAATCTTACCAGAAGCAGCCATTTGGAAATTCCGGACATCTGTCCGGTGTGCGGCAAAAAAGCGCAGATCATGAAAGAAAACGATGTAGAGGCGCTGTACTGTATGAATCCCGACTGTACCGCAAAAAAGATCAAAGCATTTACTCTTTTTGTAAGCAGAGACGCCATGAATATTGACGGTCTTTCCGAGGCGACCCTGGAAAAGTTTATTGCCAGAGGATTTATCCATGATTTCGGAGATATTTTTGAAATAGAAAAATACAGAGATGAAATTGTAGCCATGGATGGTTTCGGAGAAAAGTCCTTTAACAATCTTACAGAAAGTCTGGAAAAAGCAAAAACCACCACTCTGGCAAAAGTCATTTACAGTCTTGGAATCGCCAATATCGGCCTTGCCAATGCAAAAGTGATCTGCCGCCATTTTGATTATGACCTGGAAGCCATCCGCCATGCAGATTCGGATGAAGTCAGCGCCATTGACGGCATCGGCCCTGTGATTGCAGGAAATCTTGTTTCCTATTTCCAGATTGAAGAGAACAACAAAAAGCTGGATCATCTGATCAGCCACCTTACTATTGAAAAAGAAGAGGCGCCCAAAGATCAGACCTTTGAAGGAATGACCTTCGTGATCACAGGCAGCCTGGAGCATTTTTCCAACAGAAACGAGGCAAAAGCTCTCATTGAATCTCTTGGAGGAAAAGTAACCGGTTCTGTTACAAAAAAGACAAACTATCTGATCAACAATGACAAAACATTCGGCTCATCAAAAAACAAAAAAGCAAAGGAGCTTGGAATCCCCATTCTGTCCGAAGAGGATTTCCTGAGTCTTACAAAGGGAGATTTTCAGGCAGAATAAGTAAAAGGCAAGGAGGATCATAAAATGCCGATTAAAATACAGGGAGAACTTCCCGTAAAAGAAATTCTGGAAAAAGAAAATATTTTTGTTATGGATGAAACACGGGCAATCCATCAGGATATCCGCCCCATTCAGATTCTGATTCTGAATCTGATGCCCTTAAAAGAAGAAACAGAGCTCCAGCTTCTCCGCTCTCTTTCCAACACTCCTCTTCAGGTAGACGTCACATTTATGGCTGTGGAAAGCCATGTGGCAAAAAACACCTCTCTCAGTCATCTGAATAAGTTCTATCAGACCTTTTCCGAGCTGAAAGACCTGCGCTTTGACGGTATGATCATCACCGGCGCGCCTGTGGAACAGATGGCTTTTGAGGAAGTGGATTACTGGAACGAGCTTACAGAGATCATGGACTGGACAGAAACCCACGTCACTTCCACCATTTTTCTCTGCTGGGCTGCTCAGGCAGGTCTTTATCATTTTTACGGCCTTCAGAAGAAAAAACTTGACCAGAAAATGTTTGGTCTTTTCTGGCACAGGGTTCTGAACCGCAAAATTCCTCTTGTGAGGGGCTTTGACGATATGTTTCTGGCTCCACATTCCAGGCATACCGAAGTTCCCATTGAGGATATTCGCGCATGTAAAGAAATTACAATTCTGGCTGAATCCGAGGAGGCCGGACTGTTTCTTGCAATGGCAGAAGGCGGACGCCGAATCTTTGTTATGGGTCATCCGGAATACGACCGCATTACCCTGGACGGAGAATATAAGCGGGATACCGATAAGGGGCTTCCCATTGAACTTCCCCGGAATTATTACAAAGATAACGATCCCACCAACAAACCTCTCCTTATGTGGCGTGCTCATGCAAACAACCTGTACACAAACTGGCTGAATTATTACGTGTATCAAAGCACCCCCTACGACCTTATGGGGACGCCGGATTTTAAAAGTATATAAAGGTTTTTCGGCGGTCTGACCATTTTGTGAAATCACACTTTTAGTTTACATAAGAACGGTATAAATGGCGTATCAATGGCGTATTTCTGAAAAAATGGTGTATAAATGGTGTACAGAGTGAAGAAAATGGTGTACAGAAACAACATAAACAGGCATTGAAATATCACCAAAATCAACATTTATTTAAGAACGCAAAAAGTTGATATATTTCCAAAATAAGAGAAAGTTCCCTGAAGTTATCGTAGGCTTCAGGGAATCTTTTTATTCCTCAACTATCTAGTTTACCAGGTGCAATCCTATATTATCCGATATTATTCATCAACACGTACTCTCTTATCTCATCCCCTGTATATGGATTTATCTATACATAGATATATTTTCCTCTTATTTGGGGCATCATATAAAATATCAGTTTCATTGGGATTTGATTGTGCAACATGCACAAATTATTATCGTTTTATGCATGATTATCATTATATTTTTGTGCATATTTACTAATGCTAAATTTTGTATTATTATTTAGAGAAAAGACACTACTCCGATGAAAGAGTAGTGTCCTGATAAATAAGTTCGGTTATCATCCGAACCTTTTCATATTTTTACGAATTTCGTTTTGTGTATATGTGTTAGCTTTCTTTAGAATTGTCTGAAGATCAGGTAAAGTTGATTTTGTTAAATCCCCCTGAACCTCTACATTTATCATTGGAGCATTATTAGTATTATAAATATTTCCCCCACCTGTTACCTTTATTTCTGGCATCTTCAGTTCTGATAGTGGGAATCTCTGATTTTCCATAGACATGTTTATCAACATTTCGGTTATATCATTAGGAATCATACCATCGTATACGCTCATTGGGGTACTTATACCATTTTCAGTAATCATAATCTGACCACCTACATGATTAAGACGTACAATATTACTATCATCAATAGGGGGTACAGAACTTTTCTGATTACTTTCCCCCTTGGACACATCAAGATCACCTTGAGTAATACCCATATCTCCTGCATTGATTCCAAACTGTTCCAGAATCTTTGCAATCGAATTAAGAGCATCCGCAGTATTACCTCCCACGTTTGCTACAGCGTCCGCAATAGCCTGTGACATTTTATCAAGGTTTGCACTCAGTTCATGTGACCATTTCTCGAAGTCCTCTGATAACTGGTCTTTGAGATCGTCCAGTCCATCTACCTGTAATTCGTATACATGATCTCTGACTGTATCGTCAAAATCTTCCTGTTTCTCTGCAAGCTCTGCTTCGAGTCTTGCCTTTTCAGCTCTGGACTGTGCGTCAGTTACCCCGTCTAATGCAGCTATCTGCTGTTTTAACAGATTGATTTCTTTGGATTTATTTTTAATTGTCTTATCATAATCATAGTAATCTTTCTTTTTCTTCAGTGCATCTTTTCTGGCATCAATAACCTTAAACAATGCATCCTGTTCCGCCTGTGCCTGATCTTTGATGATACCAATAATTGCCTGCTGATAAGCCTGTGCATCTTTCAACGCACCTTGCAGACTGGCATCATTCTCAGCCATGAGTTTATCATAGGTTTCTTCCCCGAACTTATCTGCCTTAAAATCATCCATGATCTGCTGACACTTCTTCACATAATCTTTCAGGGTAGTAAGAGAGGTATCAAGCTGTTTTGCGTTCAGGACAATAGATAATGCACCAAACTCTGTAAGATGTCCGGTTTCATAGTCATACATCATTTCTTCGGTAATAAGACTGTTGATTGCTTCGATTTTGTCCTTAAACTTCTCAGCTTTCTCAATCGCTCGGTCAAACATTTCTTCGTACTGTACAAGAATCTGTTCCTGTTTGAGCTGTTCCATTTGATTTTCGTAGTCCTGAACGGCTGTCTGAGCATCCACAATCTCAGATTTCATTTCAAGCCATTCATCCGAATACTCCTTAATGGTTCCTGCTTTTACCGCTTTATTAAGCTGTTCCTGTAGCTTTTTGGCAGCTTCCTCCTGATGTCTCTGTGCTTTATTTATCTCATTGATCGGCTTGTCAAAGCTCTCAGAAGTAGTGTAGTCACCGTGGGTCTTGTCGTACTCACGCTGTTTGTCATAAAGCTTATTCCATGATTCCTGATATTCAATCCGCTGTTCATAGTATTTCTTGATATTATCAAATTTTGTTTTCTCAGCTTCTACTTGTGCCTGTGCATATTCTGCCTGAGACTGAGCCGCATTTGCAGCAGCTTCCGCTTCGGCTTCCTGTGCAGCAGTCAACTGTTGTGTGGCAGCAGTGTAACTATTCATAGCGTTCTGAAGGTCAATGTTATACTGGTCAATGATCTTTTTCACGTTTGCATTTTTGATATTGTCCGTATTGATCTTCTTACCTGCTGCAAGCTGTTTTTCCTGCTCTGCGGTCAGATACTTTGCATACTTCTTACTATAGGATTTCCCTTTCTTCTTTACAGAATCCAGTTTCGATTTATAGTTATCTTTACGCTTGGTAGCAGTCTGGGTATTCTGGTTTGCCTTACGGTAAGCGGTATTCTTTGCATCATTCTGCTGTTTCAGAAGAGCAAGTTCCTGATCGACCAGATAATTCTGATAGGAAAGAGAATCACCCTTATCATATGCTTTCTTTGCAGCCTCCCAGTTTTTCTTGTATTCCAGATAGATTACGTCATTGGTATGTTTTGCATCCTTGGCAGCAGTATAATCCTCACGGACACCCTTTCCATAAGAAACGGCATTTTGATAAGCTTTCTTAGAAGAATTGCTCTTTTTTAAAGCAGCATTGTATTTTTCAACAAGTGTTTTCTTTTTGCCTTTCAATCCTTTTGTGCTGAGACTTAAACCGGAGTTTACACGTTTTTTCTCTGCTTCTGTTAAAGATGCACCTTTTTTCAATGCATTTGTAGCACTGTTTAAAGATTTCTTGTCTGCATCTGCGGCTTTCTTAGTCTTATCTTCCTTATTTTGGATACTGTGAAGTCTGTCTTTCTGCTTGTTAAATTCCGCATCTGTTTTCTTTTTGTTATTATTTGCATAGCGCATAGTATTATCAAGCTGTTTCATCAGAAGAGCCTGTGCGGAACCTCCCATACCTGCGGTTTCCAAACGTGCCTGAATCGCAGCAAGTCCATTATAGCTCTGTGTCAGCTTGTCAATTTTCTTCTCTGCTTCTTCGGTTGGAATAGCCGCCCACTGAGCATACAGCTCAACCTGTTCATTTCTCAGCTCACGCACTGCATCAATGCATTTGGTATATTCATCATAGTAATTCATATACTTCTGCACTTTGTCATAGTGAGCCTTGCCGGATTCTGTGGAAGTGTCGATATCATCAAGAGTATATCGTCCTTCTTCAATCAGCTTTCTGGTTTTTGAGCTTAGTCCTAGTGACTGGGCTTTGCTGTAATAAGCTCTGGCAGACCGGTAATTGACATGCATTTCACTGTTGGTCGCATAGATCTGTTTTTGTAACAGGCTCTTTTTTTGTGAAGATGAAATATAATCATTGATGCTGTCAGCAATCGCTTTTGTTTTGTCGGCAAAGTATTTTAATCTTCGCTCAACCCAGTCAAATACCTGTGTGGATTTCTTGGCTGCTTTGGTATTGTCATTGGTAGCCTTTGTATTGCTGTTGACTGCGCCTGTATTGTTATTGTAGGAAGTGGTATTAGAATGTGTAGAATTGTTGGAAGATGGCTTGTTGCCGGAAGCAAGATGTGCCTGTCCGATAGAAATACCGCCAGTAACCATAGCAGAACCGGCAGCAGATGCCTTTCCTCTGCCTGCGACAAACCCTCTTTCGAGAAGTGCTTCTGTCTGAAGATGATTGAATACAATACTGCCTTTAGGGATATTGATAAACTCTGCACCGTTATCCCCTACCGTATGCCATGTACCGGAAGAAGGGTCTACTACAATCTCCCGTCCCAGTTCTCCGACCAGTGTTGTTCCTCCTGTTTTTGTTCCCCAGTTTCCTTTTGCATTGGCATGACCTACTAAATGCGGATAATGGGCTGTACCGCTTGCGTGAGCCGTACCGTTCACACTATTACCGCCACCAGAAGGAGGAGTGGTATTTGTCCAATGAACGACACCTTCAGCAGAAAAACTTGTTTTAACTGCTGCTGTGTTGTTACCCCATATCACTGTACCATTGGAAGTATGGTTTTCTGCCGCCCATGCGTCCACGGTTGCCGTATCATTTTTCCATTTGACTGTACCACTAGATTTTTTATCCTGAGCTGCATAAGCATCCACCTCAGAAGAATCAATTCCTGCTTTTACCATCACTTCAGGGGTAAGTCCCTGTATAGATGCCTGAATACTTGCTACTGAAGTACCGTCAATTCCCAGTTTTGCTTTTACTTCCGGGGATAATGCCTGTATCTCTCCTACCAGTCCATTCAGTTTCCCTTCTGCTTCAGAAGTATCCGCACCAATAGCAGCCTGTAATTCCATAGTATCTTGTGTCTGCTGAAACTGCTGCAATAATGAGATTGCATTGCCGATTTCTCCGCTTACCTGAGAAGTATCTACCGACATAACCGCCGGAGCTTCTAACATCTGTTTCTGCGTGATACAATACTGGATAATGGTATTGGCATCCTCTACCTGTGAAGCGTCAAGCCCTACTGTCCCTTTATACTCCTGCATCTGGGAAATGGTATGTTCCAGAGCAGAGATTTTACCCTCTGTGGTTTCGATATCTGACACATCAATCTGGATATCCATACCAGTACCGCCGGAAGCTTCTTCAATCCTTGCTTTTGCTTCTCCTGCTGCCATCCCCAGATCACCGAAAGTCTTAATTACTTCATCCGCCCATGAAAACTGACCTCCAAACTCTTCCATTTCTCCGAAAAATGCCTGTACCATTGGCATAGACAGGTTCAGACCGTCTACAAAATCCTGCATGGTTGTCTGTCCTGCAATCTGGTATTGACCGCTTGCTTCATCAATGGTCATTAATCCCTGATCCACTGCACTCTGGCAGAACTCCGCAACATCAAGCCCCATCCGGTTCCCGTCTGCATCATGGGTAAAATAATGTTCGATGGAATCCATATAGGATTGTACGGCTTCTGCATTTTGCCCGTCTATGGATTCCGGTATGATAAACTCCACTGCTGCCTGATACGATTCCCGTCCAATACGTCCATAATACTCCGAATCTGTGTTCCGTGTGGTATCATCAATGTGCTGCATGGCTCCCAGTGCATCATCAAACATATCCCCGGATTCTGAGGTATTCTGCTTATCAAGCCAGTTCTGATATGCTCCGGTTGCTTCTCTCAGGGATGCAGACAATAAATCCAGCTGTGAACACTGGTTTACAATGGAATCATTCTCTGTCAGAAGCGCATCAATACTTGACTGTATGGTTTCCGCCTGTTCCCCTTTGGCATCCGATAGTCCTCTTAATGCATCCTGTAGCTCTTCAATCTCTGCGATATTCTGCATGTACTGGGACTGCTTTTCTAATTTCAGATTGTCGTTCTGCTGAATTGCCTGATCTGCCTGTGCTTTCTGAAGTTCCCTGACTTTATCTGCATTTAACTGTAATACCCCGTTATGATATTCAAGGGCTGACGTATAATCCTTTAATTCCTCAGAATTAAAATCATCGACAGATATAGATTTTCCTGCACTCTGGGAAGTCAATAAAGAAGTTGCTGCCTGAATACCGGATAATGCACTGTTCGCAGCTTCTGCTTCCGCAGACAGTCCGGCTACTGCATCAGATGCAGCATCTACCTGTGAACCTGTACTACTGGATATCACTCCTAACTGCACAAGCATAGACACCAGATTATTTACTGAACTTGCGGAGGTATCTGAGATCACACCACAATCAATGGCAGCCTGAACCATAGACTGTACCGCTTCTTCCCCGTCCTGTATTCCATCTGTCTCAAACGCATACTTAAAATCTGTATCAGATAAAGATAATTCCTTTAAAGCAGTTGCTGTTTTGGAAACACCTTTGCCAAACTCAGACGAATCCTGACCTTTTACCGCCTTATTAAATTTATCCGTAGCAATGGCTGTCTCATTTAACTGTGACCGTACCTCTGCAATCTGGTCGGCATACTCTGACATTTTATCCTCTGCAAGCCCTGACATGGCAGAATCTATCTCGTCAAACTGCGCTTTTGCCTGTGTGATTGCAGTATTATCCCCTTCTGATACTGCTTTGTTGTAAGCTTCTATGGACTTTGCATAATCGGACAGCCATTTAGAAGCTGTCTGTTTCTTCCCGTCTGCTTTAAATAGACGGTCATCCGAAAGAAGCTCTGCTTTCTGTGCCTGTTGGTAGAGATCCTGATATTCATCCAGAACCCCTTTTACTTCTGTTAAGCCACCAGAAGCACGGTCTATCATAGAAGAGATAACATCTGATTCTCCGTATTGTTTCTGGATGCTGTCCATTTCTGACATAAAATCATTCAGGGCTTCTTTTGCAGTAGACGCATCTGCATCCACATCAATCCGGATTGCCCCGGTTCCTTCCATGCCCTCTGACAGCTTGATAACTTCCTTACCATACGCATCCTGTAGCTTTTCCACTGATTTTTTGATTGCTTTTGACTGTTCAGAACCATCCTCTGTAAACTGCCCTAAATATGTATGGCGGTCTTTCTCCATTTCTGTCCGGGCTTTGTCAATCCCCTTTTTATTCTCATTCTTAAAAGCTTCTGCTTCTTTCTGCGCTACTTTATCCAGTAAAGCAAGCTGCTCTGTTAAGGAACCATTTAAAAGGTCAATCCCTTCCACCTGATTTCCATAGGATTCTGATAAGGATTCCTGTATGGATAACAATTCACTTTTTGCCTGTGCCGCTTCCTGTTCGGATAAAGTACCAGATTCTAAAGCTGCACGAAGTTCTTCAATCTTAGTTACGTTATCCTGTAAAGAACTATGACTTTCTTCCCATGCGTTCCCGGATTCCCTTGCAGAAGATACCGCTTCCTCAATGGAATGATTGTATGCAGAAACAGCAGCAACGGCAGCAGTTACCCCGGCAGCAATCAAAATCAGGGGATTTGCAGCCAGTGTAGCCCATAATCCTTTTAATGCACCAGATAACGTCACCGTGGATGCGGTAGCTGCTCCCTGTGCAGATGCAAGTCCCATAGCTGCTACTGCTGACTGTGCTTCTGCCTGTGACATTCCCTGTCCCATAAGGATTGCAATTCTCTGAGCATCCGATAAAGCCTTTGAGGATAACACAAGTTTTGTTTGTGATTCTGATAATCCCTGTGTCAGATTTAACAGACCTTCAAAAGCATCATCTGTGATATTCGTAGCCTTTACAATATCCATTGCAGAGGAAAGATCACTGAATCCCTGTATCATGTCACCAATCCAGTTCAGGGCAAAAGCTCCGCCTGCTGCTCCCAGTCCTGCAAGGGATGCCTGAAGTAAATCCGTCTGGGCTACAAAATCGGTTACTGCTTTTGCCCCGTCAAGGAATCCTGCATACATATCGTCCGATACTACTGTAGTAGCCAGATTCTCCATACTTGCTTTTAGGGCATTTGTCTTAGCTTCCAAAGAAGTCATATAGTTTTCTTCAAACTTTTTCTGTGCTGTACCGTCTGAATTAAAAGCTGCATCTGTAAGGGACTGAACCTTGTCCCAGTTATCCATCATAGCCATAAAACTGTTAATCTGACGAGTTCCTGCTACAGCTGTAGCGATTGCCTTTTGTGTATTCTTATCAAATGTATTCCACTTATCTGCTATAGAATCTATCGTAAGCTCGGAATCCTGAAACTGTCCGTTAATATCACGCATGGAAATTCCGACTTTATCAAGAACCTTTTCCACATCATTTAAAGGTTCGCCTGTCTCATCATCTACGAATTTACCAACTTTAATGTTGTTCATTCGTGACAGTATCGACTTGACAGATGTACCTATTGTTTCATCACTCTGCTGTGTCACATCTTTAATGGTCGCTATCATGGCAGCAGTTTTCTCTAATGATACCCCTGCATTATTTGCCATGGATGCTGTTCTGGAAAGAGCTTCGCCAATTCCTCCGGCATCAGAAGCAGACTGAAGGTCAATACTTGTCAATACATCATTGATATGTCCTGCCTGATCTGCGCTTAACTGGAAACCATTCAAGGTAGCAGTCAACACTTTTGAGGCCTGTTCTGAATCCATCTGAGCATCCTTAGACAGTACCATACTATCTTGAATGAGCTGATTTGTTTCAGCCATAGTACGCCCCTGTCTCAGCCAACTGTCCGCAGAAGATGCTACCTCTGAGGTAACAGAGCCTAACTCCTGTCCCAGATCATTGTAACTTTTCATCAGGTCATTTACATATGCTTTCCCTTCACCAGTAGCCATAGCAAGATCTGTTTTCAGATCATTAAATTCTTTGACGGTTTCAAGCCCCTGCTTTCCTGCATCTATGATTTCATAAATCCCATCCTGAAGCATATCTGCCATAGTAAACACAGAGAAGGCTTCTTTCATGCTACTGCCCAACCGTTGAAATACCGACTGTCCCCTTGCTCCTGCTGCATTGATGTTATTTAACATCTGCTGACAAGCAGACAGGTTCGGAATATTTTCCTGACCCATAGGTATTGTAATACCTGCTGTATTTACGGTATTGTCTACTTCATCCCGGACAGCATTGGTATTTACATGAAGATCAACCTCAAGATCTGTAATACTGTTGACTGCTGCCCTGATCTCGTCTGTCAGACTGTCTGCATCCACTTTGATATCAACAGGTAACTCCACATCAGATAAAGCAGCCTGTAGTTCTGATTTCAGGGAATCTTTATTCACCTGTACATCTACTTTTACTGGTTCATCCCCGGATGCAAGTCTGTTGATCGCTGACCGGAGAGAAGAAACAAGCTGTTCCTCATTGATTTTTAATTCAATCGGCACAGGCTCTTCTGCCATGTTCCCTGCATTTTTAATGGCATTTCTGATATCAGAAGTAATCTTGTCCGTATTAATATTTACATCAAGGTCAATAGTTGTTTTACTGATTTCTGAAGCCTGTTGAATGTTATTCTTCAGATTTTTCATAATCATTTCCGCAGAATCAGAAGCCTGCTGCCATGCAAAATCATCCACTGACTGTTTCATCTGAGAATCCATATCTGCATAGGATATAGTCTTTGTCATATCCTCACGGGCTTTCTTTACCAGATCAAACGTATGTAATAACTGATCTGCCTGATTGATGATATCATCTGAAAAATGTTCAGGAAACAGTGATTTCATCTCACCCCAGATAGAACTGATATCCACACCTTTTGATGCGTCACGGGTGATCTTACCGATATTCTCTTGCAGCAGTTCCTTGTAGGTATCTGTATCTAGCGCATCCTTTAGGGCATCTGATATAAAGATCTGCTTGTCCTTGAAATAATCAAAGAACTTGTCATAAATACCAGTGGCTCCCTGTACCAGTTTTGCATGATCGGACAGGGTATTTTTTAACGGTTCGATACCACCAAAGAAATCCTGAAAGCCTTTATCGGTAACATGAAAGTCTGTACCGTTCCATGCTTTACTGAGCGTAGCCACCATAGAATTTAACTGGGATTTAATTTGATTGATGATCTGTTTGTCTGAAATGTTAAAAGAATCTGCTAATTGTTTAGAGATAGAAGAAGTATCAAGCTTTGTCTGCTTCACACCCTTTTCAATGTCAGAACTTAATTTCTTTGCTGAATTTTGATTTAATTCTACATCTATTTTGAGTTTATTTTTATCATTTATTAGGTTATTTAATTTTTGCTCTGCCTCACTTGTATCAAGATCAGCAGTTATTTTTACTTGAAAATCATCAGCCATTTACACACTTCCTTCCTATTATACATTACCCAAAACGTTTGCCAAACGCTTCTTGTATATTTTTCTCAATATTTTCTTTTGATCTTTCCCAAAATCCACCATTACCAAGTAATTCTCCTGCTTCTGCATATCCATAAATAGTTTGGGTATCTCTTCCTGAAGGATTATATCTATATCCAGTATCTAACTTCAGTTCTCCTGTAATAGAATCTCCACCACCTGAAATTTCATATTCTGGTGATTCCGACAACTGCTCTGTACGATGATAAGCACCTTCCGGAGCATCATAAAAATGTCCTACGTTCTCATTTAACTCATCGAAAGATTTATGAATAGTCTCTGTCATGGCAGCAGTCATTTCTTTCTGTAAATGGGATTTTAATGCACCCCAACTTGTAAATGTTTTTGTCATATTTTTTACCTTTTATCTGTGTGAATATTAAGCGAAATGCTCATCGAATTAGAATTTTCAGATTATTATAATTATGATTGTGTAAGATATGCTTTCAACCGCTCAAAATATATCGGACAAAGATCAATTTTACCTTTCTTGAATCTGGAAAGATAGCTCGTATGGATTTTTGTCACAGAACTTATATATGTTTGTTTTTCCTTCAGAATCCGCTCATTATATAGATCACGTAATTCCTGCTGTGTCATATTTTATTTTTACCCCTTTCAAAAAAAATTGCTAAATATATATTTTTTATCAGCGAAATAGCTGTGAACCATTTGGAAAGCTCACAGCTATTTGTATATGAAAGGCTATTGTACTTATTACAACAACCTCATTTTCCTGGTTCCCAACGAATGAGGTCGGTATAAAAAGATCGTTGGAAATCATGTGCAACAGGTACTATGCTTTCTCCTGCCCATGCAAATGGGTCTGCATATAATGTTTTTAATATGCATCCACTCTCTTCTGCTCATGCTAATGGGTCTGGATGAGATAAAGGCGTTACTTTGCTTACGGTCATTTCACGCCTCTCTCATAGGGCGATATTGAACGTTCCTCATTTTCGCCTTGTTTTCTAGGCGAAAAGTAAGATTCATTTTAAAAAATCGTGAATATTTCGTCTATTTTTCAGCATTTTTCACAAAACACGATAGAAAATTTTGCAGATTATTGTCATATAATAAGGTAAGTAACCTGCTTCTCATCCTGGAAAGACACGGATCATGGAATGCTTTATCAACTAATCGCATCATCGTATCCTGTTTGATCGTATGCTTCCGGATTCTGTCTGCTGTCTGTTCGAATAAATACGAAATCTTTTCTGAATAATCCTCTGCTGCCTTATCCAGATTTTTCACCTTTGCATCATATGCTTCAATCTCGGACACAATTTTCTGATACTGTTTTCTATTTGCATCCCCTTTATTATAAGGAAGTAAAAGACTATCAACAGGTATTGTACGGGTCTGGTATTCTTTATTCACCCTTGAATCAATCGTCATTTCATCGACCAGATCATATACGATATCCATAGGACAATTAAATTTCCCTACCTGATTTTCTGTTATTTCACATTTTCCTTTCATTTTCATGTGGCCTGCATAGAACCGTGGATATTTCCTGCTACCATTGATATTCTCTCCAATTTCAGCAACTACTTTATTCAATCGCCCCAGTTCCGAGCCTACCGAAACATTAAATTCTCGCTTTGCAGAATCAATGGCAACCTGTGCCAGAACAGAACAGATCACAAATATATCCTGTAATTCACCCTCTCTATCTGCTGCCCTGCCATCAAAATAATACGACAATGCAAGCTGTGCAAGGTTGCTTGTAGTCCCAATGTCATTTTGTGACCGTGCAATCTTATAATCCATCTCTGCAAAAGATGCCATGTCCATATTGTACAAGCTGCTGTTTTTCAACGGAATCCTATTAAGAATAGTCGGATATTCCATATATGCTTTTTTCGCAAGCATTACGATCTCTTCCTGATCTGTCACGTACACACTATCACTATCTAAATCTTGTCCATTTAATCTGTCCTGTACATCTGTACCAATGCCATTAATAACGATCACATGCTGTCCCAGTTCAGGAAAGTATCTCATCAATTCCTGCGGATATCTATTAATCAAATGCACAATATTATTACTGCTGTTATGAGGACTTCTAAAACCTGCCAAGCACTGACCATCTGGAAATCTGCTTGTATAACATTCAATGCCTTTCCTATGCGTATCAAAGCATTTTTCAGAACTATATCCCTCTCCCGTCACCTGCTTTAACAAAGCCAACGGATTACCGCAGATAACCAGATTATCTCCATTCTGCAATATCTTTCCTAACTTCAAACGCTTATTCTTAAATTCAGACAATATCTCAGATTTTTTCTTTTTGAAGTAGTCGGTATACCTAAAATCATGATTCCATTTGTCCAGAGCGATAAGCATATTGCCAACGCTATATTTATTTCCAGAAGTCCTTTTTAAATGATTTATAAAAGCATCGTGATCCTGAACCATCCTATTATAATAGTCAACGCTGGTCTGTGCCACTTTAGCAAGTATATCCTTATCTGTAGTAGGCAGACTGTTATTGATCTGGTAGGAACTTCTTTGTAGTTCTCCCCATTTACTCTCATGTCCTGTCTTAACAATCGAAAACATTTCGCCATCTTTCTTCATAAAATGCCGATAATACTTATAAGCTTTGCTGTCATTATCTTCTGGATACTCTTTCATCAATCGCTTAAACCTCATCCATTTAATAGAATTTTCAGTAACGATCACACGGATATCAGAGACTTTTACTTTATTCCCAAACAAATCCATCACGGCAGCAGTTGGATAATCTTCCTTATAATAATCTATGAAATACTGAACCACATCACCACGGAACAGACACGACTTAAAGAAATGACTTCTGCAATAAATGAAACCCTCCATTCCCTGATCTTCAGGAAAAACAGAATCATCTATCAATCCCATACCATCCCATAGGATATTTGTGATCTCGCACTGCTCTTCTTTTTTCACATAACAGTGATTGCTTTCATCTACATCTACCGTTAGTCCTGGCAAAATTGTTGATACTTCCTGATCCCGTACAATCAGGATATTCTTCAGCGGAATATGGATATAGTCTAATGCTGATGCTGTAATCAGTGTACTGTAAGCACTTAATGATACAATGTCTGCATTCTCCTGTGGCATCCTGTCCCATAATCCCATAGTCAAATAATCCCTTGCGATTGTAAGCAGCTCTTCCCGAACAAAAACACAATCTCCCTTTTTCGCTTTCCCCGGAGATCTCATAAGCATCCGATATGTAATTGTCTCATCTGCTCCATGAATTATATCACCTGTTTTTTTATTGTACTTATGCCATGTAATCGTACATCCTTGCGTGTAATACATCTGTCTCAACTCTTTTGCAGACACGCTATCTTTAATTCCAGATAACAGATCTTCCGTATTTACTTCCGCATTTTCTTCCTGTTCCCCGTCATTATATCCATAATACAATTCCTGCTCACAATAACTCAGAACAGAATAATCAAATTTCAGCACAATAAAATCAAGACTGCTGCCATTCTTTTCAATTCTCATTCCATGCTTACGCATATATCTCAGGAACAGACTATCATTCAACATTGCATCGTTCCATTCCAGTCTGCAATCTCTGATCTGATTCCCATATCTATACTTGTACCCGTTCTGCACCTGATAGATTCTGTTTGCCTGTAAGCTTCTTATTTTAATGTTCATTTTTTCTTTTTTCATGTCTCTCTATGTCCCTTCTTGTTCCTTCTTTCCAGTATTTAAAAATAGGATATTTAAAATGTATATAGGGCTTCCCTTTATACTTCATTTTATGCTGTTCTATTCTGGTGTCGGATTCACATATTTCTATATATATAGAAAAGTGTGGATTCGCCACCATATATTTTTAGTCTGTTTTCCTATTTTCTAAAATCCAGTATTTTTAGCTCCCATTTCCTATATAAATTATATAGAAAAAGGGGGACAAAATATTAAATTAAAATAGAAATAAAACAAAAATCAAGATACAAGATAATATCCTCTTTTATTTTTTTATTCGTGTCCCAAAAATGGTGTAAAGCTTATAATAAAGGTATACACCAAAATTGGGACATCCCTTGATTATTATTTCAATTACCCTTATAAACTTTTAAGTGATTAACTTTTTCTATTTTCTATCTCATTTTTTGCTGTCATATTTAATCCACGCAAGCCACTTCCGTTTTGTGTCGTTTAGACACAACGGAATGGATTGTGTGACAGGTCGTGGAATTGCGAGCTTGCGAAGCAATTACATCTACCTGATCAGCTGCCAGCAGGCTAGAGTAATTCTTTACTTTTACTTAAAAAATATTTATATAAGAAATAATAAGTCTTACTCTAGTGGGATACCCCACACCCTTATCCGAACATTAAACATTGTCTTGCTACGCAATCCAAAGTTTAAGTCCGGGTTGCATTGTGACTTCATATTGCTATCGCAATATTCCAGTCCCAAAACAACAATTAATATTTACTTACTTTAAATTTCAGATTTTTAGCCCCCCATTTCCTATATATATATAGAAAAAGGGGACAAAATATTATATTTATGAATTTGAATTTGTGAATTATATATTTTCGAATATTTTTATGGTTCATTTACTATATAATATTTATAGAAAAAGGAACCTAAAAATAAAATATGAATCACATAAAATTAAGATACAAGATTGGTCCTATGTCAAGATTTAGTACAAGTTAAAATGAGGTTTTCCTCATCTTAACCTGCCATCTGCAATTCGCCTTGTTGAAGCCTACGATACAGCTCTTCATAATCGTTTGGAGACATATAATCACAGTGACTATGAATTCGTTTTGTATTGTAGAATGCTTCTAAATACTCGAAAATCAAACGATATGCATGCTCATAATCTCGAATCTTAAACCGATTCAGCCATTCTCTCTTAATCAGGGAATGGAACGACTCAATACATGCGTTATCCCATGGATATGCCTTTTTAGAATAACTACACTGCATGGTTGCGGTTACACGTTTGTATTCTTTTGATACATACTGGCTGCCACGATCTGAATGTAGAATCAAAGGCTCATCGATATTGCGTCTTGCTTTTGCTTTTTTTATTGTTTCAATCACGCAGGATACTTCTAATGTTTTAGAAAGTGTCCAGGCAATGATTTTTCTGGAATATAAGTCCATAATACTGGTCAGATAAACAAATCCGTCTATCGTCCAGATATAAGTAATATCAGAACACCAAACAGCATTTGGTCGTTCTGGGTTAAACTGTTCATCAAGGATATTTTTTAATTCGCTGCTGAAGTCAGAATCTTTGGTTGTGATGGTCCATGGCTTGACCCATTGAGCTTTGATGCCCATTTGCTTCATATACTTACCAACGGTACGTTCAGAGATGATTTCTCCTGATTTACGTAATTCTTTGGTGATTTTAGGGGCACCATAATTCTGTTTTGATTCATCGTAAATATCCTGAATTTTAGCTTTTACGGCTTCACGTCTTTTTTCTGTATTAGAAGGAACACGTTTTAGCCATGCATGATAACCAGAACGAGAAACGCCAAGATGTTTCAACATTCCGGAGACAGAAACCCGGCGTTTTGCCTTATGGGCAGTTTCTGCCATCTCCTTAACTTCGAGATAAATGGCTTCCGTCATTTTCCCAGAATGTTGATTGCTTTTTTTAATACTTCAAGGGCATCCTGTGCATCTCGTAATTCTCGTTTTAATCGTGCGATTTCTTTTGCTTCATCAGAAGCATAGTTACCGGAACCACGGCTTTCAATATCACCTGTTTCACGCAGTTCTTTCTGCCAGCGTGATAATGTCTGCTGACTGATTCCTAAGTTTGTAGCACAGCCTTGCAGTCCTAAGTTCTTGTGATCATGATAATACTGGACTGCATCCAGCTTAAATTGTTTGTCATAGTGCTTTGCCATAATGAGATCCTCCTTCAGTGCGGTACCTACATTGTACCATGATTTTTCTTATAAGGAATTCTCATTTTGACTTGTACTATTTATATTCTAGCACCAGATAATATCCTTTTCTATTTTTGACTACCCAAAAATGGCGTAAAGCTTATAATAAAGGTATACGCTAAAAAAGGGTAGTCATACTTTATTATTTCGTATTTAATGTAATTGATTATCGCCCCTAAATTAGTTGATTTCAACATAGGATAATGCCAATTCTGAGTTTAAAATTTTATCACCTTCCAAGCATGTTTATATATTTTCTTTTTCTTTACACCGTTTTTATCCGGTTCATATCTTGTGGTTGCAAATTCTTTTATCCGATAGCTTAAATTTCTCTCTTCCAGAACATGGTTTAATGTAGTCAATTTTTTAAGTAGTTTACCATCTTGCTTCGCCTTTATCGCATTTATCAGTTCATTTCTATCTTTTCTCTGAAGGAATACCTTATTTTCATCTACGCACTGTTTTAAATAATTTCTTAATCCGTAATCCTCCTGAATCAACATGTAAGTACAATTACCTGTCTTTGTGTCATAAAAGCCAAATTTAGTGGCAAGATATTTACAGTATCCAAATGATTCATATTCTTTTAGCATGAATGTATAATCTACAATATCTTCTTTTTTCTTAAAGTACATTGGCTCATTAACCTTTTTGACGTATGCCCCTTCGACAATATTTCCTTGTTCGTCATAGACAAAATCATCATATAAAATATTATCTATATCATTTTGTCTAGGATATTTTTCAATCAGTTTATCCATTGATTGATTCGTAGACATATAGTAATCTGCCATTGCAACCTTTTGTTGTATGCTCCGCCTTAATCCTGCAAGCTGCTGATTGTTGATTACTTTTATATACACATTGATTTGATCCGATTCGTTTTGAATCCGCTTACGTCCTATACACTGGATTAAGGATCCTATATCCACGATGTCTACAACAATATGCTTTACCTCAGGATCAATAATATTAATTCCTGCATCAAAGCATGATGTAGTAATCAAGAATTGCTCTTGAAACCGTTGGTTGATAAGTATGGATTTGATTTTATTCTGATCCACATATTTATAATATTTGCTGTTATTACTGCTGCAATTAAAAACACAGAATTTCTTGTATTTTTTATAAAGCTTATAAGCTTTTTCTGCGGATTGAATAAAAAATATACCTTTATCTCCTTTTTCAATTCCTTCATTTAAAAAAGAGTCCATGGTTTCATCACTATGAAAGAATACCAGATTTTTTATAAATGACGGATCAAAAGGGATTTCATATTCTATGACATCATCCAGACCTTTTTCTTTAACATATTGCTTCATATACTTTGTCATATGCTCACCCGTTGCAGACATAAATATATGTACGGAATCATTGTTTTTCATAATCATTTCAAACGAAACTGCCGTTTTATTATTAAAACTGCTATCATTAAAAAAATAGTGGAACTCATCACAAACAATAAACATGTACTGAGATAAATCATATTTATTAGTGTTATGAAGCTTACTGTATTCCAGTGACTGATAAGTAATCACTTCTATTACATCAGCTTTTCCATCTGTTTCAATTTCATATCTGAATTGATCCACACAATTTGATCTGTGTATCATCATCAGGATTTTCCCTTGCTCACTTTTGGCAACTTCATATAAAATATTTTTACAAAAATAACTTTTTCCTGCTCCCATTGGGGAAGAAATTAAAATGTTGTCATTAGGTTTCCATTTTTTTATATCCTCAATCTTAATTAAATCAGATACTCTAATTTTTTTGGAACTGCCATTTGACAATAAAATCACGACCTTTCCTTTTTAAATTTTGCCATAGTTTTATGCAATGCAACCGTATCCTCGAAAAAGAACACCTTTAAATTAGGATCTTTTTCAGAATCTTCTACCTTTAAAATTTTATGTCCATTACTACATAACCAATTTGTCATAGACAATGATCTGATTATGTACATATTTATTTTTTCTGCATACATAATAACGTCCTCCTGTGTAATCTGTTAAAACCTAACTACTTTCCAAGCATGTCTATAGGTTCTTTCTTTTACATTACCGTTTTTATCTGTCTCATATCTGGTAGTCTTAAACTCCTTGATCTGGTAGTCCATTCCTATCTCAGTCAGAATATAGTTTAATGTCCTCAGATTTCTCAACAGTATACCGTTTTGTGTGGCATTTATCGTATTGATTAGTTCGGTTCTGTCCTTCTCTCTGTAAAATATCCTGTCCTCTTCAACCATCTGATTTAAGTATTCTTCTAAATTCATGTTGTAATCCTCCTGTTTCTGCTGTTATTGTTTTTTAGTTTGATTACCCAGGTACACCACATAGCAGCAGTGTACCTGTAACCATTTTTTTGCGATTTACCTACTCTTAAGCATCACAAACTGTATAGTGTATTTCATCATTTTTTTTAAATGATCCTGTGACAGTCCAATAGATGATATTAGTCTTTATATCAGCTGCGGATATAGAAAATTCATCTATGATAACGTATAAATTATCTTCAATTGTGTCTTTGGGGATTTTTGACATTTGTGAAAGTGCATTGACTACATTTAATCTAATAATATCAGAAAGTGTATCTACGAAAAAACTCTGCTCTGGACATTGCATAAATTCATATGCTGATTTTGCTTTGAACACATCAGGAAACATGATCTTGTCCGTTGTTGGAGCAACTAAACATTTAATACGTTCGATTTCATGTTTCCCCTCTCCGTGAAAATAACATTCCAGAATGAAATAAACCTCATGGTCATTGGGCTTATTATTGTCAATTCCAATCAATGGTTGTGCAATTCCTGCCTGCTGCATTGAGGGATCACCATAGTATGGAATGAACTTAACAGAATCATCTTTTTCAAGAAACTGTGTTGTATGGGTCTTTACAATATTGTTGGCAAGAATGACATATTCCTCTCCTGTCTCATCTGTGATAATACCTCTTCCTGCATCTTTATTATAGGAAGTAACTGTACCTGTCTTAAACATATTGACTAATTCTTTTTCGCTGTAATTCATACTTGTTTGTCTCCTTTTAGTAATAATAATATTCGTCTTCAGTCTCACATTTCTTATATGTATGATCTGAATACTGTTCCAAAAGCCTAATTGCATCATGATATTTTACATTTACTTTTATTGTTTTTTCTGAACTAATTACACCATTTATATCTCTGAGGATGTTATTTTCTTCTGTATATTTAGAATTATCATAGCATGGTAAATGAAATGTGAATCCACACATCTTATATAGTAATAGATAATTAGTTCCCCATGAGGTTTCCTGTTTGTTGATTCCGATATATTCCATTCTATTTTCGGATATCAATTTCTTCATCACCGCATCTTTAAGATCATAATGATTCTGCATTCTTGTCTTTGCACTTTTACATAAACTATGCCTTCCATAGTTATATTCTTTCTGCTTAGTGTCTCTTGATACCTTTGCAGATTTATTTATCACATAAAGAGCTTGTGCAATATTTTCGTCCGTAGGCTCTAACGGAATATCGCTATATACACTCTTTTTTACAGGGAGCGTTTCTTGCTCATATACTTTAATCACGTCAGGAATACTGTATATATGGACTTCTTTTTTACGGTCTAGGGGTATCTTCGCCAAAAGATGAATCTTTTTCTCTCTAATCAGTTTATTAACTGTACTTTTGCCGATACCTAATACCGTTTCCAAGTCTCCTTTTGACAGTCCAAAGTTATCCAGTCGGCAAAAATCCATAAGTGTATCTGATGTTAAATACTCTGCTGCACCCATTACTGTTTTATAATCTGATCTTTGATTTACTTCAAAACTGGGATTGAAATGGTCATTGATAAATTTACATAATTTATCTATTTCCACGTTCATCAACCTATATTTTTCCTTCACTACTTCGATAATTTTTTCTTCAATTTTGCTCATACATTTGTCCTCTAAATTAATTGTTTGCTCTATAGGATGCCATTATATTGACATCCTATAGATAGATATCAAAAAGGTTTGTGGGATTAGATAATTGTAATCGTGATCTCATCAAAGTTGCATCCGACTGTAGAAATCGTAATCTCCTTTGATTCCTCATCATATTCAATATCATCAATCTTTTCTGCATAAAGCTCAAGCGTTGTACCCATATTTGAGAACTGAATAATTGTAATTTTCCCTGATAGATCACGTTCCATTTTGATGCTGTCACAGTACATACTGATATCCATTCCATTAAATTCCTTCGACTCCATATTGAATTCGTTATCAGTATTTGCCATAACGATTTCCTCTAATCCGTCTAAAGTAATACCGGACGAAAGCCATCTTCTTTCAGAACCATCTACAAACTGACATTCCATGTTCTCATTAATTCTTTCATTAGTTTTTTCTCTCATAATTTAGTTCTCCTATTCTTATTTTTATGAAAAATTTTAATAACTGCTACCGCTCTTCGGATGTTTGTAATCACTCAGTCCCATTTGGGCTTCAGTTAATATTCACTCACCACAAAATTGGGGGGAGTTAGCCACCACGAAATCATGGGGGCTAACCACCTCCGTTTGATTGTCGTTACTCTCTTAACATATCCAGAGTAATCCTTTTACGTTTTGATGCAGATTTCTTTTCTGGTACGGCTACCACTGGTTCTGCTACCTCTTCCAGATCATCCAGTAGGGATAAAGACTTTCTTCTGTCCATCCTCTGTTTTTGTTCTGTGATTGCGGATTGTCCTAAATTCTTTATGTATTCAATTGGATAAGACAAACCAGACAGGCAGGCAATGTTGACTGAACCGTTATATCCAACAAAGATATTTTCTGGCGTTCCAACTGCATTTACAATCTCATGCTCATCCATTCTGTTCCTGCTCTGATTGATGATACCAATATTACTGACTACACCGTCATCATTAATAGGAAGAAATATATTCTTTGCTGTGAGCGACTGGATCATATCCTCTGTACTTACCGCTTGATTTTCGGTATTATTGTTAGACAGCATAGCAATCACAAAAGCACCTTTATCCTTCAGCATCTTCTCCTTTTCAGAATCATCAAAGTTTGCACCGAAAGAATGGGAATTATCGGTAAAGAACGCATCAAGCATACTGATTAAGCGGGAATTAATCTGCTGTAAGCTGTCATAGGATTCATTATTGACGAATATGGTTGCACCAATTCCCTCTGTTTCGGATATCTCCTTTGCCACATTATAAGCGTTTAATCTTTTCTGTATCGGTTCATCCCTACGTGGCATAAGTAATATAGGTACAATCACCTTTTCTGGATCTGCTGCCAGAATATCACAGATTAATGGGATACTTCCTGAACCAGTAGACCCACCGCCTGAAGCAATACATACCACAATTTTCTGTTCGATCTGGGAAATCTTTTGAAGAATTGTCTTGTTATTTTTTAACGCTTCGTATGCGAACTCCCTCTGTCCTGCAAGTCCATCATACCCGTCAAGTACCAGTACATTTTTCGCACCGGATAACGTGCTGTTGTCTTGCTCTGATCCGTTTATTAGATAAGTAGGATAATTCTTTTTCTGGAAGCCATATGCTACCGTCTGACCTGCTAAACCCAGTCCTATAATTGCAATTTCTTTTTTCAACATTCTTCAATTCCTCCATTTTTTACTGTTTTTATTCCTTTTTCTGTGAGGTAATATGTTTCTGCTTTTTCTGACAGACATCCTTTTTGTACAAAACCATTTTGGTACAGTTTTAAGAAACTACGATATACCGTTGATTTGGATACCTCAGCTTCCTCTGCTACTTCCAATAGTGTCATAGAAAAGAAAAAACTATTACACTTCTTTTCATGTAAAATTTTCATCAGAATGTAATCCTGTCTATTGAGTATCACTGCTATCCTCCTTTACTTTTCTTGAAAGTGTTGTTGCCATTATTTTATTGATGTGCTACTGTTACCTTGTTGATATGCTATTGTTATGCTTGCGTTTCACCCATGGACAAAAAAATATGTTGTGACAAAAGGAATCTATGCTATAATGAGGGAGATTGCAGGAAAAATATGGTATCTTACACTCTCCACGCAGCTTTTCCGAAAAACCGAGTGATTCCTAAAATCGCAAAAGTTAACAATTTGTTAACAATTTGTAAGAGATATTCAACTGCTGCCATTTCCAAAAACCCTAGAAAACAAGGGAAAAAGGAAATTATAAAAGCACAGAACTATCATAAATTTGTTAACTAAAAATCAGAAAAATATCACAAAAGATAGTACATACCGCTTTTTCTTATTTCATATTTCTGTAACATTTTTGTAATATTTATATAATAATTTGTACATATTATATCCAAGGATATAAACGCTTACGCCACAAATATTTACAGCACCATTCTGTTAATAATCTTATTCGCCATCTTCCAGGAAAGCTTACTATGATACCTCTTATCCATCTGCCACATAAATATACTGATCGTCTTAGTATTAAATTCTTCTGGAGGTAAATTGCCTTTCATTCGATTGCACGATACACAACAACACTGTAGATTGCTTTGGCTGCTATTACCACCCAATGATACAGGATTAATATGATCTAATTCCATTTCATTAAAGTCAATCTGTTTGCCACAAATCGCACATCTGCCTCCAGACTGCTTATAAATGATTTTACGGGTTTCTACCGGTATACTTTTACGCTTCTCCTTGCCCTTTGACCTGTATGCGATTTCCCCTGTTTCACGGTTAATTACATAATAATTATTAAGTTTTACAGCACATTTTTTCAGTGTATAAATCGCAGAGTCACGATTTGGAAATACACTTGCTTCTTCTCTGTTCTCTGTTTTATACAATGCATCCGTACTTGAAAACCTTGCATAATGGCCATGCTCACTTGCTATAATGTACATTTCTGTAACCTCCATTTTATTCTGGAATGGGGTATGCATCTGATACCCCATCCTTATGTACTTACTTTACTGCTGACTTCTTCAGCAGCTTGCTATCATCAAACCATTTAATCCCTTTACCATTAAAACAGGTTTCTGGCTGAAAGATTGCGCTTTTATGGATCTTATCTATCTGTCCATGCGGAGCAGATACTACAAACTGATTTACTGTTTTATTCATTCTGGACACACCCCTCTTATCTTAATAGCCAACTGCTACCCAGTGAATAATCATACTCAGTGGCATCCCTGTAAACAGCAAGGTAATTACAACCCACTGGACACAGGTTGATATGGCATCCATAAATGACTTCCTGATTCTTTTTTTGTATTCAGCTTTCCACTGATCGTAAGTCATAACCGTTTGTACTCTCTTAATCTGCATTGATGTAATCCTCCATTTCCGATAACTTACCAGTCAACAGATCAACTGCTGCCTGAAATCCCTCCTTAAATGCTACAGTCTCAGTTATAAGCGTTGCCTCTGTAATGGCATCCCAGAGGAAATCACCTGGCTCCATTGGGGTACATTCCAGTTTGAAATGCTTGTCCAGTTTTTCAGCTGCGCTAACGATTGCATTTTCAATAATATGTCTGCTCTCGTTAGTGATATCATTTTTTTCTTTAAAGGTGTTGAAAATTCCTTCCATCAGTTCTGCTTTTGTTAATTTGCTCATCGTTCTTGTCCTCCTTGATTTTTAGTAATTTATATAGTCCTGTAATCCAAGGAACTTGAAAGCCCATGAATCAGGATTACATTCTGCTACCAATTCTGCTCTTATATTCGCCCACTCGCTAGGTGTATTGATAACATCCTCAAAGATGTAAAGTAACTCATCAACAAAATCTATGATAGTGTGATCTTCTTTTTCTTCTGCATACCGAATCATATTTTTAATAAGTTCTTCCATCTGTCATACCTCTGTATTATCTTGTGTCAGTAACCTTCCTGTAAATAAATCAATGCACATCTGGAACCCGGACTTAAAAGCAACCTCTTCACAGATACAGGCAATCTTCATAATATTTTCTTCAAGTAAAAGCTGATCCTTGACTGCTGCCAGATGAAGCTGATCTGTAAGAAGCTGTATCACTGTATCAATGGTTTCTCTGGATACTTTATTGAAATCGTGATTTGTCCATTCTGCAAAGATTGCATTTATAATTTCATTTTTCATGCTGTGATCGTTCCTTTCTGCCCGTATAGCCGAATAGCACAGCTTATGGATTATATTGCTAACATCAGCTTTAAATACTGATATGCCAGTTTTCGTACCTCAAAATCTACCTTTTTTATTCTTTCCACAATTTCAGAAGAAGTACACTCGATAATGGACAACTTATCATTTACGGAAAGATTATTAATAACCTTTTCGACCACAGGATCAACCAACTGCTCAAAGGTTTCATGCAGGATATTGACAAATTCCTGTTTCGTTGGAATCTCGCACTCCACATAAATAGGTTCAATAAATGTGGTATACTCCGCAAAAGAAATATACTTTTCTGTGAAGTTGCTTAATTCAATAAATTCACTGTACATCATAATAGTTTGTCCTCCTTAGAATTATAATTAACTTTACAATTAATTTTCTTAACTTTTTAATTAAGTATAAAATTAAAAAATATAATTGTCAAGCTATTTTCATTAATTTTTCAGTTAAGTTTGTTGACGTTCCTTTATAGTTTTGATATCTTATTTATAAAGGAAAGGGGTGATTTATTATGGTAGCAAAGCAGCTAAAAGCTTTACTAGCCTATAAAGAAACCAATGCTGCACGTCTTGCAGAACTGCTAAACTGTTCACAAGCAAATATCTCCCAAAAATTAAAAAGAGATAATTTCTCAGAAAAAGAAATGCAGCAGATCGCTGATATCTTAAACTGCGATCTCAAAATAACATTTGTTGACCGGGAATCTGGAAAAGAATTTTAGACACCAAAAAACGGCGCTTAATCCTTAATAGATTTACGCCGTTTATATGCTATAGAAATGCTATGCTAATTTTTTGAGTTTTTCGGAATGTTCTGCAACTACTTTTTTAATAATATCCATATCGGATTTTAAAGCTCTCATTTCTTCAATGCCGTTTGAATATCTACGGTAGGTAGAAGTATAACATGCCTCAATATTTTGTAACCGTGGAAGAATGTCATTCTCAATCAATATTCTTGTACTTTTAACATCGTCCTTTACAGGTTCCAGTTTTTCATCCATCATATTTGAAATGGCTAATAACAATTCATTATCTGTCATGGTTCTGTTCCTCCTTTAATAAGGTTGATTACATAGTCAAAGTATAGCATACAGACAGCGTAAAGTCTATTCAGTTTTCAAGGTACAGTCATATAGGTTTATAAATTCATAATTACTGGTTTACCGTTCTCCCAATACATGATTGAACAGGAACGCTTCAGCGGATGATTAAAGTTAAAAAATTCAAGCTCTATCCTGTTTTCGCCACCTGCATCAAATACAAGTGAATCATCATCTGTCTCATAAACTGACTGGAATGTATAGCAGTTCAGGAAATGAGGTAAACAATCATTTGCGATTGAAGCGTTATCAAAAGATTTTTTAAGTAACTGAATATCAAATAATGTGAATGGATTTATCATTTTCATTGTAAGTGCAAAATAATTCGACGGATTGTGTTACCCTAAAAATGAATCCATAATAATCATTAGAAAATGCAAGCATTTCACTTCATCTTCTCTTGCTAGAAATGATAGATGCGAGCATTTTACTCTATCCGATTTATGGAGGTGTGCTCATGAGAAGCAAAAGAATACCTGCTAAAGAACAATACCGTCTCATCATGGAATGCCGTCAAAGTGGATTGACAGATCATCAATGGTGTGTGGAACACGACATCAAACCGGGGACTTTTTACAACTGGGTAAAAAGGCTGCGTCAGAAAGGTTGTGTGGATTTGCCAGCGTCAATCGGACGCAGCTATCGTGCACCGGAAAGCCAGGAAGTTGTCAGAGTGGATTTTCATGATACTGACCCGCTCCCATATGAACAGCCATTAAATGTGATTCCGGTAGCTACGGAAAGAAATAACCTTTCCGTAGCGGAGCCAATGAAGCTGTCTGTAGGAAGTTTTCATCTAACAATACCAAATGGAACAGATCCTCAGCTTCTGGCTCAAACGCTCCGCATTGTGAAGGAGTTGGAATGTTAGGGGATATCACAGCCGCCGATGAAATCTATATCGTAACAGGCAGAACGGATATGCGGAAATCCATTGACGGGCTGTGTGCTATTGTAGAAGAACAACTCCATATGGATCCAAGGCGAAGCGCCCTGTATCTTTTCTGTGGAAAACGTTGTGACAGGATCAAAGCTTTGCTCTGGGAGTCTGACGGATTTGTGCTGCTGTATAAACGCATGGAAGTCCAGGGCAGGTTCCGCTGGCCCAGAAATCAGCTGGAAGTAAAGCAACTGACCTGGCAGCAATTCGACTGGCTCATGTCCGGTCTTGAAATCGAACAGCCAAAGGCATTCAAACCTACGCAATGATCGTGTAAAAACTCTATGCCAACCAACAAAAATGGAGAGCTTTCCACACCCTGTATCATGTCTGCAATCCCTTGTAAATACTGGGTTTTCTGCTTCTTTTTCATTGCTTTTTATGGTATAATAAGAGCAATGAAAAAGGAGCAGAAGACATATGGCCGATAATTCAAAAGATTCAAAAATCCTTGCGTACAAGGACATGATCAACCAACTGAATAAGACGATTTCCGCACAGACAGAACTGATCCAGTCTTTACAAAAAACATTGGAAGCAGACCGTCTGGAAAAAGAAAACCTTCGTCAGCAGATTGAATATCTCACGAAGAAGCTCTTTGGTACTTCCAGTGAAAAACGGAAAGATATCGATGGTCAGCTGAATCTTTTTGATGAAGCCGAGCAGGAGGCAGATCTGACATGGAAACAGGAACTTTCTGATGACATCACTGTTCCGGAACATAAGAGAAAATCACGACGGACACATACGGATCTCTTTAAAAATGTCCCTTCCTGCGATGAGATCATTTCTCTTCCGGAGGAGGAGCGGAACTGTCCAACCTGCGGAACACAGATGGAATGTATTGGGAAAGAATTCGTCCGCCATGAATTCCGGGTTACCCCTGCCAAAGGGAAAGTAGTAAATATCTATCGTGAAACCTATAAATGCCCGGAGTGTGCCATATCAGAGGAACACCCGGATGATCAGACATTTGTCAAAGCGCCTGTTCAGGAACCATTGATCCCAGAAAGTTATGCCTCCGAATCCGTTGTTGCATGGGCGATGCACCAGAAGTATCAGAATGGTCTGCCATTAAAACGGCAGGAATCGGAATGGAAGCAGCTGGGTGTCCCATTAAGCCGGGCTACGCTTGCTAACTGGATCATTTACTGTGCCGAGAATTACCTCTGTCATGTTTATGATTATTTTCACCGTCAGTTACGGATGCGTAAATATCTGATGGCAGATGAAACCCGGGTTCAGGTACTGAATGAGCCGGAGCGCAATCCTGAAACAGATTCCTGGATGTGGCTCTTCCGCAGTGGAGAAGATGGACTTCCGCCGATCCTGCTCTATCATTACACAGAGACAAGGGCAAAGTTCCATGCAGCATCTTTCCTGCAGGGGTTCCGTGGATATCTGGAGACCGATGGATACCAGGGTTATAACGATCTGCCGGATATCAAACGCTGCTCTTGCTGGGCACATGTGAGACGTTATTTCACAGATGCCATACCGAAAGGGAAAGAGTATGATTACAGCCTTCCGGCGGTGCAGGGAGTACAATTCTGCTCCAAGCTGTTTGATTGTGAGCGGTACTCAAAAGCAAAAAATCATACTGCGGAGCAGAGAAAACAGTTCCGTCTTGAAAAGGAGAAGCCGATACTGGAGGCATTCTGGAATTGGCTGGATCAACAGCGTCCAAATAAGGGAACCCGTTTGGCGAAAGCGGTGAACTATGCCCAAAATCGGAAAGACACCCTGATGACCTATCTGGAAGACGGTCATTGCAGTTTATCCAATAATCTTAGCGAGAATGCAATCAGACCATTCACTGTTGGCCGGAAAAACTGGCTGTTCAGTGCCAGTCCGAAGGGAGCTGCCTCTAGCGCTATTGTGTATACAATGGTTGAGATGGCAAAAGCGAATGACCTGAATACCTACAAATATCTGACATACCTCTTATCACAGCGGCCAGACGCTAAAATGTCAGATGAACAGCTGGAACAGCTTGCCCCATGGAGCGAGACTGCGAAAGCGAACTGTCAAAACTAAACATAGAGTAAAACGCTTGCATCTATCATTTTGGTGCAAGCGTGATTCATGGGCAGCGTAGCAATATTTTGCGCTTACTTTTCATTTCCTCCTGTTCTATGCTTGTGCTGTGTTTATGTTGTGCCTGTGTTATACTTGCATTATGCTTGTGATTCATTTGATGATTGTATTATAGCACTCAATACGAGTGCTATCTATTGATAAAATACACGAATATTGAGTGCTTTTATATTGCTGTTTTTGTACAATTTGCACTTGATATACGTGTAACAGTATGATATGATAAAATATATTATGAAACGGAGAGTGTTAATCAAGTGCCAATTAAATATAAAATGAATCTTGTTACTGCTTTAAAAGAAGCAGGTTATAATTCAACAGTAATCAGACAAGAGAAAATTATGGGACAAAGAGAATTACAGAAATTAAGACATAATGAACTTGTTTCCTGGGCTACAATAGAAACCATTTGCAAACTTTTGCAATGTCAGCCTGGAGATATTCTGGAATATACTGAAGAAAATGAAGAAGCTTAATGCCAGAGTGCTTATTAGTATCTTCAACAGATACCAAACACGGAGAAAAATATAATGTACTTACCCGGGCAGTCGGGGGACGTGCTATCACCCATTCCGAGATCCTTACGGAAGGCGGTGATTATTATGAGTACATACGAAGAATTAAGCTTAATCGTAAGCATTGCTTTACTGATCGTAGCAATTCTGAATCTTACACATAAGAAATAGCCGTCCTGCTCCTGAGAAAAGTAGACGGCTATTTCTTAATAGTTTAACACTTATTCGCCGGGACGGGTGAATTGCGCTCACCTTCCGACTGTCCTGTTAAGTATATTATAACCGCTTCTTATATCTTTTTCAATCCCAATTTTCAAGGTTCTGTATTACATAGGCCGAATAAATTTCGGCTTATTATTTTTGTCTCTCTTTATCCTGTTCTTTCTCCCCGTCATGCCGATAGGTCAGCTTATTTCCTTTTAAATAAAATCCAAATCAAATGCCGGATACCAAGCATCTTCATAAAAGAATTGTTTTCCGTCAATAGCATCATATCTTGTTGGAACTTCTTTCAGAAAATCCTCAATTGTTTTCGCATTTGTTTTTACCAGCATTGAGCAACCGTCAAATAATTCTAATTCTTTCATGTTCATTTTCTCCTGTACTGTGTTTGTGTTGTGCTGTGATTCATTTGATGATTGTATTATAACACGATATCGTGTTATTTCAAGCTGTAATAATCAACAAAAATTAACACGATATCGTGTTATATATTTGTGCGTTTTATATAATGATATCGTTATAATTGACAATATAAGAAAAAAATGATATCGTTATATAAAATAAAGATAGTTTAAAGGAGTAATATCTTATATGGAAGAAAAGAAAAAAGCTTCTGAAGCTCATATGAGAGCTACTGCAAAATGGGAAAAAGAAAATTATGATAAAGTATTAGTAAGATTTCCAAAAGGAACGAAAGATAAGATTAATGCAACAGGAGCAAAAAGTATCAATGGATTTATCGTAGAAGCAGTTCAAGAAAAATTAGATCAATAGATACATTGTAATATATAATATTTTTCGATACCAAGCACGTAGAACTTATACAAGAAGGGATTCGACTTTTTAGGATATAGCTTTTTCTTCTGGGGTATAACCCTCTCTCTTCTGTGAATAATTTACTATGAAAGGATGTGTTGCTATGCCATTACCGCAGGAACAGATTTATACCACCGAAGATATTTACAACCTCCCAGAAGGCACTAGAGCAGAATTAATTGACGGTCAGATTTATTACATGGCTCCGCCAAGTCGCAAGCATCAGAGAATTGCAGGAAAACTATTTGCAGCTATCTCTCATTACATCGAAAACAATGATGGCACCTGTGAACCGTATATCGCTCCATTTGCTGTATTTCTTGATGAAAACAACAAAAACTATGTGGAACCTGATATTTCTGTGATCTGTGATAAAAACAAGCTGAATGACAAGGGATGCATCGGTGCACCGGACTGGATCATTGAAATTGTATCTCCAAGCAGCAGACGTATGGATTATTATATTAAACTTTTTAAATATAGGGCTGCCGGGATTCGGGAATACTGGATTGTAGACCCAGACAAAAACCGGATCACGGTATATAATTTTGATAATGAAGATACAGTAGATTATGCCTTTTCTGATATTGTAAAAGTAGGCATTTATGAGGATTTCTCTATTGATTTCTCTCAATTTGTTTTTTGAATTGAATATTGATTCTTTTTATAGGACGAAAAAATTCTAGTCATCGGTTCTCTTGTTAAGTGCATTATAGTATCTGTTCATTATTATTTCAGTTAAAGAAAGGGCAATCAATGGCAGTAACAGAAGCGCAAAAAAGGGCGAGTAAAAAATATTTTGATAAAAACTATAAACAGGTAAAACTTTCTATGCCTGTAATAGAAGCTGAAGCATTAGAACATCATTGTATGAAATTTAATTATAGTAAAGCTGGTTTTATTCGTGAAGCAATACAGGAAAAAATACAAAATGATTTACAAAAAAAAGTTAAATAATATTTTCAAAACCAATAAAAATGGCCGTCCACTACTCCCAATAGTGAACGGCTAATCTTGTAAAAAAGGTAATGCTTTATTCTAGTTAAAATTAAATCATGTGTTTCTGACGTTTCTCTATATAAATCATATCATACTAATTTCTATAGTTCAATAATCTTTTAGCTCACAATATATTAGTACCATTATATAATTTGTACAATTTTTCTTTATAATATCTAGCAAATATGTCAATGGATATATTGGTACTAATATATTATAATTATCCCATACTCAAAAGAAACAGCAATACAAAAGCAACAGAAAAGCGGAGGTTATAGGATATGAAAGCAAATGTCTATGATATGGTAACAGAAAGAATCATTGCAGAATTAGAAAAAGGTGTTATTCCATGGGAAAAGCCGTGGACAGGTACAAGATCAGGAGCGTACAACAGAGTAAGCAAGAAACCATATTCTATTATTAATCAGATGCTTCTGAAGCACACCGGAGAATATGCAACCTTTAAGCAGTGGCAGGATTTAGGCGGTCATATTAAAAAAGGCGAAAAGTCAGAGATCGTTGTTTTCTGGAAGATCATGGAGAAAGAAGAGACTACAGAGGACGGCGAGAAAGAAGTACATAAAATCCCATTGCTGAGATACTACAATGTTTTTCATATCTCACAGGTCGAAGGTGTCGAACCATTGACAGAACCTTTTACAGAAGTACGACCCATTGAAGCAGGTGATAAGCTTATAACAGACTACATCACCAGAGAACATATAGACTTTAGCGAACAGGCAAGTAACAACGCATATTACAAACCCTCAACAGACAGTATCGTAGTTCCAATGAAACAACAGTTTCAAGTAGTCAATGAATACTACAGTACAACGTTTCATGAGATCACACACAGCACAGGACACAAGACAAGACTTGATAGATTGCAGACAGGACAGATTGCAGCTTTTGGTTCAGAGGAATACAGCAAAGAGGAACTTGTAGCAGAGATCGGAAGTGCTACACTCATGAACCTGTTAGGAATTGAAACAGTAAAAACCTTTAGGAACACAACAGCATATATACAGAGTTGGTTAAACGTCCTGAAGAATGATAACAAGTTTATTGTATCAGCATCGAGCAAGGCAGAAAAAGCAGTGAATTTTATTTTAGGTGAATAGGCAGCAGTACAGGAAAGAGGTTGAATAAACCTCTTTTCTTGCTTATATGATGCTATGTTTCATGAAGTCACCGCGTTTATTTTAACACTGTTATCAGTGTTTTATTTTGTGCTGTTATTGATTTTTTTTCGTGCGTGCTGTACAATAAAATAAACCATACAAAAAGGAATGAGAAAATTCATGTTTACTTATAAGATTGATATTCTAAAGGCAATGGCAGAACACGGCTATACACCTAGCAGGATGAGAAAAGAACGTATATTAAGCGAAGCAACCATGCAGAATCTGAGAAAAGGTAAAGGTATTACAACCGATACAATCAATACAATATGTATCATATTAAGGTGTCAACCATCAGATATAATTGAGATTGTACCAACAGATGAAGAAAAGATAAAATACTTTTAGCACTAATATTAGTGTTAACATGTGCTAATAATAATGATATTATAATAACGTCAAGAGGGCAAGCAAATGACCAAAAGGGAGGTTTAGGAAATGGAGGTTAAACAGGATATGGGAATGACTGATAAACAGTTTAATGGTTTTATAAGATTTTTATTGGATGCATTAAAAGAAGCTCAAGAAGAAAAAGAACCAGAGAAAAAAGAAAAGAAACTTGAAAAAGTTATCGAAAATCTTCAGCAGACCTTAGAAGATTAATAAGCATAGCAAGAAAACAGGAGGCTTGTCACTCCTGTTTTGTGTATTCTGATATTTATTACTTCATAGAATCTTTCAATAAAATCTATCGGTTTCTATCGTTTTTTTCACGGAAACGGACGAATATAGGCGGATTATAACGGAAAGATTTGGAACTTGTCCCTTGCGGAAAACGATGCTTATAACGGTAAAATAATTACAGGGCAGGAATAGTATTCACACCCTATGGTTTCGATATAACAACTGCTGCCCTCTCTTCTATTTTGGCTGTGGAATTATCTCTGGTGTGATTCTATTTTGTATCGGAATCTTTTTCTGTTCTGCTGTGAGATCCAGAATCCTTACGGGAAGTTATCCTGATTTATGGCTGCTGTATAAGATTGAGCAGTAATAATTATATAGGTATAGGCATAGTAGGGGGTATTTTACATTTCTGAAAAATCCGCTTTTGTCACATCCACCCTGATGTCTTACATTTAAGCTACAGGCATTTTTCAGAATCCTATATAGTCTCCTGTTCCTCTGCAAGGGTATAAATTTTATTTACCCCCTTTGAGCCTATTCTATCCCAGAAAATAATATGTCAAAATCAATTTTAATATGCGGAAAGTGGATTAAATTCAAGTCATCTTTATTCTTTTCTGTTATGGTATCCACAAGAAAATATTGTGGTTTATCGTCTACATAATCAAGATCGTAAACTTCTATCACACGTTTTTTCGGGTCTATAATCCAATATTCCGGAATTTCTTCATTGCAATATATGTCTTTTTTCCCTGTCCGATCATATTTTTCAGTAGATGGAGAGAGGACTTCCAATACAAACTGAGGTGCATTAATAAAGCTATTCCCACGTTTACCCCTTATCTGGCAGTTAATAGAGGCATCCGGAATCACTGTTTTCTCTGTACCATCAGCCAGAATCCATTTGTACTGCACATTATCTGGAAACACTCTACAAGTGCTGTCTTTTAACTGGTTATATACCATATTAACAAAGTTTGTAATAATTATAGAATGTTCGATTGTAGCACCAGACATATCTGTAATGGTTAAATTTAGATTCATAAGTCAGCCCTCCTTTACTATTATTATATATAAAGTATGGTTATGGCACAAGCTATTTTGTTGTAATTCTCATCTACATAGTCACTGTGTTTGCAGATAGAAGGAAGAACTTCGGATGTTACCCAGTGCTTGAAACGTTTGGCAGATTCCAACCGACTTCCAAATACTAAAGCGTAAAGACCTGATTCATTTATTACCGTCATGTTTTGTTTCCCACCAAGGGTGTCGATTTTATCTACTCCCTTGTCATCGTCAAAAACATGGGTTGCAATAGCATCTCTTGAATTTGTAAAGCCCAGCGCTTCAGCAACATCCTTACCAACAAACCACGGCTCTCCATCCTTTGTAATAACTCTTACATCTCCGAACTCTGAATTACTGAATGTCTGGAGTAGAGAATAGAGATTGAAATGCTTCAGAGGTGGTAGATGTACACCCTCTGAATATATGCTTATAATTTAACCAGTACCTTAATTCAGAGCAGTGGTAAATAAAAAAATACCCAAACGGTACTTTTGAGGAAACCACATTCCCATTTTGGGCATCTGCTTCTAAAGTCTTTAAAACTCTATCTTCTTCCGATACGTGTACAGAAACCGCTTTACTGGCATTTACGTATCCCAGAATCTCCGTAATGTCCTTTCCAACAAGCCACGGCTCTCCATCTAAATTTGAAAAAGTATTACGGACTGCCACAAAATGCAGTATTCCTTTTTTCTACACAACTGCTACCGATATAATATTCTTTATTTCTCATATATATCCGATTGACATATACACGCAAAGCAGCTATGGTATTAATTAATCATGGGAGGGATTCATATGAATACTTACATTACAACTCCAACTATAGGAGAAATTTTACAGGAAGAATTTATGGAACCATTAAATATCTCAGCTTACAGGCTTGCACTGGAAATTCATGTTCCGACTTCCAGAATACAGGATATTCTTCACGACAGAAGAAAGATCACCGCTGACACTTCATTAAGACTTGCTAAGTTTTTTGGAGTATCTGACAGATATTTTCTTGATATACAGAACGATATTGAAATCAGAAACCTAAAAACTTCTATGGCTGAAGAAATCGCCAAAATTCATGTATGCCAGGCGGTATGTTGATCTTTCTTTAATATCCACACAGCAGCAGTAAAAAGTAGGGGCATTGCAAATATCTCCCAATCATGATTATTTGCAGTGTCCCTATTAGCATTTTATGGGTTTATACCTTAAAACTCTGGTATATCAAACAGTTCATCAAAAGTAATCTGAAGATTAGAGAACATAACAAGTCCCAGTTCTTCTTTATTTTCTCCCATAATTGTTTTATACAAATATGGATATACCTTATCATTTTCATCAAAATCAAACAAATAAATCTCTACCTGTTTTTTTCGCCAATCTACAATCCAGTATTCAGCTACACCTACTTTCGCATATATCTGCATTTTTTCTCCACGATCATACTTCTCTGTGGAATCGGACAGCACTTCCATAACAAAGCGTGGTATCCCTGTAAATGAAATATTCTTTCTATCTCTCATATTACAGATTATAGATACATCTGGAACAATAACCTTATCGTCATTTTCACGCCACTCATATTGAACCGTACCACCAAATACACGACATAAACTGTCATGTATCTGTGATCCGACTTTTATCACAAAATTATGGATAACAATAGAATGTTCCAGATAAGTATTACATAGATCTTCTATTGGTAAAGTATTCATTGTAACACCACCTGATCAGTTATTTCTCATGTCTTTTTATCATTTATGCAATTACGGTAATAGCAAGCGTTATTTTATTTTTGGTGCTTTACAAGCCACTGAAATAGCATTTCAGCATCTATATCACCAGATGCCAGTGCCAATATCGTATCACTTAATTCTTTTTGACTATATTCTAACTCGTAACCATTTAAAGCAAGAAATACCAACATTATATGTGCGCCAATTCTCTTATTTCCATCTATCATGGCGTGATTTTTCACAAGTCCATAACATAATTGCGCTGCTTTAGCCTGAATACTTGGATAAAGTTCCTCTCCATCAAAAGTTTGAAATGGATTTGACAATGCTGAATCAAGCATACCTTCATCACGGATTCCGGATATTCCTCCTGTACTCTTTATCAAATCTTCATGTAATAATATAACCTGCTCTTTTGTTAATATAATCATTTTGCTAATTCCTTATAGGCAACCATATTCTGGCGGATTAATCTTTCTGAAACAGCAACCACATCTTCTGTTGAAGCGATTTTCTCTGATTCTGCTTTGCTAAAATCAATGACAAGATAACGTGGCGTATTGTTTTTGAGGATTACAGCAGTTCCATGTTCGTCTACCAGTCTTGTTACCTTAGAAAAGTTCTGATTTGCCTCTGTAATAGAAATCATAGTATCTGTATCAATAGTCATATCCTTTAAACCTCCGTTTTTATTTTATTATACACAAAATATAGCTAGAATACAACCTATTTTTCGGCTTTATAGAAATTAAAAATATATTTAAAACATACCACCTGCTACCGTACATAAATTTTAAGGGCAAAACCTTTTTGATCTGGTTCTGCCCTTAATAAATCAGGATGCCGTATTTAGATTATTTGATCCATATGTGTCCCTAGCTTGTTTTGTTGTACTGTTGTCTGGGAATATTTTATAGATCGAAAGACATTATATTGTTAATTTTTCTAACCATCACTCTTTATTCAATGTCCAGTTATATTCGTTTAATACGGTAATCGTGCCGTTTTTATTAAGCTGTATAGGTACAACCAAATCCTTAATAAGCACTTTATTATCATCGCTCATATAATCATATCCAGAATAATCTGTAACAGGAAAAACTGGTTCTATCTTATCCTCAGATGTTATTTTATAATAATATCCTCCATCGGATATAAAATATGATGCCATCTTTTGAAGTTTGACTGGCGTAGTCTTAATATAAGATTGCTTAGCTAAGCCACCGCTAAAGCTAAAACCTCCTGATGCATATGCACCTCCACCTACCGTTCCTTCAGAATAGCTTGAAGGTGAATAGCCATCTGCGTCAAAAAATACAGACAGGTATAATTCATTTTCATAATAAACACGATTTATAAATATTTCGGTATCCACCTTGCTCCCTTCCAAATATGGAATTTCTGCACTCCATGTTCCTAACCATTTTTCTGTTTCCTTTATTGCATTTAAGTATTTCTCTGAATCTTTGTAATCCTTATGATCCTCAAAAAACGCTAATGCTCTATCATAATTTCCCTCTTCTAAATTGTATAGTGCAGTATTGTAATCTGATTCTAACTCCTGTTCATCAAGCTTTTTCTGATAATCCTCTTTTAGAGAAGAGTGTTTATCTTTTAACGTCTTAACCTCATCCGAGAAACTTTTATCCTCTTCTAAAATATTTTCCAATATTTTTTCTTCATCTTCTAATAATTGAAGTGCCTCCGTATAATCCTCAACATTTGCATCTTCAACAGCTTCCTTATTTTTTTCTTTCGCTGCTTCTACAAAAAATGTATTAACCTTCTTAGCAACTTCCTTTGTTTTTTCTTTATCATTAAAATTGTTATAGCAGTCTATAACAGTTGTTATTGCACCCGGCACATAAGTATCCCCTTCTTCAAGGTCGTAAAAAGTTGTATCCTGGTAATAGGTATCATCTAGCTCATATTCAAACTGATAATCAATATATTTCATTAGTGTACGATCTAAATCTTCTGAAGAAAACTGAGGAAACTCGTCTGTTACAACAATTTTCTTTTTTCTATCTATTTTACTTATTTTTTTGATTGTATCTTTTTTCAATAAACGAAATTCATTAACGTCACTTTGCCCTTCTACAATTTCCATATATGGTGAATAATAATCAATATCTTCCTCCAGACTTGATACCGAAAATAAAACATTACATTTTGTATCTAATGAACAAATCGTTTCGGCTTCGATCATCTGATCGCTTTGACCAAGAGTTTTATATTCAACCAAAATATTAATAATATTTTGAGAATAGGCATCATAATCCATTTTATCTTCCATGCCTTCCAGTATTTTCGTATAAGATTCACGACTTCCACCGTCCACCATTTTAATTTTTTCAGGTGTACAATACGCTACGCTTACATTTTTTATATGTACGGAATCTTTATAAGCAGAGCTATCTTTTACATGATCTAATGCAGTTAATACAGCATATTCTTCATATGATAGAAATTCATGTGTCCCTATATAAACTCCAATACCTGTTGCTAAAACGCAAACAATTATAAATAAACTAAATAAAATCTTATGCTTAAAGACAAATTGCTTAAAAAGGTTGTCTTTTATTTTTTTACCGCAATGCGGACATTTTTTGACAGAATCACTGATTTCCTTACCACATTCCGGACAATTTATTAAAGCCATGCTCCATCCTCCAATTATAAAAGATTTAGTAAAGCCACAACACAGCATATTCACCGCATTGTGGCTTATTATTTATTTTTTACATTTCAATAATATCTGCAAGAATCCAAGGAATAGTGATTACTCCTGATCCTGTTGATTCATAACTATATACTCCAAATGTTTCTCCGTAAATAGTAATCATATCATCATCCAGTAACCTGTATCCTAATTTTTCTTGAGAATAAGTAACAAATAATACTGTATCAATATTATCGTTTAACTCTACACGAGCGAAACTCATCCCTTTTCCTGCGTCTCCAGTCTGCAATACTTTACCACGGAATTTCACTTTCTTACCTTTATTGGCATCAGGATTTCTTGCAAGCTGGTCATAAGTATAATCTGAACTATATTCATTTTTAGAAGCTTCTGCCGCTACTGCTTCCTGTACTTTTTCGACAACACCAAGAGACTGTAATAATTCATCTGTTACCAGACCATTTGCTGTAATCCCATTTTCTGTCTGATACTGCGTAATGGCAGTTGTTGTATTTCCTCCTGCAACTCCATCTGGATTTCCACAATTATATCCTTTATCATTTAATGCCTGCTGTACAATTCTTATGGTAGTAGCGTCTTTGTATTCTACCACTGGCTGAGATTCTGGGGCAGCAGTTGGTTCTGGAGCAGCTGTTGGTTCCGGGGCATCCGTTGGTTTAGGAGTAGCTGTTGGCTCTGGAGTAGGTTGCTTTTTCTCTTCCTCTAATTTCTTAATTTTTTCTTCTAACTGCTTCTTTTCTTTCTCAAGTTGCTGATTCTTTTCCTCTAATTCTTTTGTATTTTCTTCCAACGCAGAAAGACGTTCTTCTATATTTGATTCTGCATTATTAGTGTTATTTTCTACGGTATTTTTTTCCTTATCTTCTTCAGATGATTTATCTGTCTCACTCTCTGCTTCCTTGGCGGTTGAATCAGCTGAACCTCCCATGGACTTAAAAGAACTTCTGTTCATAACCACATCCTGTTTAAATACTTCTGTTCCATCGTCCAACGTCCCAGTAATTGTATACGAAATCTTTTCAAAATCATTGAATCCTGATTCCTTCATTTTTTCTAAAGGCATGGATACATTGAATGATGTCTGATGTCCTGCCTGAATTTCACCTGTAGTATTTTCAAATTGCACTGGAGAATCGTCTATTTTAGCATCAGACACATCATATGTTAAAATATTAGGATACTCATTAGTTATTCCTATCCAAAAAGATAAATCTGAAGCATTAGGAGTAAATAAACCTCCATTGACACTTATATTTACCTTTTTATCTTTATACAGCTCTGTCTCATATAAATGCGAGGTAACTTCTACTGCACCTCCTTCCTGATTATCAGTCTCCGTCTCAGTTTCATTTTCACTAGCCCACCCTACAACAGGACTATTCACCGCCAACATAGAAGCCATTCCAAACATGAGCATCTGTTTCACAACCTTGTTTCTCATACCTTTATCCTCCTGTTCTATATATTCGTTTTTACGAATATACTCCATATTCTCAGTATATTCGTTTTATCGAAGATATTCAAGTATAAGAATCTATTTTATGGTTATTTTGTAGGAATAAACAAAAATCACAGCATTTAACAAGAGGGTTACACCATGATAGATTATACCCCATTCTGGGATACTCTGAAAAATTCACAGGAAAACTGGTATACTTTGACAAACAAACATCATATGTCCCACAGCACACTACACCGCTTAAAGCACAATCAGGATATTTCTATGAAAACAGTGAATGATCTGTGCCGTATTCTTAACTGCCAGATTCAGGATATCTGCATATATGTTCCCTCAGAAACCGATCAACCCTTATGAAATAAATTGTAAAAAAATGGAGCCACCTTGCCAGTGACTCCTATCATCAATCTGTAATTTCCACTTCCCACCTCAGCATTGCATCGTATACCTTATATGGGATCTTCCCTTTATATTTTTCTGCTGTTTCCCTGATAACGTTTTCTTTGTATTTTTTATATACCTGAAATGCTTCTTCTAGTGTTTTAAAGTATCCCAGTTTCGTTTGTTTGCCAAGTATCTTACACTCCGCACGAAACTTATTCTTATCTTTATCAAAATATATTCCTATAGGATAATCTCCCCTATCTTTTTTGCCATTGACAAAAACTGTGTTAATGATATGTGGAACAAGGCAGCAGGTTTCAGGACTATATATCTTATTTCCCTTATATAGAATATCCTTATCCAAATCTAAGACTGTATCTCCGTAGCAATGCGTTTCATACCACACCTTGAAATTACTATAGTTCTTCCACTCTTCACAGACTTCACAATCCTTATACTGCGGATTTCTTATATGAAATTTTGCATTATAACTTCTGTGTATCATATCATGCCATTTTATGTATGATACTGATTTACTATCTCTTTCTGTTCCAGCATACCCAATCCCACACATGGTAGGTTTCAAGTATTTACCGCTCCAGTCATGCGGTTTAAATTTGATATCATTCATTACCTTTATAATGAGCTCTTCAGAATCCTCGCCTGTGTCCATAAAATAAGATTTCACAATACGATACTGCTCTTGATTCAACGGATATAAGTTTTTATAATAGTTATCTCTCTTGTTAAATCCCTTGTGCCAATAGTGATCGTTGTTCTTTACATCCGGATTAACAACAAATTCCTCAATAACCGCCTTTGCAGCAGTAATTGAGGAATTATATATTTCCCATGTTCCGTTTTTATATCTCTCTTTTTTTACTCTGTAAAGCAAGCTTCCCTTTTTATCATACTGCCCTTCTTTTACAGAATATCCATCATCTTTCCTTTGAACAGCTCTCCCGTAATTTGAAATCCAAAAGTTTATGCAATCTGCTTTAGGCACAAATATCTCATCTTCTCCAACTAAATCAATCCCATATTGTTTGGTATCTAAAATTCTTTGCGGTACAATCTTCTTGAACTGCCGTGTGATTTTAATATCTATATTATCACTTAATTTATTTTTTCTTTCTTTTTTGATTTGATAGCGGCATTGATTACAGACAGATATTCTGCAGGGCTTTTGACCTTTAAGCTTATTTAACTGAAATTTTTCTATCGGTTTTTCTACTCCGCAACGTGTACATATTTTTGTTTCTATATCCATTATTCTTCTACCCCTTCCATTTCTTTCATCTCTTTATCCAACTGCAATAGAGATTCCCCGTATACCTGACATGCATCCTTGATATTTTTATGGAATTTTGCTTTAGGGATATAGTGTTCATCTACGGAATACTTAGCACCACCGATATTATATTTTCTGCTTTTCTTATAATGCGGAGCAAGTGTCATTAATCCACTTAATTTAAGCGTGTCTCCATCTTCCATGATTTCAACAACAACTTCAATAAATGCCTGTATCATATAGTAAACTTCCCAGTATCTAATCTTTATATCCCATTCCTTTTTTAATTTGTGATGAACCAAACGAATAAAGTGCAATTTATCTACGATCATATTGTTTTCCTCCTTAAAATTGAATTATTTTCTTATTTGTTGTTATCATTGATTCAGAATCACTCTTTAAGCTTCAAAAGCATAGCTAAAATGGATTCTGGATATTTGTATAAAGCTTTTCTCGTCTATGTCATTCTGCTGCCTTAAAACGCATTTTAGGTTTCATTCTTTGACAGCAAATTTATAAAGCTCTGATTGTTACCTCTTATCAGGTATTGAGCTACAATTCTATATGTGATACTATTATTTATGGAGATATATCTTCTTTTCCTTGCGTTCTTCTTTCAGGAAATAAGATAAGAAGGGAGTTATAATGGGAAAAGATTTAAAAGGTAAAGAATTAGGAAACGGCATTAGCCAAAGAGCAAATGGTGTTTATCAGGCACGTTTTGTAAACCGATTTGGTAAACGTTGTTCAGTTTATGGATGCACATTAAAAGAAGTAAGAACTAACCTGGCACAGGCTATTTCAAAAGATCTGGAAAAGAAAAATGTAGTAACACCTACTACCACTTTAGATGAATGGTATGATATCTGGATGAGAGTTTATAAGGAACCTGTTATAAGAAAAAATACCAAAAGGCATTACGAATATATCTATCAAAAACTTATACAGCCATATTTAGGTAATAAGAAACTGGATTTAATTACAAAATTAATGATAACAGATGCGATTAATCAACTTTCCCAAAAAGGATATCAGTGGGAATCCCTAAATAAAGTTAAAGTGATTTTAATAGACATGTTTAATCGTGCTATGGAAGATGATTTTATGTACAAGAATCCTGCAAAAGGTGTACGATTACCTAAAAACAAGCCAACCAATTATATAAAATCTTTATCCAGAGAAGAACAACAGGCATTTTTTGAATGCAGTGCAGGCACATTTTACAACAATCTTTTTGTAGTTGCGATCAATACAGGACTTAGACCCGGAGAGTTATTTGCCCTCACAGAAAAGGATATTGATTTTAAGAATAAAGAAATCCTTGTTACTAAAACACTGCTGTACCAGAAATTAGAAGGAGATACAAAAAAAACATTCCATGTTGAAATGCCAAAGACACGATCCAGTTATAGGGCTGTACCTATTAATAAATTTTGCCAGGATGCATTATACAGACAGATACAATTACATCAGGTCGTTTTGCATAAATCACCTTATCAAAATAATTTAGCCTTTCCTGATTTATTATTCACAACGAAATATGGTACTCCTTTAAACTCTGTACTTTATAGTGCTGCAATTAATAAGATTATAGAAGAAATAAATTTAACAAGGGATTCTCTGGAAAAATTTGAAAGTTTTTCAGGTCATACATTCAGACACACATTTGCTACAAGATGTTTTGAATCAGGGATACAGCCCAAAACAGTACAGACATATCTCGGTCATACCTCGTTATCAATGACAATGGATTTGTACACAAGTGTTATGCAACAGAAAAAAACTGATGATATAAAACTGTTAGAAAGTACCATAGGCTTTAATGATATGCCTGATTTGTTGGATTCAAATAAAATCATTAAATTAGGGTAAATGGTGTAAAAATGGTGTACAGACGATTTTTCATGGTGTACGCAATGCCGGAAACCATTGATTTTACAGTGTTTTTTCTTCGTACCTGTACACAAACTGGCTGAATTATTACGTGTATCAAAGCACCCCCTACGACCTTATGGGGACGCCGGATTTTAAAAGTATATAAAAGCAAAAAGCACCAGATGCAGACTGCCGCATCCAGTCTGCATCTGGTGTATAAAATGATACAATTCCCTCAATAATCAAGGGATTATGAAAGTCCGAAGCGGTCTCATCCGCTTTCTCATCTCCAGTCCCAACGGTCAAGAATGGGATTTCTTACAGCATCTGCTGAATCTCCCAGCCGGTACAGGGCATAGCTTCCGGCTGTTCCCACCTCCTGGTATCCATATAGTTCAAGTTCACTTTTCTGCTGCTTATCCGGAATTTTTACAACCAGATAATTACAGGAAAGTCTTTTTCCCACAGACGCAATGTTGCGGTAATTAAACACCGGCGCATTGATCTCCAGATAAAGCTGCCTTACTCCTTCGCCAGCGCCGCCCCGTCCCTCTCTGTTAAACAGCATATAAATAGACGGATCATACACACGGACATAAGGTCCAATATAATTATCTGCCGCCAGAAGGAACTCTGAATCTTTGGCATCCTGCTTTACCATCTCACAGATGGCAGCCACCTCATCCGGCACCTGCTGGTAATTATGAACCAGCTTATAATTTCCAGCCTGACAAATGCCCTTTCCGCACACAGCTACCGCTCCTGCCGCCGCTATGACCAAGAGAAACTGCAAAATGCCTTTTCTCTCCTTCAGAAATTCTGTCATAGCCACAGCAATAACAGGAACTACCGGAAGAAGCCAGAGAACACGCCAGTATACACTGGAGCCTATACACTTCTGTATGATCCTGGCTGCAGGCGGGCAGAAAAACAGAGACAGAACCAGAAAAAGATAAAACAACAGATATTTTGTGCTTTTTTTCTTTCTTCTGAAGATCACAAGAAAGAGAACAGCTGCCAGAAGCAGCCACGGCATCAGGCTGTCACCCCAGTAGCTCTGCCAGAAATTTACTGACTGTTTTAATACTTCTTTCATTTCCATCCTCCTGTCAGCCCATTAAAATATACACGATCCCCAGAGCAATGGAAGGCAGGCAGCATAAAAATCCTGCCAGTACCCGTTTCCAGTCTCTCCTGACAATCAGGGAAATGATAAAAAAGCAGCCTGTCAGAAGAGGTGCAAGTATCACTCCCATAGAGGACAGAAGGCAGCAGCTTATATTGGCAAGCACCAGTGGAACCCAGGATATCTCCTGCTTTTTTTCGAGGAAAAACGATATACACAGACAAAGCAGATACGGCAGAAGTACGGAAGCCAAAACAGCTTTTCCCTGCCAGATACGAACCATCTGAAAGTTTCCCGCATTGTAAACAGAATAGCCGGAAAAGCTGCAGATGCAAGCTGCCAGAAGAAGATAGATCCCCTGGGCCTTTTTTTCTCCGGGAAACCATTTTTTTGCCAGCACAGCCTGCACCATGTACGCCATTGAAAGAAAAACTGCCGGAAATACCATATGTGCCATAACTGCAGGATGGAGTCTGCCGCTCAGCTGACTTACCACTGCCAGAAATACCGGAAACGGCGAAAGCACATATCGTCTGGGCAGCACCCTGTATGCAGTTCCTGTATAGGGATCCACCTCAAAGATCGTATCTGTGTAAACGTCTGTTGTAGCCGTTGCCACATAAAAACAATCGTCAGCATCCATATGAGCCATCAGTGAACACACTGCTATCTGAAGGAGAATAAGTAATATGGCAATACAGAAATAAAAGGACGGACGTTTTTTTTCTTTCCAGGCAGACAGAAAAGAAGCTTTCCTTTTTCCAAACGCAAAAAGTCCAAAAACGGCCAGTACTATTCCAATGCCTCCCCAGGCAGCAGTCAGCACATGGAGAGGCATTTTCATAACTGTCATAGGCAAAGTAAGGATTTCCATTACAGTAAAAAGCACCAGATATCCGTTCAGAAATGTTTCTGAAAAACCGGACTGTTTTTTTCCTGTAAACGGGATTCCGGCAGCGGCCGGTACAAGAACCAGCCAGAATCCTGCCAGAATCAGTTTAACCACCATTCCCATACTATTTCTCCGATTCTTTTTGAAGAATTCCCATTGCTATTTTTTCCGGTGTGATCGGAAGTTCACGAACCCTGACGCCTGTGGCATTATATACTGCTGCGGCAATTGCCGGACAAGGAGTGTCAATTACCAGCTCGCCTACAGATTTTGCCCCAAAAGGACCGGTAGGCTCATAGCTTCCCCGGATTTCTACCCGGATATCTCCGATATCAAGACGGGACGGAATCTTATACTGCATAAAGGAATTGTTGCGGACAGCGCCTTTTTCATTATACTGAATATCCTCATAGAGAGCCATTCCAATTCCCTGTGCAATTCCTCCTTCCGTCTGCACCCGTACCAGATTCGGGTTAATGGGTGTTCCGCAGTCCACCACTGCCACATAATCGATCACCTTTGTGCTTCCGGTCTCTTTATCCACTTCTACTTCTGCCATTCCTACCATAAAAGGCGGCGGAGATACCGGTGAAGAATAGGTTCTTGTAACCTGAAGCTCCTGAGAATTTCCGCAGGTTCCCTGAATGGCAATATCTTTCAGAGAAACCTTATATTCTTCATCTGTAAATACAAATTCTCCGTCAAAATTTACTTCCTTCGGATCCGCCTGCAGAATTTTTGCGCCAAGAGCGCAGATTTTACCGCGAAGCTCCTGACAGGATTGAACTACTGCCATTCCGGTAGTGTAAGTTGTGGCTGAGGCATAGGAGCCGGAATCATATGGAGAAATATCTGTATCTACCCCAAACACAACAATATTATCTATTGAAGTTTCCATACAGTCAGCTGCCATCTGGGCAAGAATGGTATCACAGCCGGTACCCATATCCGCACATCCAAGTCCCAGTGTATAGGAACCGTCTTCATTCAGCTTCATATCTGCGCCGCCCACGTCAATTCCTGCAATCGAGGAACCCTGCATGGCCATGGCAACACCTACTCCGCGGACTTTTCCATTTCCAAGATCCTTACAGGGATATTTTTCATCCCAGTTCATCATTTCCTTTGCCCGTTCCATACACTGATCCATGGTACAGCTTTCTGCTGTATCACAGTCTCCATATGCAGGAAGAGGCTCTCCCTGAAGAGGCATGTTCAGCTCCCGGATCTTTACCGGATCCATTCCCATGATCTCAGCCAGCTCGTTCACTGCTGATTCAACTGCATAGATTCCCTGTGTTGCTCCGTATCCACGGTACGCTCCTGCTGCCTGTACATTGGTATAAACAACATCATAGGCAAAACGATAAGCTTCCGTATGACGATAAAGGGCAATGGATTTATGCCCGCTTAATCCAACTGTCGTAGGACTGTGTTCTCCGTACGCGCCTGCATTGGAAAGAGTATAGACATCAATGGCGCGAACGATTCCGTTTTCATCTGCGCCTGCTCTTACACGGATCTCCATCTCATGACGAGGAGATGCGCAGATCTGGGATTCGTAACGGGAGTAAATGATTTTTGACGGACGGCCTGTCATCCAGGTGACAAATGCAGGATAAATCTCACAGACAGAAGTCTGCTTTGCGCCAAAGCCGCCTCCGATCCTTGGCTTGATCACACGAACCTTCGAAGAGGGAATGTCCAGAGCATTTCCCAGGATTCTTCTTACATGAAAAGGAATCTGTGTGGATGATACCACATTCAGACGTCCGAAATGATCCATATAACAATAGGTCCGGAAAGTCTCCATCATTGCCTGCTGGTTTGCTTTGGTGTGATAGGTCCGGTCCACAGTATACTTACATTCGCCAAGAATTTTATCCACATCACCGGATTCCTCCAGTCCTGAAGCACAAAGATTTCTCTTATTATCTGCCCCTACTGGTATTTTTGCCTCCCAGTCTTCCTCCGGATGTACCAGGATATCAGCGTCTTTTGCTCTATGCATATCAAGAACAGGCTGGTCAACCTGATATTTTACCTTGATCCGTTTCAGCGCCCTGTCTACTGCCTCCTCTGTTTCACCTGCCACAATCGCCACAGCATCGCCCACAAATCTCAGTCTGCGGTCAAGAATATAATGATCGTACGGACTCAGCTCCGGATAAGTCTGTCCTGCAAGGGTAAAACGCTTTTGGGGAACATCTTTATATGTATAAACAGCGGCAATTCCGTTTACCTGACGGGCAGTTCCTGTTTTAATCTCCTCGATCCAGGCATTGGCATGAGGGCTTCGCAAAACTTTGACGATCAGACAATCTTTCGGCGCCAGATCATCTGTATATACCGGCTTTCCGGTTACAAGCGCCATGGCGTCTTTTTTTCTTACCGGCCTGCTGACATAGCTCATTCTTCTGCCTCCTCCTTTTTCTGTGATTTTTTATGTTCAAGATACTTCAGGATACTTCTTGTCTGTCCCACAAACCCGGAGCATCTGCAGAGATTTCCGGCAAGATACTCCTTCACATCCTCTTCTGAAGGATTCTCAAGTTCCTTTTCCATTGCAAAAACATTCATGATAAATCCCGGATTGCAGAAGCCGCACTGTTCTGCGCCTTCATCTGCAAGGAATGCGCCGAACTCCTCTGCCTCTTTCTGCATTCCCTCCATGGTCACAATTTTTTTGCCTTCTGCTCTCAGCGCAAGCGTGCTGCAGGAAAGTACAGGCTTTCCGTCCATCAGTACAGTGCATAATCCACAGTTCGCTGTCTCGCAGCCTCTCTTTACACTATAGCAGCCTTTGTCTCTCAGAAAATCCAGCAGCAACGTATCCGGCTCAACATCATCGTGACGGTAAACTCCATTCAGCCAAAAGCTCAGCTTCATTTTTTCATCCCTCCTACTGTTTCCCATGCTCGCCTTGTGAGTACCTGTGTGAGAAGCTTTCTGTAGTCTTCAGAAGCCCTCATATTTGATCCCACCGGCACATGTTCTGCGGCATAGCGGGCAAAATCCTGCGCTGCCTGCGGCTTCTGGTTTTTAGTCATTTCACCAAAGTCTTTCAGAATCCCTTCCGCATCCTCAACAATCATAGCCCGTCCGGGTCTTGCCCCGATCACGGTTCTCGGCGTGTCTCCAATCAGAGAAGCCGCACAGGTAAGAACCGGAAAATCCGTCTCAGAATTTCTCTGGCTTAAATATGTGACTTTAAGAGGTGTCTTTTTTACGATCACAGACTGGAGAATATCCCTGTCTTTTTTCTGTGTTACAAATTCTGTAAGCGGGATTCTTCCTGCCTGATACATATCCACCCAGGTATCCATTGCAAGAAACATGGTCAAAACATCAGAAAATCCATATCTTCCGAAAATACTGCCTCCAACTGTAGCGCAGTTCCGAAACTGCACTCCTACAATGTGACGCAGACTCTCCCTGACTGCTCCTCCTGTAAATTCATTCATAGCTGCATTTGTTTCCAGATCATGAAGTGTTGTCATACATCCGATCACAAATTCATCTTCCAGCTCCTGAACAGTGTCCAGTCCCAGACCAGACAGATCAATTGCTGTGGAAATATTTCGGTTTCCCATTTTCAGCCATACCATACCGCCAAGCACGCAGGCTGATTTTTTCTGATTCAGCTCGTAAGCTTCTGCAATACTGTTTACTCTTTCATAGCTTTTAATCTTTAGCATATGAATTTCCTTTCTTATATAAAATATATCTGCTGCAAAAACAGAAGGTGTCCATGCCCTTCTTTCTGTGAGCGGGCATACTTAATTTAAGTTTAACAGGAACATTTCAAAAAATCCAGTAAAAAATTAAGATTTCAGAGATAAGAAAAATTCCAGAGAAAAATTTTCCTCTGTTTACGATTTGCCATATTTTAATGATAAACGCATTTTAATTTAGTGTCTGCTGAGCAAACTGAAAACACTTGATTTTACTGACTTTTGCCCCATTTTCTGGTATAATGATTGCAAGGATTTTGACAAAAACAAATCGTTTTTCTTGCAGTTTTCTTACAGATTTTAAGTATAAAGGGGCTAAAACAATGTACAAACCGATCGACAAGTTACAGCATTCATTCCTCGATTTCAACCAACCTATGGGACTCCACATGAATCCGGATAACCGCTGGGTCAGACTGGCTGACCGAATCCCATGGGATGAATTCGAAGTAAAATATGCCAAGCTGTTTCCAAGTGATACGGGTAATGTTGCCAAGCCTCTTCGCATGGCATTAGGAGCCCTGATCATCCAGACCAAGTTCCAATTTTCCGACCGTGAGCTTGTGGAACAGATCGCTGAGAATCCGTATCTGCAATACTTTATCGGGCTTCCCGGTTTTCGGGAAGAAGCTCCGTTTGATGCAAGTACACTGGTTCTTTTCCGTAAACGCATTTCAGCAGATATGCTGATGGAAGTAAATGAGTATCTTCTTGCTCACAAGGAGGATGACAAAGATGACCATACTCCTCCATCCGTAGGAAAATCCGGTGATGATGGTACTGCAAAAGAAGATACAAACAAAGGGACTCTGACACTTGATGCAACCTGCGCACCTGCAAACATACGTTATCCGCAGGACATCTCGCTTTTGAACGAAGCAAGAGAAAAGCTGGAAAACATGATTTACTGTTTTTGTAAATGTTATGGTCTTAAGTTGCCAAGAAGATACCGCAAACGTGCCAGAAAAGAGTATCTTGCATTTGCCAAGAGCAGAAAGCACACGGCAAAGAAAATCCGCAGCGCACTCCGCAGACAGCTTGGCTACGTGAAAAGAGATCTTGGCTATCTGGAACAGTTCATGAGTGATGGATACGCCATGACAGGTAAGGATATCGGCCTATATCTTACCATCATCAGGCTGTATGAACAGCAACAGTATATGTATGATAACAGAATCCATTCTGTAGAGCATCGCATTGTAAGCATTTCGCAACCATGGCTTCGGCCGATTGTCAGAGGGAAGGTCAAAGCACCTGTTGAATTTGGCGCAAAATTTGATCTCAGTCTTGACAGCGAAGGTTATGGGCGCCTCGAAAAAATATCTTTCGAGGCATACAACGAGAGCACCTGCCTGATTGAAGCAATAGAACGCTTCAAAGAGCGTACCGGTTATTATCCAGAACGTGTCCTGGCAGATCAGATATACCGGACCAGGGAAAACAGGAGTTATTGCAAAGAGCATGGGATCCGGTTATCAGGTCCAAAGCTGGGCAGACCAAGCGCCACAGCAAAAGTTGATAAAAAACAAGAGTATCAGGATAATACCGATAGAATCGAAGTGGAGCGCACCTTCAGCCTGAGCAAACGCTGTTATGGTATGAGCTGCATTACCACAAAACTGGAAGAAACGCAGTTGACATCTATCGCATTATCTGTATTCGTGACGAATCTGTTCAGGATTCAGAGGCGAATACTTTGTGCTCTTTTGCATCTGTTCCGATTCTGGCATGACCGGAACAGATGTAAGAGTTGGAAGTTACAGATAGCTGCTTAATCAGCAGACACTAATTTATGTTTATCATTAAAATATAGTTGATAAAGATATAAAATATGATATGATGTGAGTTGTGAAATGAAAGGAGCTTAATTTTATGAATCAGTTAAATTTAAAAAAATCAACACATTTATTATCAGTTGTCTGCACCATTATTGCTGCAATTACAATGATAGCAAATATTGGCGCCATACTTCTTTTAAGTGGAACATTATTAAGTCAGACTATTAGTCCGGAATACTTGGTAACACAGATGATACAAGCAGACATGGGGTTGAGTTTTAGTGAATGGATTATATTATTAATTTGTTTCATCATAAAATGCAGCTGCATGTTTTGTATGATTAGATACTCAAAAAAACTATTTAGTTGCATTTCAAAAGCTGAATCGCCTTTTACTAGCAACACAACAAAATGCATTGAAAAAATCTCTGTTTTTGCATTTTTATCTGTGATATGTCCGATATATCCATATTATCACCTCAGTGTATTGTTATTTATAGAAGGAATCCTTGTAGCTTTGGTTTTGCGAAGTATTGCTCTGATATTCCATTATGGATGTGAACTCCAACAAGAATTCTATGGGCGTCCCTCATTGGATTGATTTATTTGGGCGCCCTGTATTTCCGTTATTCCTGTTTCTTGCCGCAGATAGTTTTTACTATACCCACAGCAAAAAGGGATATATTAAAAGACTGTTGTTTGCAAGTTGGGGTATGACGATTTTAACCTTTATGGTGCAACGGCTCGTTCCTAACGATACGATTATGCTGGCGAACAATGCGTTCAGCACATTTTTTGTCGTAGCAATATATATGCTAAGCTGGGACTATATAAAAGCAGGTATAAGGAAAAAGAATAAGAAAGATATTGGAAAAGCTGCTTTGTTTATGCTTTTACCAATCCTGTTTATGCTGCCGATGGTTCTCATGAGCTATCTCATTTCATCTGGGTCTACATCCGGTGGATTACTCCAAACATTGGCATTTATTTCTATGCTGCTTCCGAATCCCGTTTCTGTTGAAGGCGGCTTACTGTATGTTTTGATGGGGATTCTGCTTTATATTTTTAGGAAAAACCGTCGTATCCAAATTGCTGTTGTTATTGTAGTTGGGGCTATTGCGTATTTTAGATTTGGAGGTGTACAATGGGCTATCTTGTTAGCTCTGATTCCTATGGTTCTGTATAATGGGCAGAAAGGAAAAGGATTTAAAAATTTTTTCTATATTTTCTATCCAACCCATATTATTGCCTTGTATCTATTAGCAACACTTTTAATGAAATGATAATTATATTCGTCTGATCGGATATAAACCTTATACAACTAAATACCCGCTACTTACCAGAACGGCGAAAAACTGTTCTGTGAATACGACCAGCAAGTGAAGCACTACCCGGAAAAGCGTGGTATCTGCCACAATGAAATCCTGCTTTGTGTGCAAAAACGGCAGTTCTGTCACTGAACTGCCGCTTACATAATTACATAACATACATATACAGATTAAAATTTTCGTTTAACCCTTACAGCATACACTCTGCAGGAGCCGGAAATCCTATATCCCCCCGTACAGGGCCAGACAGCTGAAAATTTATATTTTTTTCAGACCATCCTCTCTTATGATCATTGATCTATGATCCCTGAGTATTTCTATCGGTTGTTAATAGCTGTCACAAGCGCGTCAACAGAGGCATGGATAATATCCGAGTTTACACCGGCGCCCCAGGAAAGACTGCCGTCCGGCTTCTGGATACCCACATATGCAATAGCCTTGGAACTGGAACTCTGCTCCAGCGCATGCTCCTGATAGGTTACAAGATTAAACTTAAGTTCATATGCCTTTTTCAGAGCATTGCTGACTGCGTTAAGACGTCCGTTTCCGGCAGCTTCTGTGGTAATTGTTTTTCCGTTAAAGCTGGATGTTACCTGAGCAACAAAGCCTCCGTCTTTCTGCCGGAAATGAACCTCATCCACACGATATGGCTCCACCACATTTTCAAAGGTCTTTTTAAACAGGCTGAAAATTTCTTCCGGATGCAGCTCTTTATGACTGTGGTCAGAAACAGCCTTGGCAGCATATCCCATTGCCTCCCGCATTTTTGCCGGAAGATTCAGGCCATACTGTGTTTCCAGAATATAACCTACGCCGCCTTTTCCGGACTGGCTGTTAATACGGATCACATCTGCGTCATAATTTCTTCCCACATCTGTAGGATCAATAGGAAGATAAGGAACTGTCCAGTGACCCGGATCTTTTTCTTCTCTCCAGTGCATTCCCTTGGCAATAGCATCCTGGTGTGATCCGGAAAAAGCAGCAAACACAAGCGCTCCGCTGTAGGGGCTTCTTTCATCTACCTTCATGCCCGTACATTTTTCATAAACCTCACAGATGCCCGGCATATCTGAAAAATCAAGCCCCGGATCGACTCCCTGAGAATACATATTCATTGCAAGAGTTACAATATCCACATTTCCGGTACGCTCTCCGTTTCCAAAAAGAGTTCCCTCCACTCTGTCTGCACCTGCCAGAAGTCCCATCTCTGCGTCAGCCACACCGCAGCCTCTGTCATTATGAGGATGCTGAGAAAGAATCACATGTTCCCGATACTTCATATGAGTGCTCATGTATTCAATCTGGCTTGCGTACACATGAGGCATGGAAAGCTGAACAGTTACCGGAAGATTGATAATGCATTTATTTTCCGCTGTTGGTTTCCATACGTCCAGCACCGCATTGCAGACTTCAAGAGCATATTCCGGCTCTGTTCCTGTAAAGCTTTCCGGACTGTACTCAAACTGGAAATTGCCTTCCGTCTCCTCTGCCAGTTCTTTTAAAAGCTGTGCACCTTCTACGGCAATACGGATAATTTCTTCTTTTGACTTTTTAAATACCTGCTCTCTCTGTGCTACAGAAGTGGAATTGTACACATGGATGATCGCTTTTGGAGCGCCTTTGACCGCCTCAAAGGTTTTTCTGATAATGTGTTCTCTTGCCTGAGTCAGAACCTGGATAGTTACATCCTCCGGGATCAGGTCCTGCTCGATCAAAGTTCTGAGGAATGTATATTCCGTCTCAGAAGCGGCCGGAAAACCAACCTCAATTTCTTTAAAGCCAATTTTTACAAGAAGCTTGAAAAACTCTATTTTCTGCTCCAGGCTCATGGGAATCACAAGGGCCTGATTTCCGTCGCGAAGATCCACGCTGCACCAGGACGGAGCTTTTTCTACATATTCTTTTTGCGCCCACTTTGTACACTTTTCAGGCGGCATATGATACTGCCTCTGATATTTTTTTACATTTTCCATTCTTTTTCCCTCCATTTTCGTATCATGCGTTTTCAATGTGATATTTCTCTTTATAAAAAGAACAAAAGCATAGCGAAAAACCATTTTCACAGACTGTTCCATTCATATTTTTCAGATATTTCTGCCAGTATGCAGAACAGTACCTTTTTACAGAAAAAATATATAATAGATTTCTCTGCAAAAGAACAGAACAGACAAGACAGCTTCGAACTCTTTCCATCCTCCTGGAGCATTTTTATATACCAGAAAAATCAATACAGAATATGCTGCTTTTCCGGTATACAAAAAAATCTCCCATCTCTACATTTCTGTAAGAGACGAAAGATTATACTTCCGCGGTACCACTCTTCTTTATGAACAGTTTCATACACTCACAGGATACGGAATCTTCCTCTTGCATCTGTCTGCTGAAAATCCTTATATCCCTTCCATATAACGGTGGATTCCGTCTGCGCCTACTAACCACTGGCTTTGGGGCAGATACTCCAAGGTGAGTTCCATGATTCCCTTCCACTGTCTTCCACCAGCCGACAGCTCTCTGTGCTCCAGTTTTCATGTACTATTCCTTATCAACGCATTTACGTATTAAATTGTTTTGATGGATATAGACTAACACATATCATACAATTCTGTCAAGAAAAAAATCAGAGGTTTTTATACCTCTGATTGCTTCCGATAATTATTCGCACAATATGATTCTATAGAATATTTCAATATATACCAAAATACCGAAACACACAGGACAAAATACCATTACAAAAAATAATTGGAAATGCATTTGGACCAGGTTGTTGTGAACAATTATTTTCTTAATAAAAAAAAATTCCCGAAATCTCGGAAATCTTCCACTCTTAAATATAAATCGGGGCAACAGGATTTGAACCTGCGACCTCGCGGCCCCCAGCCGCGCGCGCTACCAAGCTACGCCATACCCCGATATTTGGTATTATACCAAACTGTATATGTTTTTGCAACAACTTTTACAAATTTTTTTGATGCCTAAAATGCAAAAGCAGCTTCCGGTTCTTTGCCTGGATTTCGTCTTCTCCTTTCTGCAGGACAGGGCATCGGAACAGCACCTCAGCCCCGCCCTTCTGTCTGAGAGTAAAAATTATTTTAGCTTTGTGATTTTATAACGGGAAGTGTATTCTCTGCCAGACTGTTATGAGAATATCCGTCATAGCGTTTTTTCCGATTATAAAAGGTTATAGAAGCTTTCTGATGATCTTTATCAAGGCCAACCGTTCCATATGCAATATCTACCGGAGCCACTCCATATGCAGGTTCCCTGCCCTTTATAATCTCCACGTTGGAGGTGTTTGCCTGAGCTTTTTTCAGATAGTAACGGAGCACCGGCTTTTCATATACCTGATAAGTCCCCAGGGGAATATTGGAAATTGTCACTTCCAAAAGCGCATAGCCATTTCCGTCCACCTGATATGCATCCTGCATAAAAACAACAGAATCTTCATATTTTCGTTTATTTCCGCGAATATCCGTGCCCTCGATCACAAAAGAAAACGTAGGATTTCCATGCGCCCAGGTAATTTCTGATTCAAGGATCTTTTTAATAATTGTGATCTGTCCTGTGGGAAGCTGAACCGGTTCATTTTCCGCCTCCAGTTCCAGAATCTGCCCGTCTTCTGTCAGATGGATTTCCTTTTCCCATTTTCCCTGATACCCCTGTGGAACTCTGGTTTCCTTTATCATAAATTTCCCCTGATTTTCATCCGTAAGTTCCAGCTCCGAGCATGTGTAACACTGTTCTTTTTCCCCATAGCGAAAAAGAACTGCTTTTTCTTCATAGTTTCCTGCTGCTTCATTCCATGCATAAGCCTGAAATTCCGCACCTTTCAGCTTCTCTCCTGTAATGGCATCCTTTTTTCTGATGTGCACAGTTCCGTACTTTTTGGGGATTGGATCATTTTTCACAGAGAACTGCAGTTGTACGTCCTGTTTCATCAGATCAATTTCCTGACTCCATTCTCCCTGATACCCCTGTGGGTTCTTTGTTTCCTCTATTCGAAATTTCCCCTGATTACTGTCTGTGATCTTCAGGATCTGACTTTTATAAATCTCCCTCTGCTCATCGTATATCAGCGCTGTTCCCTCTTTTTGATACTCTTTTTGTTCCTCATTCCACTCATAAATAGCAAACTCCGCACCTTTCAGTAACCCTCCTGTCTCAGAATCCAGCTTACGGATTTCCACTATGTGTTCTTTAAGAGGAGCATTGGTTACACGATAAGTAAATGTTTTATCAGTTCCCGGTTCTGTAAGTATCAGTTCCTGACTCCAGCTTCCTGTGTATCCCGGGGGATTTTTTGTCTCCTCTACTTTAAACTTTCCCTGATTTATTTCCGTATACACAAAAACATCTGAAATATATTTTTTCTGTTCTTTATCGTACTTCAAAAGTTTCCCGTTTTCATAGCTTCCTGAATTTTTATTCCAGGTAAACAAAGTAAATTCTGCTCCCTCAAGAAAAATTCCTGTTCCGTCAGCAACCTTTTCAACAGATACTTTTCCCTTCATATCCGGATCATCTTTTACCTCCAGTGTAACGCGTTTCCCGGAAGAAACAGTACAGGATGAAGCAGAAACTGTGATCAGATAGCCGGGAGCCGCCGTTCTTTCTTTCACATAGTACTTTCCCGGAACAAGGCTGTCAAAAAGAATCTCTCCTTTCTCATTTGTAGTTCCCTCTGCAATCTTTTCATCCTTTGCGTAAATGCGTATGCCTCCACTGTACAGATCCTGTCCTGCATATAGAGAATATACTGCACCGGCAACCGGCTGGCCTGTCAGAGAACTTGTTTTTTGGAGAAGAATACTTCCGGAAGGCTGAAACGAAAGATTTAATTTAAGAATCCCCCTGTCTCCCTGGTATACGCAGGCTCCAAAATCCTGAATATCCTGTCCAGTCTGAACAGAACCATCTACAATAATATATTTTACAGGTCTCAGTGTCATTTTCCAGGAAAACTGTTTCGTGCCTTTTGAATTTTCCGGAAATACCAGTTTAAAACAGTATCCGTTTTTCATCTTTACACTTTTTCCCTTTGCCAGACGATTAGGGCTATCCGGTTTTTCTTTTGCCGCGCTTTCACTGGTCCAGTAAGCAAGCTGCCACGCATCGTTAGTTCCTCTGGAGATTGTCAGTCCGTTTCCGGCTTTTCCTGTATCTATTACTGTACACAAAGGTGAAATCTGAAATCCGTTTTTAAATGTTGACTCCAGCCACCCAAATCCGGAGGACGGTTTGGTCCGATACAGGGTCATACCAATATTCAGAGGATTGGCTGTAACGGTATTGCCGCTGGTATTGACTGATTTAAGTTTTACTGCACTTCTGCTGGGAATGGTGAGACTTTTCAGTTTGTCAATAAAACGAAGCAGCCCCACATGCTTGATCTGAGCTTCCGTCGCTCCATTTACATCATTGGCATATACTTTGGAAAGCGCCTGGTGAGTAAATACATATCTGTTCTGCCATTTTGACCAGTTCACATGGGAACAACTGGGATCATAACTGTCGCAGATATCTCCCGGCCCTCCATATCCAAAATAAAGAATCTTTCTCAGAGTCGAATTGGAAAAAAATTTTACTGCGTCCGGCTTCAGATCCACGTTTCCGTCAATTCCCATTTTAGACGCCTTCATACAATAAAGAGGCGATCTTGTTACCGCTCCATCTGAATCTACATACTCTATATAACGCAGTCGGGCATGAATAGGAGAATTTGCAGTCCACACTTCATCACAGTTTACAATTGTCGAAGTGGAAATAAGTCTGTACCTGTCCGGAGCAAGCAGAACTGACGCATCCTCTTCTGACATCAGCTCTGTTTCACCAATATCTGTAAGAGAGGCAGGGGCAAATCCTACAATCTCTCCTTCTTCAATTTCCCTGATCAGCTGTTCATCTTCCGGTGTATCTCCAAAAAGACTGTCTGCATTATCCGGAGTAAGAATGGTTCCTGTAAATTCTTCCGGAATCTCTTCCGGCTCTGCATGTGGCTTTTCCCCATCGGAATCTTCCGGATTTTCCGGCGCTTCTTCCGGAGACGCGTCTCCCTGCATCTCTTCTTCAGTATCTTCCTCAACCTTAATTTCAGGTTCTTCCTCTGATTCCAGCCCTTCAAACTCCCCTTCTTCATTTTGTTCCTGTTCCATTGTCCCATTGTGTTCTTCTTCCGGAATACACAGGCTCCCTGCCGGCGAAGACAGTCCCATCACTGCTGCCAGCAAAAAACTGACTACTGTTTTTTTCATTTCCTCCGCCCTCCTTTCCTGCAGATAAACACTATCAGGATCACAGCTCCGGAACTTAAAAGAATCATGAATACTGCCTCCGGTTGTGAGAAATCTCCTGTTTTTACAGATGAGACTTTTTTCGCTTTTTTATGACCTGAAGCTTCACTTTTTCCTGAACCAGTTTCCTTTTCAGGATTTTCATTTACCGTAAATATCCACTGCACTTCTGCGTCCCTCAATGCGTAGGAATTATCCCATTCTGAAGGTATTGAAAGGGAAAACCTCAGTTTTCCTTTTTCATCAGGAGAGAATTTCCCAAGGGAGTGATTTTTACTAAGTCCGGGAGAATCCAGAGTTCCCTCGTACAGTCTCGTATCATCCATATCTACTGTAAGTTTTACTCCCTTCAAAAGCTCTGTCTGGCTTTTGTTCTGTCCTTCCACTGCTGTACGGAATAATATTTCCGCTTCCTGATCCGTTGTATTGGAAACTGTGACTGTATCCTGAAATTTATCTCCCGGCATGGCAGTTCCCATATTCACAAAAAAGTCACCCGGAACAGACAAAAGCTTATGAGCCTGTCCGTTAAACTCCACTGACAATTTTGTTTTTTCCTTTCTGCATACAGTTGTACCATTCTCTTCATGAACACAAAGCTGTATCTCCTGATTTCCCCATGGCGACATTGCTTTAAAATCCGGATTAAAATTTGCCGCCTGGATTGCCTCTGCCTGAACGGTAATTCCAAGCTGCTGCCCGGTATGCTCCTCCGTCCATGTTTCCGGAACTGTTACCTCTGTAAAAAGATCTGTACTGTCCTTCCGTTTCAGAATACTTGTATAGTAATAATACTCACCTCTCTGCACCCACTTTTTTGACATTCCGGATATATTTTTGTCACTGAATCCCTCCATATTCTCCCTGTCATTTTTGTAAGTGATCCGTGCCCGCACCCAACAGGGGCTTGCATAATTGGTGATTCTGGGAATTTTGGATATAACATCTCCCGGAACTACTGCCTTGGTTCCTGCAAAAGATACCTCTGTACTTCCTTTTTTTTCATATTCCTTCAGTCCGATATTAATGTCTCCTGTGGAAATATGATTTTTCACCTTTAAAGTATCTGAAAAATATCCATAAGTACCGGTTCCTCCCAGAAAAGCAGCCGCTGTTAAAACCGCCGCTGCTTTAATCAGCTTTTTCATCTGCACCACCTTCCTTTCAGACCGGAGAGCCATAATATTCCCAGGCCTTTTCATAGTCAGAAAATCCGGCGGACTGAACAGACTCCTCGTATACCTGTATTTTAAATTCAGGCAAAAGATCCAGATAAGTATCATCCAGCCTGGAAGAGTCTATAGATACTCCTGTAAACAAAGGAGCAGTGGTCTCTCCCTCTTTTAAAATATGGCGATAATAATAATACCCGTCATCTTTATGCACCCAGTTATCCGTATCCAGATTCTTCAGAACCACTGCCTTTCCGATATCATTATTGGAATATCCCAGCGAAATCCGTACAAAACAGTCTACATTAAAGCCCTCTTCCCCTGACGCTGTATTAGATACCCATACCTTTTTCTTATATTCCGGATTTTTATCAATGGGAGTGGGTGTTATATTGGGAAACTCTTCCTCTATATCTGTTGTATTATGTCCTGCTGCCACTGTATTCTCAGCTTTGTCAAAAGACGTCAGATATGCTGCAGTGCCCCCGATTCCCAACGCTGCTGCCAGTATCAGGATCACCCCTGTAATCTTTTTTCTTCCGGTCATTTCTCACATCTGGCCTCCTTTTTGTCATAACGGTCATGTTGTCACCTGACCTTCCTGCTCTTTATTCTGATTTACATATTTTTTATAGGCTTCTTTTGCCTGTTCCGGAATGCTGTCCTTATCTCCTCCTGTATAGGAGCTCTGAATGGCATAGGCTCTTACAGGAATACTGATCTGCTGTGTGTCCAGCTGTCCTTCAATAATATTCAGGAATTTCACCATGTCAAACAACGGCTCCGTGGTCTGCTCCGGTTTCAGTATTTTATCGTATGCATATACATAAACAGCTGCCGTTTCTTTTTTCTTTTTGTCGATCAGGGACCAGTTTTCCTTTGCTGTAAAGGTAAACAGTTCCTGCATTTTTTTATTCAGCCGGTTGCCCTCCTCATCCGCTGCCATCACATCTGCCATAGGAACTGTTACTTCCATATACACAAATGCATCATTGACTCCCGTGTTTTGGATTTGAGGATCCTTTTCTATTTCTTTTCCCGGTTCGATCTTCGTATGTTCTTCCTGTTTCCATCCCGGCTCTTCCAGTTCAATTTCTACTTTTCCTACTGTAAACTGATTATCAGCTTTGTCATAATCTGTCAGATACGCAGAAACACCCCCAAGAACAGCCAGACACAAAGCACCTGTTAAAAATATCGCTTTACTTTTATTTCTTACTGATTTTTTCATATTTTCTGTCTGTGCAGAACTGCCTGCACACTCCTTTCCATTGCATTCCAAGAAAAAACAATTCCTGTATGAGCATAAGACTGATAAGACCAAATACGGGTTTGCTCTTCAAAAATGCTGCCACATATCCCAAAACCGGAATAAAAAATACCACAGTTCCAACAATCTGTTCCTGCATAACAGGAGCCGCATCCTCACCTTCATTGGCATCGCCTCTGGTAATATAAGCAGAATCCCTCTTATCAGTAACCCTGTGTGTGACCAGCATATCATCCATACGATACGTAATAATATCTCCGATCCCCGGCATGGTCTTTTTTGTGTCTGTAAAAATAATTCCACCGGTTTTCAGCGCCGGTTCCATGGAACCGGATAATACTACGTTCACAGAAAATCTTTTAAAAGCAGCAAGAAGCAAAAATACTCCGGCAATAGCTGCAAGCAGGATTCTTCCCGCATACTCCCTCTTTTTCATATGCTCATCCTTTCCTGTCTGATCAAATAAAAACAGCTCCGCTTTCTTTTGGCGGAGCTCTGCCCCGCAGATATTTTTTCATAGATCACGCCCGCTTTCTCCTTCTTTAAAAGAGGTTTGATGAAATGAAATGTTCTGAATTGAAATTTAAGAATAAAAAAGAATTGAATGACACCTGACGATAAACAGATCATATGCTCTGCTCTGAAGATCCCCTGTAAGGAGAAGGCGGCGTATTCTTTTATATAAGACCAAGGAAATATATTTTCCTTAACCTTCGCAATAAATAAATAAAACTGCTGTACGGGAAGAACAAAGGCGTCCCGTTCTGTGTATATCCAAATAATCCGTTTATGGAATTTCCCCGATATTCCTTCAGAAGAAGGTGGTGCAGGAAGAAGCTCCTGCTTGTTAAGATGATTTTATTCTAGTCCTGCCAATACAAAAAGTCAACGAAATTCGTTCGCCAAATTACGCCTGTAAATTATGACATTTTTCTTATTTTGTTCTGTCTGTAAAAACCACATGTTTTTTAAATTGAAATGCCTGTAAAAATGTGTCCGATTCTTTTGTATTTGCCTGTGTGTACCCATAAAAAACCTGAGCATTTTTGTGTGCATATGCCGGGCTTCATTGTTCCATATTCAGTCTTTCTCCGTTTACAGAAAACAAAGGATATAGATAAAAGTGATAAAGCCAAAAAATCAGCTTCCGAAACCTGTCCCGGATCCGGAAGCTGATATATGTTTATTTTTCGGTTTTTGCATTAATATAATTGATCAAACCGCCTGCCTGAATGATATTCTGCATAAATTCAGGAAATGCCTGACCCTGGAACTCTGTTCCTCTGGTACGGTTATAAATAACGCCTGAGTCAAAGTCCACTTCAACCTGATCGCCATCCTCAATCCCTCTGCTAGCCTCAGGACATTCAATAATAGGAAGCCCGATATTAATGGCATTACGGTAAAAAATCCTCGCAAAAGTCTCTGCGATCACACAGCTGACTCCTGCCGCCTTAATGGCAATGGGAGCGTGTTCCCTGGAAGAACCACAGCCAAAGTTTTTGTCCGCTACAATAATATCTCCCCTGTTTACCTTATTTACAAATTCCTTATCTATATCCTCCATACAATGTGTTGCCAGTTCTGCCGGATCTGAGGAATTCAGATAGCGTGCAGGAATGATCACATCTGTATCTACATTATCTCCATATTTAAAAACTCTGCCTTTTGCCTGCATTCTTCTTCCTCCTTATAATCCCAGTTCTTCCGGCGCTGCAATTTTTCCCATGACTGCGCTTGCAGCAGCCACAGCCGGACTTGCCAGATAAATTTCAGACTCCACATGACCCATACGTCCTACAAAATTTCGGTTTGTAGTAGAAATGCATCTTTCTCCTGCTGCCAGAATACCCATGTATCCTCCAAGACAGGGACCGCAGGTCGGAGTGCTGACCACTGCACCTGCCTCAATAAAGATCTTCAGAAGTCCCTCTTCCATTGCCTGAAGATAAACAGACTGTGTTGCCGGAATGATAATGCAGCGCACGCCCTTTTTCACTTTGCGTCCTTTAAGAATCTCTGCTGCTGTTCTGAGATCCTCGATCCTTCCATTGGTACATGATCCGATCACAGCCTGGTCGATCACGATCTCCTGGCTGATCTCATTCATTGTTTTTGTATTTTCCGGAAGATGCGGAAAGGCAACCGTAGGTTCCAGCTTACTGAGATCAATGGTATACTCTGCCTCATACACGGCATCCTCATCCGCCTCATACACTTTATAAGATCTCATGGAATGTTCTTTCATATAAGCTTCCGTCTGGTCATCCACAGGGAAGATACCGTTTTTTCCACCTGCCTCAATTGCCATGTTTGCAATGGTAAAACGGTCGTCCATGCTGAGATTCTTAATTCCGTCTCCTGTAAACTCCATGGACTTATATAAAGCTCCGTCCACGCCGATCATTCCGATAATATGCAGGATCACATCTTTTCCGCTGACCCACTTTTTCGGTTTTCCTGTCAGATTGAATCGAATGGCTGACGGAACCTTAAACCAGGCTTTGCCTGTGACCATTCCTGCTGCCATATCCGTACTTCCCACACCTGTGGAAAATGCCCCGAGAGCTCCGTAGGTACAGGTATGGGAATCTGCACCTATGATCACATCGCCAGCTACTGTCAGCCCTTTTTCCGGAAGAAGCGCATGTTCAATTCCCATTTCTCCTACGTCAAAATAATTGCTGATCTCATGCCTGCAGGCAAACTCTCTTACACATTTACAGTGCTCTGCTGATTTAATATCCTTGTTTGGGATAAAATGATCCATAACAAGGGCGATTTTATCTTTGTGGAACACGGTATCCGCTTTCATTTTATCCATTTCATGAATCGCCACCGGAGATGTGATATCGTTTCCAAGAACCAGATCCAGTTCCGCCTCTATCAGCTGTCCGGCCTCCACATGATCCAGTCCTGCATGGGCAGCCAGAATCTTCTGTGTCATTGTCATTCCCATAATCTATGTCCTCCCTGTAAATTCATACAGCCGTTTTATAAAAACTGCAGATAATTTTCTTTTTATGATGTTATTTTATCACAGGCTTTGATATAATACTAATACATATTATTCATACTTATTATGTTTTATAGTTATATTAAGGAGGCTAATTATGCAGGAAAATTTATCCCTTTATCATATTTTCTATGTTACAGGAAAAACAGGCAGTATTTCCAGAGCCGCAAAAGAACTGTACATCAGCCAGCCCGCTGTAAGCCGTGCTGTACAGAAGCTTGAACACAACCTTAACACCTTGCTTTTTAAAAGAAACTCCAGAGGAGTTGCCCTTACCTCTGACGGAAAAATCCTTTTTGAAAAAATACAGGCAGCCTTTGAGCTTGTCGGTGAAGGAGAACGTGCCATCCTTCATAACGGTTCCAGAAACGTTCCGCAGCTCCGTATCGGAACCAGTACCACGCTCTGCCGATATGTTCTTCTTCCCCGGCTGAAGCCCTATATCCTGTCTTATCCCCAGGTGCGGATCAGCATTTCCTGCCAGTCCACTTATCAGACTCTGGAACTTCTTGATAAAGAAAAAATTGACATAGGACTGATTGGCAGACCCCATAATCTTCAGGGATATTATTTCCGCCCGGTTATGACAGTCAGCGATACCTTCGTTTCTACCACACAGTATTTAAAAAACCTGCAGGAACTCTATCCTGGGGAGCCTCTTTTTCACAATGCAGTATTTATGATGCTTGACGAAGAAAATATTTCCCGTCAGACCATGAATGCAAGAATGAGGGAGCACCATATGGAACCGGCCCATATTCTGGAGGTTTCCACTATGGATCTTCTGATACAGTTTGCGGAAACAGGACTGGGAATTGCAGGCGTTGTCCGTCAGTTTGTGGAACCGGAGCTGAAAAACGGCGTTCTTTGCCAGATCCCTCTGGATTTTGATTTTCCGGATCGGGAAATCGGATTTGTGTGCAGAAAAAAAGACAGAAGACTTCCCCTGCTCCAATACTTTTTCCCGGATATTTAAAAAGGACAGGAAACTTCTCGTTTCCTGTCCACTGATGTACTGATTTTAGTTGTTGATCAGCTTGTCTTCGCCGTTCCAGCTGTACAGCTTACGGATCTCTTCACCGACTTTTTCAGATTCATGCTCTGCAGCAAGCTTTCTCATTGCCTTAAAGTGAACCTGACCGCCTGCTGAAGACATATCCAGAAGGAAATCTTTTGCAAAAGTGCCGTCCTGGATGTCCGCAAGGATCTTCTTCATAGCCTTCTTGGTATCTTCTGTGATGATCTTCGGTCCTGTAATATAATCGCCGTATTCTGCAGTGTTGGAAATAGAATATCTCATTCCTGCAAATCCGGACTGATAGATCAGGTCAACGATCAGCTTCATTTCATGGATACACTCAAAGTATGCGTTTCTCGGATCATAACCTGCCTCGCAGAGAGTTTCAAAGCCTGCCTGCATCAGCGCGCATACACCACCGCAGAGAACTGCCTGCTCACCAAAAAGGTCTGTTTCTGTTTCTGTACGGAAAGTTGTTTCCAGAACACCGGCTCTTGCTCCGCCGATTCCGAGAGCATAGGCAAGCGCCATATCAAGAGCTTTTCCTGTGGCATCCTGCTGAACAGCTACCAGACACGGAACACCCTTGCCGGCCTGATACTCGCTTCTTACAGTATGACCCGGTCCTTTTGGAGCGATCATCGTAACGTCTACATTCTTCGGAGGCACAATACATCCATAATGGATATTGAATCCATGAGCAAACATCAGCATATTGCCTTCCTCAAGATTCGGCTCAATATCGTTTTTGTAAAGAGCAGCCTGCTTCTCATCGTTGATGAGGATCATAATAATATCTGCCTGTTTTGCTGCCTCTGCCGCTGTATATACTTCAAATCCCTGCTCCTCAGCCTTTTTCCAGGATCTGCTGCCTTCATACAGACCAATGATAACATGGCATCCTGACTCCTTTAAATTCAGCGCATGAGCATGTCCCTGGCTTCCGTAACCGATAATCGCAATCGTCTTACCATCCAGTAAACTTAAATTACAGTCTTCCTGATAAAAAATCCTGTTTGCCATTTTCATTTCCTCCTAAGTTTTTATAAATTTTTTCATAATATATCGTCAAGGGATTCCCCTCAGCAATCCGGCTGAAAAATCAGAAAAATCTTACATCTGCCGCTCCTCTGGAAAGTCCTGTGATCCCTGTTCTGGCAAGTTCCAGAATCTCATAGTCTTCCAGAAGATCCACGAACGCCCCCAGCTTACTTTTACTTCCGGTAAGCTCGATCACAAGGGAATCTTTTCCCACATCGATCACATTGGCGCGAAAAATATTGGCAATAGATATAATTCCTTCTCTCTGCTCCGGTTTCGCTGCAACCTTTACCAGAACCAGCTCTCTGCTGACACTGTTATCCGGCTCCAGTACCTTGATATCTCTTACATCTACCAGCTTTGCAAGCTGTTTTGTAATCTGCTCCAAAATCAGCGCATCTCCACTGCATACAACTGTCATTCTGGAAAAACGCTCATCTGCCGTAACACCAACGGAAAGACTGTCAATGTTATAACCTCTCCGGCTGAAAAGTCCTGAAATACGACTGAGCACACCTGCGGTATTATCTACTAACAGGGACAAAATTCTCTTTTGCATAACACACCTGCTTTCACCACTTTAGTCCTGTAAACCTTTACTTCATAAAAACTCTGCATGGATATCATTATAACAAGATTCAATCATTTGTCAATGTAAAAATGTATGTTTATACAAGATATTTATTTTTCAGGGTTTCAATTGCCTTAGGAGTCAGATAAAGAGCTTTTTTCAGAAAATGTTCCACAGAACCGTAATCCTTTTCAATTGTGTCAAAAACTGTGTCCAGATATTCCCCTTTGACCTTATAAAGAATCCGCACTTTGTCCATTACCTTACTGTCTACAATGGTTTTTGTTTCCAGATAACGGACCATATGCTGCATCTCCTCTTCCAGATAAAGATTTGTTTTCATAAAATCCTCACGGATGGTTTTTCTGGGAACCCCAAGAGCGCAGAGAAGCAGGGCGGTACCGATCCCCGCCCGGTCTTTTCCTGCACTGCAGTGCCACAGAACAGCGCCCTTCTCATGGTTCAGAAGGATATCCATAAAACGGGCATACTGCTTCACTGAATACTCGTCCCTGACAAAGCTGCGGTACTGATTATGTAAAAAATCATCGGGAAGCTGACCGGCTTCTGTAATCAGCTCCAGGAAACTTCCTGCCTGGGAAATCCCGGCCGTCTCTTCATCCACAATGGGAATCTCATGATAACGCACTCCCTCGATCACAGTATCCGGTTTTTCCAGGATCTCTTTCTGGGTTCTGAAATCAATCACTTCCGTAAGATGATATTCTTCTGTGAGGACATCCTGATCTGTCAGAGAAATATGATAAAGACTGCCGCTTCTTAAAAGACGTCTGGGAAGAATATGTCTTCCGTCCTCTGTCATCAGCGCTCCCAGGTCTCTGGTATTCGGAAGACTCTGCAGGTGGATCCTGCCTCCTTTCGGAAAGCCCACCACAATGTCAGGATTCAGCGCTTTCAGAAGCTGTACACAGTCTCTTACTTCCCTGTCTGTCATATCAAATTTATAGCGTTTGCGTCTTCTGGTCACAACCACCAGATAACTGGTGCTGATCTGTTTCTGAGCGCCGCCTTCCACACCTTCCTGTCTTTTATAAACCCACAGGATATCCCTGCATGGAAGATAGTTCATCATCATATGTCTGGCAAAGACCAGATTTCCATCTTCAATCCTTATTTTCCCATATTTCATAATGATCCCCCCATTGCAGATTTCCGCCATGTTTTTCCATTGGCTTTTTCTCTCTTTCTCTTATTCCTGTGATCTGTCGCAGGTTCAGCAGACTTTTCCCATTTTTTTTATCATCTGATAAACCGTTTCCAGACTGTACGGAAAAATATTTTCATCCAGTTCCATCTTCGGATGATGAAGCGGATATTCTTTTCCCGGAACTGCTGCCAGAAAAATCAAAAAGACTCCCCTTGTCCTCTGGAAGTAGCGATAGGCATTGTCTCCTGCCAGAAACAGTTCATCCTCTCCCTCAAGAATAAAACGCTCCCCGAAGACCTCCTGACCGATTCCTGCTGCAAGCTCTGTAAACTCAGAATCGTTTGCAAAAGAAAGCACAGGTTCCTTTAAAAGACTCAGAGTGATCTTTGTTCCGGTTTCTTTTTCTGTATTTTTCAGACGTTCTTCCAACAGACGGTACAGCGCCTGAAAGTCTTCTTCTCTGCAGGCCCTTATATTTCCGGTAAGCGTCATGGAATCTGCAATAATATTTCCGTATTCGCCTCCGTGAGCCGTTCCGATTCCCACAAGGCAGGGCGCATGTCCCTGATAGCTTTCGTTAAGGTCATGCACCTCCTGTATCACTCTGGCGCCTGCATAAATACTGTCAATTCCTTTATGAGCTTCACTCCAGTGGCTGGATTTTCCTTTTACCTCAATTCCGATTCCTGCAATCATAGCAGAAGCCTGGCCTTCGTGAACCGCCATTCCAAAGGGCATATCCACAGCAAAATGAAACATCAGAAAAGCATCTGCCGGCCCGTCCAGGGCTCCTGCTTTTATCATCCTTTTTGCCCCTTCTCCGATTTCTTCTGCCGGCTCAAACAAAAATCTTACATTTACCGGAAATTCTTCTTTTTCCTCAGAAAGAATACCGCATAAAGTCAGCGCCACTGCCAGAATACCGTCATGTCCGCAGGCATGCATACGCCCCGGATTCACAGAGGCATAGGGAAGCCCTGTCTTTTCTTCCATAGGAAGGCCGTCCATTTCTGCCCTTACCACCACAGTTTTTTTCCTTTTTTTCAGCTCAGGCAGTTCCGCGATCATTCCTGTAGGAAAAACCGGGGTAATTTCATACCCCAGTTTCTCCAGATAGCTTTTTATATATGCCGATGTTTCCTTTTCCTCAAGACCCAGCTCCGGATGCATATGAAAGTAATGCCTGTGCCGGAGAAGCTCTTCTTTATAGTTTTCCGCCTCTTTCATTAACTGAACATCTCTTTAAATGTTTTTTTCTGTTCCACTGCCTCTGTAACAAAAGCCATTTTTGAAGTATCACCAATAAGAATAGCTCCGCAGAGACGGTTGTTCAGGAAATAATATTTCTCATACTGCTTCCGTCCCATGTCTTTAAATTCCACAGTTCTGTAAATAAGATTCGGATTTTTTCCATTATCTCCGATGGCATAAAGACCTGTGTTCATTCCGTGGAAAGAAAGTCCTGCTGAAACCGTAGTATATGTCAGCGCATCTCCTGCCGCATTGGCTCCTGCAACCTTTCCCTGTTCCAGAGCCTGAGGCCAGATGGCATAATTGATCCCTTCATATTCCGCGCAGTCTCCGCAGGCAAAAATATTCTCGTCACTGGTACTCATATCTGCGTTTACCACAATGCCTCTGTTAATGTCAAGTCCTGCATTTTTTGCAGCTCCCACATTTGCGCGTACTCCCGCAGAAACGATCACCAGCTCTGCCGGAAATTCTCTTCCGTCAGCCAGTTTTACACCCGTTACAGAGCTTTCGCCCTCGATTGACGCAATCTGAACTCCTGCGTGAATGTCAATTCCATTATTCCTGCTGATGTCTGTAAGCATCTGGCTTGCGCCCTCATCAAGCTGGCGTCCCATGATCTGTGGCGCAGCCTCCAGAACAACCACCTGTTTGCGGGCTTTTTTCAGCTCCCAGGCGGCTTCCAGACCCAGAACGCCTCCGCCGATCACAACCACATTCTGTACTCTGTCCAGCATTGCCTCGATCTTTTCGATATCGCTCATACGGCGGATGGCAACAACCTCAGGCTTGTCCGTTCCCGGAATCGGAGGCACAAAGCATTCGGACCCCAGCGCGTAAATAAGCTTTGTATATTTCAATGCTGTTCCGTCCGAAAGTGTTATCTCTTTTTTATCTGTATGAATACCTGTTACTTCTTTTTCAAGGAGAAGGTGGATATTGTTTTCCTGATACCAGGCTTCCGGCTCAACCAGGATTTCTTTTGCATCCAGCTCCGCTACCATGGATTTTGTCAGCATAGGACGGTTGTACGTAGGATAAGCCTCATTTGAGATCATGATCACAGAGCCTGTTTTATCCCTTTCACGAATTGCTTTTGCCGCGCTTAATCCTGCCGCACCGTTTCCGAGGATTACATAAAAATGATCTGTATCTTTACGGAAGCTGCTTTCTTCTGCATCTACCGGCACAAAATTCTCTTTTCCCACACCGCAGACCGGGCAGATTTCCATGGATGAATCAAAGATCTCACCGCAGACAAGACATTTTACCAGTGTGCGTGAACCTTTTTTCTTCGGATTCTCTTTTTTCTGAAGAATGCATCCGAAATTATATCCGTATTCATAGGCATCCAGAAGATTGTTTTCGCCTGGTTTAAAACGAATCTTCAGACCATCTACAACCTTCATGCGAAGCTGTTTCAGTCTCTCGATAATATGAGGAACTCCCTCGCCGCTCCATCCGTAGCTTCCAAAGGCGCTTGCCAGCTTTCCGCCGTGTGTTCCGGCAAATATGGAGGTAGTCAGATCCCAGATTGGTTTTAAGGCCTCTCCTACGATTGTGGGAGTACCGAACAGAATACCGTCTGCAAAGCCCAATTCCTCCAGCACCTTGTCCTGGTCAGCTTCCACAAGGTCATAGCTTCTGACATCAATATCGCCGCTGTCCTGAATACCTCTTGAAATTTCTTCGGCAAGCTGCTTCGTATAACCATATGCGCTTACATAAGGAATAATGACTGTTTTTTTCCGGTTGGGATTTACAACCGTACACCAGTCCTCATAAATGTTATACATACGGTCGATATTTTCATCGATCACCGGTCCGTGTCCCGGGCAGATCATGGATACATCAAGCTGACGTACCTTGTCCAGAGTCTTTAGCATAAACGGCTTAAAGGGTCCGATAATACAGTCAAAATAATATTTTGTAGCACGCATATAGCCTTCCTGATCTGTGACCTTGCTGGCAAGAACATCATGGAAACCATAATGAGAACCAAAAGAGTCGCAGGTTACAAGAAGCTGTTCTTCTTCAATATAAGTATACATGGTATCCGGCCAGTGAAGATTGGGAACTACAAGGAAGCGGAGAGTTTTTCCGCCGATTTCCATAGTCTGATTATCTTTTACAGCAATGGAAGTAAAATCATGATTTACAATTTCTTTCAGAAATCCAATGGCGCAGCCTGTAGCTACGATTTTCATCTGAGGGCTGTACTCCAGAAGTCTTCCAATACTTCCTGCATGATCCGGCTCTGTATGATCCACGATCAGATAATCAATTTTTGTTACATCAATAATTTCTTTCAGCTTGTCAAGATATTCGTCAAAAAATTTCTCTTTGGCTGTCTCAAAAAGGACGACCTTGTCTCCGGCTTTCCATACATAGGAATTATAGGTAGTTCCAAATTCCGTATACATGATAATATCAAATACCCGAAGATTATCATCCACAATTCCTGCCCAGTAAAAACCATCGCGTAATTCAAGTGTTTTCATTCAAATTCCCTCACTTTCCTGTAAATTATTCTGTTTCTCTCTTTCAGACGAAAAGCATACTCTCTGTCTGTCAGAATCTGCTTGCTGTTCCGATCAGTCCCAGCTTTTCCAGCCCGTTTTTTATTCCATAATGGAACATATCCGTGGTAATATGATCTGCCAGCTCTTTGATCTTCTGTGAGGCATTTCCCATTGCCACCTTTGTTGCCGCATATTCAAACATGGAAAGGTCATTATTGCTGTCTCCAAAGACAACCGTATCCTCCCATGGAATATTGTAGATTCTGCACACAGCAGCTATTCCCGCAGCTTTGCTGCAGCCCTTTGGTATCAATTCCACTGTTGTCCCCACAAAAGAATTATTTTCATGACGGATCACATCGTAGTAGGCGGACAGCTCTTTCAGAGCCTGCTCTGCATTACAGCCTTCTTTCATTTTTGCACTGATCTTATTGATCCTCATAGACTTTTCATTGCCTTTAATGGGACGCCACTTTGGTCCAAGAGCTTCCGTGATAAGATCCCGGTACCAGTTTACTTCCAGTGTATACTCATCCTTGTCATAATACATAAAATCCGCCCCTTCCATTACCGGGACCAGACCGTATCTGCGCAGGATTTTTACAGAAAGCTCTGCAACTTCAGAAGACATCTCCTTGTTAAACAGCCGCTGGCCGTTTTTTTCTATGGTGGCGCCACAGGCGCTGATCATTCCGGTAAAAGGGATCTGTTCCAGATATCCCGGAACAAACGCCCTGCTTCTTCCTGTACACAGCCATGCCTCATGTCCGTTTCTCACAAGCTGTGTAATGGCTCTTACCGCGCTGTCCGGAACTCCCTTCTCTATATCGCAGACAGTACCATCCGCATCAAAAAATACTGCTTTTTTATTCATTTTTCCTCGTCTGTCTTTCTTTTATGCTGTTATTTTCAAAATCAGCCTGTATTCTTTTACGCAAAAAACAGTTCTGCTGCTTTTACCAGACTGTAGGTGTCCATCACTCCGGCTGTCTCATAAGGAGAATGCATAGCAAGCTGAGGAAGTCCGATATCTACCGTGCTTACCGGCACCTGAGTATTGGAAATATTTCCCAGAGTAGAACCGCCTGCCATGTCGGAACGGTTTACAAATGTCTGGTACGGAACCTCTGCTCTCGCGCAAATTTCTTTAAATACTGCTGCTGATACAGCATCTGTACAATATTTCTGGTTTGCATTATATTTAATGACAATTCCGCCGTTCAGAACCGGATGGTTCACCGGGTCAGACTGATCTGTATAATTCGGATGAAGAGCATGAGCATTGTCTGCTGAGATCATAAAGCTGTCTGCCAGGCACATCAAATATTCTTCATAGGTCCTTCCCAGGCCGGAATTGATGCGCAGCAGTGTATCCTTCAGAAATGCAGAAGCTGCCCCCTGTCTGGTTCCGCTTCCCACTTCCTCATTGTCAAGAACACAATGTACAGCAATGCTCTCTTTTTTGCCGCCTGAAAGAAAGCCTTCCAGAGATGCAAAAGCGCACTGAAGATCATCCAGTCTTCCTGCTGAAACAAATTCCCGTTCAGCCCCCCATACGGTTCCCTGAACCCGGTTGTACAGAAACAGGTCATGCCCTAAAATATTTTCCTCACTGGTTCCTGCTGCCTCTGCGATCAGTTTTCCAAATGGCTCTTTGGTTCCTGCTGTTCCATACAGAGGAAGAAGATCCTTCTGTGGATTATAGGCATATCCGGAATTTACTTCCCTGTTCATATGAATGGCAAGGCTGGGGATCATAAGAAGATTTCTGTCAATGTCTACCAGTTTTTCTTTCAGCTCTCCGTTTTCCCGGACAACCACTCTTCCTGCCACGGAAAGAGGACGGTCAAACCACGGAGACATAAGCATTCCTCCGTATTTTTCCACATTCAGCTTTACATAAGCCTTTTCCACTGTGATCTCAGGATTTTCTTTAATCTTAAAAGTCGGAGAATCGCTGTGACTTGCCATAATGTGAAAGCTGTACGGCGCTTTTTCCGGAATGGAAAAAGCGATCAGCGCTGAATTGTTTCTTGTAACCATATAATTTCCGCCGGGGGGCAGGCTCCACAGTTCTTTTTCGGAAAGCTCCTGAAAGCCATTGCCGGCCAGTGTTTTTTTCATTGTATCCACTGCATGAAAAGCAGTTGGACTTTTTCTAATAAATTCAAGTAATTTCTCTGCTGTTTCGTAATACATTTCTACTTACCCCTTTATCTTTTGACTCCTTTCTATTATACGGTAAAATTCACAGTAACGCAATGAAAACCTGGTTTCTTCAATCGAGTAGGAGGGGAAATATTATTTCCCCGACCTCTCACACCACCGTGCGTACCGTTCGGTACACGGCGGTTCAATCAACTTCACAAGTAACACACCTTTCGGTGTAGTAATCTAACATTGAGACTAGTATAGAATAAATTAAATTTCTGCTATATATTTTTGAGATGATGTATGGTAAAATAGTGTTATCAAAGAAAGGATGATCGCTATGAGAAAAACATATCTTCCTCTGTCAGATGAAGACAGGAATTACCTTAAATCATTATCAAAAAAGAGAACCATTCAGGCACAAGTCGTGGATCGTGCCAGGATTCTTTTATATAAAGCCGATGGAATGACATTCCAGGAAATTGCTGATAAACTTGCAATCAGCACTGCCACGGTACGCCTTTGTGTTTCGAAATTTCATAAAGGCGGTGTGGATGCTGCACTGTTTGATGTTCAGCGTCCTGGACGTCCATCCGAAATCACCGACGATGCGAAGGCATGGATGATCAGTATTGCGTGTCAGAGACCGGCAGAACTCGGTTATGCGCAGGAACTGTGGACATTGGCTTCTCTCCATAAATACATTCAGAAACATGCAGAGGAGGCGGGATATCCAAGACTTTCAACAGTTACGAAACCTTATATCCAGAAATTCCTCAGGGAACAGGATATGAAACCCTTTAAAATCAAATATTACTGCGAAAAGAGGGATCCTGATTTTGAATCAAAAATGCATGAAGTCCTGCTGGTCTACAAACAGATTGAAATGCAGTTTGATGAGAATGGTGATCTCATTGTTCCAGACGATTATAAATTGACGATTACGGTGTCCTATGATGAGAAACCGGGTATTCAGGCAATCTCCAATACTGCACCGGATTTACGCCCGACACCGGAACACGGAGAGGTATATCGTGATGCAGAATACAAACGTCTTGGAACGCTCTCTTTGCTGGCAGGCATTGATCTGCTTACAGGAGAAGCCATCCCGTTAGTAAGTGAGACTCACAAGAGTTCTGATTTTATTGAGTTTTTAAAGATACTGGACAAAAAATATCCATCACAGGATACAATCCGGATCATCCTGGATAATCATTCCGCGCATACTTCCAAAGAAACACGGCGCTTTCTGGATACGCTGCCAAAGGGACGTTTTAAATTTGTGTTTACTCCGAAACATGGCTCATGGTTAAACATGATTGAAAGTTTTTTCAGTAAGATGACGCGGCAGATGCTTCGTGGAATCCGTGTCAATACCAAAGAGGAATTGGAAGAGCGAATTTACAGGTATTTTGATGAAGTAAATCGTGAACCTGTGATTTATCACTGGAAATATAAAATGGATGAAATCAGTGAAGAGGAAGCGGCATCCGTTTGATATAGCAATTATTTAATATTCGTTATACTAGTCCAAATGAGGCTAGTCTTTTATTGCTTATTGCAATCTGTAGGTCTCCGCATCGGGCGGGTCTCGCATAGCCATGTATATATGCTGTTTTCCATGCGCTCCATTGTGGCACACCTAGCTTAATCAGATTCTTTGCTCTGTTTTGTGGAGTTTTCCAATGTTTCCAAATGCACATACGAAGTCTGTATCTGATGTTACCGTCAAGTTTCTGGCAGAGTTTCTTCATACTACCTATCTTGAAGTAGTTAATCCAACCTCTGATAAGCTGATTAAGTTTCTCAACCTTGCAGCTGTTTGTTATCAGTCACTTTATAACAAACCGATCTTTCAATTTTCATGCAAAATAAAAGAGGTCCTGATATAAAGGAATCTGACGTATTTTTCATCAGATTGTTTTATCCTGAGACCTCTTGTATTATCATATGGTTTTGTAACCACGAAATAAAAAGCAGAAACCTCCCCGACCAAAGTTCGATTCCTGCTTTTACCCAAACATAGCTTACGCTACATTTATGCATACCTATGATAACATCTCATCCATTAGCGACGTGCGCCGCAAGGCACACATAAAAGGCATATGTCAATAACGTTTTTGACATATGCCTTTTATAAATCACCTTATAGTATTACTTATTTTCATTATTTTTTAATTTACAGATACCCTGCGTCATTGTTCCCATTGGACAAAATGTACACCAGGTTCGTGGCTTATATAACACCATTACGATCAACCGTGAACTTCCCAAAATCGAATTGTTCTATAAAAAACGCCCACCATAACACCCAGCTTTTGTTGAGTCATTTTTTCTCTATTCGCAACTTCCTAGTTTTATCACCAAATGTTGTCATAAGTATACATCTTTCTCCTATGAGTTTTGTACGTGGTTCATTTTCTAATCACAATAAAAGTATATCATTATGCAAATAAAAAGAGAACCCGACATCACAAGCAAATTTGATGATACGGGTTCCCTCTTTATAGATCAATACCTTTTATTTTTTCATTTTATGACCTGATGGCAGTCTCACTTCTCCAGTCCTTTTCTTCATAATAGAATTCTGTGTTGGAATATATTCGCTTTCCTGCAGAAATGCACCTGCCGCCTCAGCATTTCTGTGTACCTTGTGGCGCACAGCACTTATTCACTTCTTTTATCTACGTCCCATTTCTCTGAGAACTTCCTGAACTACTGCTTTAACAAGTTCGTCTTTGGATGGCTGATTCAGACAGCCTTTTCCATTACTTGAGAACAGCATCATCTTCTTAAGTGTTGCCTGTTTAACCGCTTCAACTGCTGCCGGAATCAAATCAATAATGCCCTTATTCATATTTTCAAATTTACAGAACTCAGCCTCAACAGCTGCCACATTGATATCTGTAAAAATATTTATTTTACTGATTCCTTCCTGTATCGCACGCTTGAAGTCATTGTCTGTAAGACCTGAACCACCATGAAGAACAAGCGGTACATCTACTGTATTTGCAATTGTACGAATACGTTCAAAATCAAGTTTCGGGGGCAGTTTATAAGCACCATGAGCAGTTCCTACCGCAATTGCAAGTGCATCAATACCTGTTTTGTCAACAAAGTCCTTCGCCATTTTCGGATCTGTGTAAAAATCTGCCGGATTAATATGAGAGCTTCCTTCAGCAGAATCCGGATTATCACCCACATGTCCGAGTTCGCCTTCAATCGTTGCACCATAAGAATGTGCAATATCTGCCATTTCTTTTACTTTTTTAACATTATCTTCATAAGAATCTGTGGAGCAGTCATACATAATTGATGAAAATCCCAGTTCCAGGGCTTTCAGGCATGTTTCTTTCTTAAGGCCGTGATCCAGATGGATTACGACCGGAACATTTGCCTTCTTTGCCATTGGAATCAGATAATAAGAAACTTCTTCCAGCGGACCGTATGGAAAAAGAACTTCCGCAGTTCCTATGATGACCGGTGACTGAGAACTCTCTGCTGCTGCAATAATTCCACGTGCCAGTTCCAGATTTACTGCATTAAAAAGACCAACTGCATATTTACCTTTTTTTGCCGGATAAAGCACGTCATTCATGTTAACTAACATCTTATTTCCTCCTGAAAAATTATTTATATCTGTCTTTAATTATAGTAAGAACACTTAACAAATTTAATTAAAAGTTTTTTAAAAAAACTATTAATTGAAAAAATTATTTTCCCTTTTCCCAACCGGCATCAATCTTTTTCTGCACTTCTTCAAGAGGTAGAATTCCACTGAGCGCATCATATGTCTGTACACAAAGAGCTCCCGTAGCTGTTGCCAGATGAAGTGCATTCTGCCAGTCTTTTCCTGCAAGTATAGCACTTAAGAAAGCTGCGATCGTTGTATCTCCTGCTCCTGTTCCAGAAGCAACCTTATCCTTTTCAACCAGATAACTCTTTTCAAAGGCTTCCTGATTGGACCATGAATCTACAATTTCTTCACCAATTCCACCACCGATTTTAACAAGCTTTTCTTTATCAGCAGTACGGAAGTAAATGCCCGGAGTTCCGCATTTGATAAGAATTACTTTTGCTCCGTAAGAAAGAAGTCTGTCTGCCAGTGGTCTTACATCTTTTTCGATATCCAGGAAGTTAGTTACATCAGCTCCCTGTGATCTTTCGTTCCATTCATGATAACGGTCACGCTCCAGCATAATACAAAGTTCTTCTACACTCGGCACAAAGAAATCAATGTATGGAATAACAGATTTCAAAAGTTCATTCCAGTCCTGTAATCCTGCCTCAGTGCTTTCCTCAAACATCGCCATATCAACAGATACCGCAACCCCCATCTCATGCACTGCTTTCAAAAGACGTATCAATTCTTTACCACCATCGATATACATCATACGCATCAGCGACGGATACCCAAAATGGAACAAATTTGCTTCTTTTACTTTCTCAAGATCAATATCATCCAGAGTAAAAGTATCATTAGCTCCTGAACAGTGAAGGAATATCCTGTCGATTCCTGCCGGTGCAAGGATTACTGAATATGAGGTTCCTACGCCTTTTCTGACAATCATACTGTCTGGTAAAATATCATATTTCTCCAGCTCATTGAGAACCATCTGACCAAATGCATCATCTCCGACCATTCCCATCAATTCTACATCCGCGCCAAGACGCTTCATGCCAATTCCCGTATTGGATACTGAACCGCCAAGACTCACTTTTGCCGCATCCATCGCAATCAGCTGTCCCGGTCTGAAAAGCTCTTTGATCGACTTTTCTTCTTTACTCTTAAAAGCCGGGGTGATGTCCAGACAGATGTGGCCAGCTGCAATTGCTTTCTTTTTGCCCATAGAAGTACCTCCCTGTATTTATAAATATGCTATGCAAATTGTAGTTCAATTGTAACCTTGTTCAGCCCTGATAGCAATCTTTATCAGGGCTGGCGCTTTTTATTTTACATATTGAGCAAATTCAAGTCTTTCTAAATTTGGGTCTTGCGCTATAAAGAATTTTATACCCTTTTCCCAGAAAGGAAGGAATGTGATTTCTGTCAGAATCTTGATCTGTAGTCCGGTAATAAATTTATACGCTTCTTCAATATCAACGACATCAAATGCAATATGGTCCACTGCACCGTTACACAATGCTGCTGCATTATTTTCATATGTTTCCAGAACCAGAGCTTTGAGTTTCAAAAATACTACTCTCACATCTCCATCCTTTGTTTCATGCGATACTTCAAATCCTATTTTTTTATAAAATTCAACAGTTTTATCCATATCATTAGTCGGAATACCAATATGCTGTAATATATGCAACTTAGCATTCATTTTAATAAATACTGTCTCCTACATATCTCCGCCAAAAAGTAAGGCTACTTTCAGAGCTCTTTTCTCTTTGATTGCATCAAATCCTTCCTGAAATCTTTCAACAGGCAATACATGTGAAATCAGTAAATCTGTATTAATTTCTCCTTTCAGAATTGCTTCTGCAATCTGATCGTGCGTTTTCATCTCTTCTGTCTCAATCGGCCACTGTACAAACTGAACAGTAAAGTTTCTCATCTTACTGATATCAAGTTTTAATTCATTTCCTGTACGCAGACCATATACTGCAATTTTGCCTTCCTGTGCAATTATCTTCATTCCCTGGTCAATTGTTGCCAGACTGCCAATCGTATCCAGATAAAGGGTAACCTTACCTTTTTCTTTTTTCAGAAATTCATCTTTTTGAACAGAGCCGTGATTATTACATACAGCTTTTGCACCAATCTTTTCTGCGATTTTCAGACTACTGTCACGATTTCCAATCATTTGTACATCTGTATATCCTTCACAAATAAGATTTGAAAGAAAGCACAAGCCAACCGGTCCATCTCCAACGATCATAATGTGATCTTCCTTTTTCACATTCATACGGTTTACAGCACTACAAGTCTCTTTCAATGTGATCATCAAAGATGCCTGTATTGCTGTAATTCCATCCGGAACAACCTGCTGCGTCAACCCTGGAGAATATGATTTACCATCTGCTTCCATGGCTTTTGCATCTGTCACCAAGCCGTATTCAGAAAATCCGCCCCAGGAGCTCGCATATTTGTCAGTTGACGGCAGGCTTGCGCGGACAACCATGTCGCCAATTTTATAGGATTTTACTTTTTCACCGATCTTGACAACTCTTCCGGCACTTTCATGTCCGAGAACTGTCGGAAATATCTGAGCTTCCGGAAGTTCTCCCCGAATAATTTCCATATCTGTTCCATTACATATCATACAGCTTTCTATCTTGACCAATGCTTCATATGGTCCTGGTTCTGGCATTGGAATATCATCTGCCAGATGAATCGTTCCATCTTTTTCTACTATAATTCCCTTCATTTTAATCCTCTTTTCTGCATATAAGTTTTACCTTATGATGTCCTTGCAAATTCCAGAAAATCTTTCTGGCCTCTACTCCATCCAGTGTCATTTTTACAATTTTCCCTTCACCTTTTGAGGACACATCAAGACGCATATTGACATATCTGAGATTGAAAATTCTAATTTCTGATAACACTGTCGGAATAAATCCCTCAAACCATATTCCTTCTATATCTTTTTTCAGTCCGAATACACCTGACAATAATAACGATATATAACCAATTGCATTCCATGTCTGTGCAGGCCATCTCCATGCTCGTCCGTCATCTGCATTATAAACTTCATAAAATGTCTTATTAAAGACAGCATTTCTGATCTGCTGTGCGATCAAAGTGACAAGTAATTCTTCTTTTCCAAGTTCTCCAGCTGCAACCGCATATCCGGTCGTATAAACCGTCCATACAGACCTTGCTAAATGAGTTTTTTCAAGATGTCCCGGCATCAGCGGAATACCATATGGTGTTATTATTTTATGCTCCAGATTATCCATAATCAGATTTTTCTGCTCTTCAGATGCAATTCCCCAGATGTTCCAGATAACACCTTCTTCACCTGCTGTTTCCCATACTTCATCTTTAAATGCTGTTGTTCCTTCAGGTCCCGATGTAAATATTCCAGCTGTCGGATTCCAATACTTATTTCGTATCATTTCCAACATCTGTGCTGCTAAAAATTTATAATGTTCCGCTAGTTCTCCTAGACATTTCAGGATATTAAATGCACATTCAAAAGCATACATAAAATAAATTTCTGTACTTAAGGCATAGCCCCCTGCTTCCGTATCTTCGTAAGCATCATTTGAAGAACAGAACGCTGCACAAACCAATCCTTTTTCTCCGTTAAATACTTCTTCACACTGTTGTATTTTTGCTTTTATCGCATCTGCATTTTTCAACAAGAGTTCTATGTCATGCGAAACCAGATAATACTCCCAGACAGAAATTACTGCTGCTGCCAGGCCATCCACTGCATTGTCTTTTCCTGATTTTAGAATATATTCCACAGTTCTTCTGGTTACTTTAGGATCAATGAAACCAATCCCCCGAAGCAGCATCTGCATTGTATCCCGACACCAGACTCCAAATCCCATTCCTGTTCCCTGAAAAGCTCCGGCTGACCACATTCCCTGTTCACCCTCAAAGGCATATTGTGGAGATTTTGCCTTATCAAGAACATCCATTGCAATCTGAAATGCAGCATCTACAGCTGGAATTCCGGTACTGATTCTGAATTCTTCCCGTGAACTTTTTCTCTTCCATTCACTTCCTCTATTCAATACTCTTGTCATATCCCCCATAGGGTTATGTCGCCACTGAAATTCTTCAGTTACCCTCTGTGCAGAAATTATATGCTCAGGAGAAACTACATATGCATCTGGCTTTCCATACATCTCATCTTCAAGATGATTATAATAAATTGAATAATGATCATTTTTGAAAAATAATCTGTCCTTGCATACCAGTTCTCTTCTCGTTTCCTCTGAAATAATCTCTTCCTTATATTCATCGGCTGTATGAATTCCACATACCTCCATCCATACTAGCATCCCATTATTTTCACTTTCAAATGCTCCGGCATTTCCACATTTTGTATCAATCTGTACATTTAAATCATACTGCCCTGAATCATATATATTTAGTTCTCTCTCACCTCCCTGAACTCGACATTCAGTTCCTTTTCGGGTAATTTTCAGCTGGATAATTCCCTTTTGATGATGAAGATAGGTTTCCTGATCGTTTAAATGTAATCTATTCTGAAAAGCATCCCATATAATGCTGATTCCTAGTGTCCTTATATAAATTACATGATTCATACCAACATCCAGCATAAGACTGATTTCATATCCCTCTGCTTTAAATCGGAAATCTTTCTCTTCAACATCAAACATCTTAATATCTGGCCATTCTGTAGTCATATAATCAAATGGTATGCAGAAATTATTTTCTTTATCTAATTTCTGGTATCTCCATTCTCTTCTCCAGATTTTTCTGTCATCATCTTTCTGTACGCTATTAATTCCATTCAACATAAAACGGCAACTTTCTCATTCTACTTAATATATATTCTCTGTGCACTTCATCCGGTTCTTCAAATTTCACACACTCTTTTCCAATCCACTGGTATTTCATTTTGCCTAAAGAATGATATTTTAATAGTTGAATCTTTTTGACTCCATCACCCAATGAACTGATATATTTTATTATTTCATCAAGCTCCTGTTCTGTATCATTCACATTATGTACCATTGGAATACGAATCCAGATGTCTGCTTCCTGTGATAATTTTTGCAAATTTTCTTTTATCATTCTGTTCGTTACACCAGTATATTTTCTGTGCGTGTCTTCAGTACCAGCTTTGACATCTACTAAAAAAAGATCCGTATATGGCAGTATCCCTTCTATTGTGTCCCATGCTACATTTAAAGCGGTATCTATACAGATATGTATTCCTCTCTGCTTCAGAATTTTTGCTGTTTCCTTTATATTTTTCGCCTGAAGAAGACATTCTCCACCTGAAAATGTAACTCCTCCAAACTCTGGAAATACCATAGAGTCTCTGTATGCCTCCTCAACAATCTCTTCAACTGTTTTACTGATTCCATACACTGACAACGCATTGGTCGGACACTGTTCAGCACATTTTTCGCATACTTTACAGTCTTTTCTTTCATAAATATGCCTGCCATTCTGTACATCAAATCTGTGATGTTCTGGACATATTTGAGTACACATTCCACATCCAATACATAATTCTTCATTGTAAGAAATCTGAGGTTTCGCCTGTATTGTTTCCGGATTATGACACCACTGGCATTTCAGATTACATCCTTTAGTAAATACAGTTGTCCTGACTCCCGGTCCATCATGTACAGAAAAATGCTGAATATTGGTAAGTCGAATTGTATTATCCATTTCTTAAAGCCCTCTGTATAATTTCATCCTGTAATTCTTCGCTCAATGATATGAATGGAGCGCTGTAGCCACACACTCTGACCACAAGATTTCTGTACTGATCAGGATTCTCTTTTGCTTTTATCAATTTATCTTTATCGACTACATTGAAGTCTAATGCACTACCTCCACAATGAACAAAGGCACTCAGTATATATTCAAATAATGCTACATCTGTATCTGTCTGACTTACCGGCATTTCCAGGTATGTCACCCCACAACCTGGATATTCTGCCATATCAATTGAGCGCAGAGAATTCATCAGTGTAGCAGCATCTATATTTTCCGAAGTTTCACCTGGATTACAGCCTCTTGATATTCTCTGTCCCGCATGCCTTCCATCAGGTGTTGCCCATGTATTTTCTTTTACAAAATCATAAAAGAAGAAGGCAAATAATGAAGCTTCGTAATATCCACCTCTTGGATTTGGCATACCTGAAGAGTGTTTTGCAAGATCATGAAATACCTGTTTTGCAAGTTTATCTACTCCGGCATCCGGCTGTCCATATTTTGGAAGCTTATTCATCAGATACTGTCTATCTGCCTCAAACCCCTGAAAATCAGCCTTAATCATCTCTTTCAGATGTTCCAGTGTATATTTTCTGTCTTCAAATACAGTCTTCTTGATCGCATAAAGTGAATCAATAAACGTACCAATTCCAATCAGTGAAAAGCTGGTAGAATTATATACAGCCCCACCTTTTGTAATTTCGGTCTTCTTCTCAATACAGCTTTTCATAGTTGCAGAATATAATGGCATCGGATTTATTTCACTCCATATCTGTTCAAAGCGATAATAATGTACTGCACACATTGCAAGAAACTGTGCCGTGTTATATACAACGCTCTCATAAAACTGTTCAAAATTCTGTGCTGTATCAACTCTGGACATTCTGAGATTTTCCTTTGACCAGAAGTCCAGTTCTTTTGGAAATAGCATTGCATCCAAAAGCAGCGGTAAATTAAGATACATAAATGCTCTTGAATTACATTCGTTAGAAAGAACCGGCTCCTGACATCCACCTGCAAGGTACATCCTACAATCTTCTATTTTTTTCCCTGCTCTGTGATGAGCTTCGATCAAAACATCGTCATTCAGGATTGAAAGACAGTTGCGTCCTAATTTTGCGATCAGTGCAACATGTTTTTTGTATTTATCAGGATGTTTTGAAGAGATTCTGATTTGCAGTTTAGGACTTGATACCTCATACTTTTCAAATGAATTTAATATCATTTCTGTAACTTCGTTATAAATGATATTTCCTTCCCTGTCACAACCACCAATCACTACAGAAGCATTTGTTCCACTTGTGTTCTCATTATGTTTCCATCTTGCTTCTGTTATCAGCATCATACAATCTATCAGATTCTGAGCCTCTTCTTTTGTGATTCGTTGTTCTTCAATGTCTTTTCTGTAATATGGATACAAAATCCTGTCATAGTGTCCCATGACTGCAAATCCGCTGCCTTCCATTGCAGTACAAAGTTCTCTTGTAAACCATACAGATGTCAACGCTTCATAAAATGTCTTTGCCGGAAAACGTGGAACTTTTCCTGCTGTGTCACGGATTCGGATAAGCTGTTCCCGTACAGAATCATCTTTTTCTGTCTGGAGCATTCTGTCTGCTTCTTCTGAGAATTTATATCCCAATGCAATTGCCGCATCACAGGCTGCCAGCATGCTGTCCTTGAATTCCTGTTCTTCTGTACTTTCGGCTTTCATTTTCGAAACTTCTTTTCGGATCTTCTCAAATCCATCATAAAGTACACGTTCTACATCAGCATAATGATGTGAATGATCTGTCATCATCTCTGCAAAAAGGAGGTCTCTTTCCACATATGGCTTTCTCCAGTCATCAAATTCCTTTACCGGATAATGCGTTCTGAGCGCCCAGCAGCCAAGTCCCGGTATTGGAGGAAATGCCCCTGCAACTGAATTTCTGTCCCTTCCTGTAATGACCTCCGAATAAAAAGGACAGTACCTGAAAACTTTGACTTTACATTTCTGTGCGATTGCTTCATATGTCCATTTTTTCTGTACCATTGCAGATACTTTTTCTTTCTCATAACGCTGATTCAATTCATTTTCGATTTCCGATACATCAGCTGGATATGTACTATAGAACTCTTCGCTTTCCTTTTTGAATTCTGCTTCGTTAAATACAAAAGACATTACTGTCCCTCCTTACTCATCTATCTTCCGCCCATTCCTGTCAGTGATATTCCTTCAACCAGAGATTTCTGGAAAATTATATAGAAAATGACTCCAGGTATAATACTGATTGCTGTCGCAGCCATCAATGCTGACCAGTCTGTTCCATATTGTCCGCTGAACGCATATAAACCTATAGGAAGGGTTTTATACTTGTCTGATGATGTAACGATCAATGGCCAGAAGAAAGATTTCCACGAATTTACAAACGTAAATATTGCTAATGATGCAAGACCTGGTTTTGACATCGGCAGAATGATTCTCAGAAAAATTGCCACCCTGCTACATCCATCTATTTTCGCTGCCTCTTCAATTTCTGCCGGGATGGTAAGAAAGAACTGACGGAGCATGAACACACCAAATGCGCTAAAAACCGGAGGTACGATTAATGCAGCATAAGAATCATGCCATCCCAATATACGTAATATCATGTATAATGGTATGATAGTTACCTGGATCGGCACCATTAATGTTGACAGATATACAAAAAACACCTTATCTCTTCCCTTAAATTTCAATCTTGCAAATGCATATGCCGCCATTGCTGATGTAAATACTGTCAGTGCCGTTGTTGCCAGTCCGACGAAAATTGAATTAAACATATATCTGGCAAATGGAAATGCATTCCATGCTCTCTCATAGTTTTCAGTAGTTACTCTGGAACCAATCAATGATATAGTATCCTGCAAAACTTCCGACTTTGGTTTCAATGATGTAGAAACCATATATACCAGCGGAATAATAAATATTATAGCTATTATGCTGATAAGAACAATTGATATAATTCCCCTTTTTTTCTTCATGTAAGCCTCCTGCTTATGAGTCATAATTTACTAAACGTTTTTGCTGTTTCATCAAAATGCCTGTAATAATAAGCATACAGAAGAATAATACCCAGGCAATTGCAGACGCATAGCCCAGTCTCTGATACTTAAATGCATTGTTATACAGGTACAGTACCATCGTGTTAGTTTCATTATTAGGTCCGCCCATTGTTGATACAAAAGTCTGATCAAATACCTGAAAGGAACTGATGACGGTCATTACCACTGCAAAGAAAATTGATGGTGACATTGCAGGAAGTGTTATCTTAAAAAAGATCTGAATTGAATTTGCCCCATCTATCTTAGCGGCCTCTATCAATGATTTTGGAACACTAAGTAAGCCGGAAATAAAAATAACCATGTTATATCCAAATCCCTGCCAGATACTTATAATCACAACTGCTATCATTGCTGTCTTTGTACTTCCAAACCAGTTGAACCCCTCTGCTCCAAAGAAACGCAGCACTGTATTTACAATTCCCGTGTCACTCAGAATCCATTTGAAAATCATGGTTGAAGATACGATACCTACCATCATTGGAAGAAAAAAAACTGATCTAAAAAATTGATTTGCTTTTTTCAGGCTTGTAATCCAAACGGCCATTCCAAGTGCTATTATTACATTCAGCCCCACATATGCGATAACATATACAAACGTATTTTTCATTACTTTAAAAAACAAAATATCTTTGGTAAACAAAGTTATAAAATTTTTTAATCCAATAAATGTATGAGTTCCTGTAAGAGGCCAGTCATATAAACTCATAACCAACGAAAATACCATTGGTATCAGTGTAAATATCATAAATCCAATAAAATTGGGGGCAAGAAACAAAATCGCGGCACCAATATCACTCTTCTCTTTTTTTCTACATGTTTTGTTTTTTTTATTTATTTTCACGTCTGTTTTCACCTCTTTTTAAACAAGACAGGTAAGTCCTCTCACCTGCCTTATCTGCCTTATTACTGTAAAATCATGTTTACCTGTGCCTGAATATCTTTCGCTGCATCTTCTGCTGATACTTCGCCAGCCCAAACTGTGTCCATTCCTGAATTGAAAACAGTGCTTACTTCAGAATATTTCTTGGTAACATGATATGGCATACCAATCTCTATAGATTTCTTTATTGCATCTTCCAGGCCTTCTTGTTCACTTGTTGATTCGTAATAGTAATCTCTCACCGAATCACGTGACGGAAGTGCTCTTCCATTCTCTGCCAGAAGTTTCTGTGCTTCCGGGCTTGTAAGAACTTCCAGTGCTTGATATGCTTCCTTCGGATGTTTTGATTCTGAAGTTACAGCAAGTGCTGAACCATTAATTGTAGTAACCTGCTTTTCAGCCTTTGGAATAATAGAATATCCAACATTAAAATCGCAGTAATTTACAACATTTGTGACAGTCCACGGTCCATCTATCAACATTCCGATATTACCGCCTTCAAACTGTTCCCAGTTCCATACTGTATTCGCTGTATCAGCAATCTTTGGAGCAACTTTATCTACATTGATCAAATCTGCCAGAGACTGTAACGCTGCTGTAGTCTTATCGCCTGTAATATCAAATTCACCTTTTTCGTTAATAATTTCTCCTCCCAGTGACAGAACCTGCGGATCATAATAATCCAGGCTGGAGGCAAATACAGTTCCATAGTTTCCATCCTGTGTCAGCTGTTTACATTTATCTTTAAATTCTTCCCAGGTTGTATTTTCATCTGGATATTCAACTCCATATTTATCAAACAAATCTTTGTTGTAATACATAATATATGGACCAAAATCATATGGAAGTGCGTAAACCTGATCATCAAATATAAAGGAATCGAGAATTCCTGAATAGAAATCATCAATGTTTATATCTTCATCTTTTTCAATATAATCGCTGATTGACAGCATGGAGTTTGTGTAATCTGATGCTCTGGAAAAATGCATATAAATCAGATCAGGTGCATTACCACTCGCCAGTTCTACCGGCAATTTTGTCCAGTAACTTGTCCAGTCTGTATTTTCAATTGTTACCGTGATATTCGGATATTTCTCATGGACAAGATCTGCTACCTGCTGCCATATCTGAGCTTCCACATCACTCTCGCACTTATTAAGCCAGTGAAGTTCAACTGTTTCATCACCTGATGCGGTGTCGTCTGCCGCTGTATTGTCTGCTGTTTCAGTTGCTTCTGTTGTTTCCTGATCTGCTGCTGTACTGTCATCTTCCTTCTGTGTACTGCCATTTCCACATGCAGTCATAGAGAATGCCATTAATGCTGCCAGTACCATTGCTGCTGTTTTTTTCTTCATTTTGCTCTCCTTTCTTGTATGTCAACCGGTTATCATATCTGATGTGCTAAGAATAACACCGTATCAATATATTGTCAATATCTATCGTTAATTTTTATTATTTTTATAAGTTTTGCAATATTTTTTTGTGCAATATTTGTGTATTTTTATTTTTATCCAATATGTTAACGGTTGACATGTTTTTGTGTTAACGGTTGACATATTTTGTATTTTATATTATTATAAATCTAGTATCTAAAGGAGGTTCTTACATGGCAACAATCAAAGATGTGGCAGCTCTTTCTGGAGTCTCCGTCACTACCGTGTCTCGTGTACTAAATAAAAGAGGTTATATTTCAGAAGATACATACAAGAAAGTATACGATGCAATGGCCGAACTAAACTATCAGCCTAACCAGCTTGCCCGCAGTCTTTCCAAGCAAAAAACCAATTTTATAGGTCTTCTAGTTCCTGACGTTTCTCATCCCTTTTTTGCCGAAATGACACATTTGCTTGAAATTTCTCTTTTTAACCATGGATATAAACTGATACTCTGTAATACACAAAGAAATGATGCACGAGAACAAAGTTATCTGGATATGCTTCGACAAAATAAGGTAGATGGAGCTATTGTAGCTACTCACTATCTTCAGACTTCTGACTATAAGGATTTATCTCTTCCGCTCGTTGCAATGGATGTATTCCTTGATGAGTCAATTCCTTCTGTTCACTCTAATCATATCCGTGGTGGCAAGCTGGCTGCCCGGCCTTTTATAGACGGCAATGCACACTGTGTCCTTCAGATTCGTGGAGATTCTGACATTAAATCCCCTGCCTGGATGAGACATTCTGTATTTGCAGATGAATTACTTGAAAATAATATCGAATGTATTGATTATGAATTAAAAGCCGACGAATTTGATATTTCCTCTTACTGCAAAATTATTCAAAAACAATTAGACAGTCATCCTGAAATAGATGGTGTTTTTTCGACAGATATTATTGTATCTTATGCAATAAAATATATTTTGGAAAAAGGGAAAAAAATTCCAGATGATTATATTATTGTCGGGTATGATGGTGTAGATATAAGCAATTATGTATATCCTTCACTCTCTTATGTACGCCAGCCATTTGAAAAGCTTGCTGACACTATTGTTGATGTACTGTTAAGAAAAATAAACGGGGAAAACCTGACAGATGATGTTGTTGTGAATGGTGTCAGATTCATAGAAGGAAATACTACCCGATAAACAATCGGGTAGGAGGTAAATAATGGGATTGTCAAGTTTTTTGTGTAAGTTTTTGAAAAAATATTTTGGGGAGGGAATCCTCCCCAGTCTTATACTCAGGTGTTCTTTCAAGTTAATTTGCTAAAGTATCTTTCACAATGCCTTCCATTTCGTCGTTTAATTCACGGGCTTCCTGATAAGCAGAAATCAATCTCTCATACGCTTCGCCGAGTAATCCGGCTTCTTCTTCCTGATCAACAGTCTCCAGCATTCTTAAACGGTGATCTATGTTTTCCCACTTTTCATGAAGGGTCATTTTCAGAATCCTCCATTCTCGTATTTACGGATACGTTCCTGTATTTTTTCATCCATATCCAGCTGATTTCGGACAAGTGCCCAGTTGTTTTGTGGACGTTTATTCCATTTCTTATACAACTCGCTTATCCGTAAATATAACAGCTTCAGCAATGCATTTTCATTCGGAAAAGCTCCCTTTTTTGTTACTTTGCGGAAACTGGAATTGACACTTTCTACCGCGTTTGTGGTATACAGGATTTTTCGCACCGCACTTCCATAGCTGAAAAGCTGCGCTACAGGCTGCCAGTTTCGTACCCATACATCAACAGCTCCGGGATACTGGCTCCAAGCCTGACGGAAACGTTCAAATTCAGCCTCTGCCGTTTTCAGGCTGGCTGCTCCATATACTATTATCAGGCACACTATAACAAACCGATCTTTCAATTTTCATGCAAAATAAAAGAGGTCCTGATATAAAGGAATCTGACGTATTTTTCATCAGATTGTTTTATCCTGAGACCTCTTGTATTATCATATGGTTTTGTAACCACGAAATAAAAAGCAGAAACCTCCCCGACCAAAGTTCGATTTCTGCTTTTACCCAAACATAGCTTACGCTACATTTATGCATACCTATGATAACAGTTTATACAGAAAACTACAACCTTATTTCTCAGGATTTTTACAATAAAACTATTGATTCTCTTGATCTGAACCTTATTTCATGTACCTGTGGCCACTCCGGCTGTCTCATCCGTTATGGTTCTTACAAACGCAACGTCCAGCTTACTGACCGTGTCCTCTCACTTTCTGTCGTTCGTGTGTACTGCAAGGTCTGCGGGCATACCCATGCGCTGTTACTTTCATCCATGATCCCTTATTCACTGATCCCTCTGATTCTGCACGTCCGTCTGATTCATGCTTATGAGCATGAAATCGGATTCCGGAACATACTGGCAGAGCAGTACCTCGTGGATGAAAACAACCTGAAATCCATCATCCGGAACTACCGCTTACATTGGAAACAGCGGCTGCTCTCCATGAGGCTTCCTTTCCCTGATATCCCCAGCCTGGTCTCAGCATGCTTTTCCCTCTTTTCCAGACAGTTCATGCAGATTAAATCAACCTCCAATAAGCTTTTTTCCTGCCAACATAACCTTACACGACAGGTCCTGTTTTATCCCTTATCCTTAAGAAAAAGGAGGTATATAAAACTTATGAAGCAGGAAAAACAACAGGAAGTCGCCCTGATGCGCTATGGTGCCATCGCACCTATCATTGCGGGACTTGATGAACGTTATCCAAGCAAAACCGCTTTTTTCGCAGAAATCTCTGCAAAAGGACTTATGGGGCCAGATGGAACTGCGGCAGACACCAAACAGGGATATGCGCCGCTACGAACGCCCCCATATCAACGAAGTCTGGTGTGGGGATAGCAGTGTCGGTCCCCGTCTTACGATGCCTGATGGCAAAAAACACCGGATCTATATCATTGCACTGATCGATGATGCCAGCCGGTTCATTACCGGGATCGATGTGTTCTACAATGATAACTTTATCAACCTGATGTCGGTCATGAGATCAGCCATAGCAAAGTATGGGCGCCCCAAGATTTTCAACTTTGATAATGGAAAATCTTATAAGAACAAACAAATGGAACTCCTTGCCGCAAGGATCGGCACCACACTCAGTTACTAGCCATACACGCCAACCGGAAAAGCCAAGATTGAGCGCTGGTTCCGGACCATGAAGGATCAGTGGATGGCCTCCCTTGATATGCGGGATTTCCATTCACTGGAAGAACTGAGGGGAAGCCTGCATGCTTTTGTCCAGAGATACAACCAAGCCCCACATTCATCCCTTCGCGGGCTGTCCCCACTGGACCGTTTCTTTTCAGAGCCGGAACAGATCCGGAGACTTTCAGAGGAAAGCCTCCGGCAGGATTTCCTTCTGGAGATTGAACGCCGGGTATCTGCTGACAGTGTGATCGTCATCGACCAGATCGAATACGAAGTGGATTACCGTTTTGCACGGCAGCGTATCCGCCTTCGCTATTCCCCGGATATGAAAGAGATCTTCATTGTGGAAACTGACGGGATGCTGACTCCGATCCGGCTTCTCAACAAAACGGAAAACGCATTGATAAAAAGAAAAAAGTACGCTTATGCAAAGGAGACGAATGATTATGGATTACACTGCAAGATACGGATTGGAATTCAATCCTTTCCTGAAAAACTCAAAGGAAGTACTCGTGGAAACACAAGAATACAAATTTGCTGAATAACACACGCTCTTTCCTCTCATCTATCCGCCACATTTACTCGTACTTCCAGCAACTTTTGGACTTCATCTTCTTTTGCAGACTTATCCTTATTTCCGAGCCTCATATGTGATTTCTGTCCGTCGGACCAAGAGTTTGCCTACAGCTTCCACCTCACGATGGACACCCTTGCTGTTCGGCTATACACTTCCTCGTTGCCTAGGCGTGTTCGGGACTTTCACCCATTAGAGCGCGCCCATGGCGCGCAAACAAAAAGCTGCAGGTCATATACAGACCTGCAGCCTTCTGTTTCTTTAAATCTGTGTTATACGATGGATTGCTTCCTGCGTGGTTTCGTAGGAACCAAATGCTGTCAAACGAAAAAAGCCTTCTCCATGAGCGCCGAATCCGGATCCTGGAGTACCCACTACATGCGCATTTCTCAGAAGATGATCAAAAAACTCCCAGGAGGACATCTGATCCGGTGTTTTCAGCCAGATATAAGGAGCATTCACTCCTCCGGAGACGGAATATCCGGCTTTTTTCAGTTCACTGTAGATATAATGGGCATTTCTCATATAATATGCCACCTGTTCCCGAAGCTGTTTTTTTCCTTCCTGAGAATATACCGCCTCTCCGGCTCTCTGAACAATGTAAGGAGCTCCATTAAACTTGGTTCCATGACGTCGTGCCCATAACCTGTGAAGCGACACTCCATCGCGAACCAGTTCCCGGGGTATCACCGTAAATCCAAGACGCACACCGGTAAATCCGGCATTTTTTGAAAAGCTGCGCAGCTCAATCGCACAGGTTCTTGCCCCGTTGCATTCATAAATACTGTGAGGGATATCTGTTTCCGTAATATACGCCTCATAAGCTGCATCATAAATAATCACTGCACCTGTACGATTGGCATAGTCCACCCATTCCTGAAGCTTTTCCCTGGTAATGGCAGCGCCGCTTGGATTGTTCGGAAAACAAAGATAGATCAGATCCGGCACTTCTTCCGGAATCTCGGGAAGGAATCCATTGGATTCCAGACAGGGCATATAGATCACTCCGTCAAAATTTTCCTTTTCTTTGTTATAAGCCCCGGTCCTTCCCGCCATCACATTGGTGTCCACGTAAACCGGATAAACCGGATCACAGACAGCCACCTTATTATCTGCCCCAAAGATCTCCTGGATATTTCCGGAATCGCTTTTTGCTCCGTCAGAAATAAATATCTCATCTGCTGAAATGTTACATCCTCTGTCTTTGTAGTCATTCTTTGCAATGGCATCTCTCAAAAATTCATAGCCCAGATCCGGTGCATACCCCCGGAAAGTTTCCTGATGTGCCATTTCATCCACTGATCTGTGAAGACTTTCAATAATTGCCGGGGCAAGAGGCTGTGTCACATCTCCAATTCCAAGGCGAAGGATTCTGGCTTCCGGATTTTCCTTTTGAAAAGCGGACACTTTTCCGGCAATTGTGGAAAACAGATAACTGCCCGGCAGTTTCAGATAGTTTCTATTTACTGTTACCATATTCTATCTCCTGTTCTTGTTTATTTCTTCCGTAAGGGCGTCCCTTACCGCCTCAGGGCTTGCTGTACCCTTCAATTCTCTCATCATCTGGCCTACAAAAAAACCGAATACTTTTTCCTTACCTCCCAGAAGCTCTGAAAAAGGACCCGGATTCTCTGCAAGAACCTTCTGAACCACACGCTGCATAAGATCGTCATTCTGCACGATCCCCAGACCATGTTCCCGGACAAAAACTTCCGGTTCTGTATCTTCGTTAAAGATATGCTCAAATACCTTTTTTGCATTGGCAGGGCTGACCTTCTTTTCCTCTACCATACAAATCAGCTGTGCAAGGTGTTTCGGCGAAAAACAAACCTTTTCCGGTTCTGTACCGTATTCTTTTATCAGGCGAAGAACTTCCCCCATAAACCATGCTGCTGTCCTTTTGGGATTCTGACTGAGTTCTGCTGTTTTTTCAAAAAGATCAGCCAGATGTGCCGATTCCGTCAAAACTCTGGCATCATAATCGGAAAGTCCCATCTCATCCTGATATATCTGCTGCTTTTCTTCCCGCAGCTGTGGCTGCGTATTACGGATTCTCTGAATCCATTCATCTGAAATATGAACCGGCGGCAGATCCGGATCCGGAAAATATCGATAATCCTTAGCGTCTTCCTTTGATCTCATGGCACGAGAGCTTTCTTTATTGTCGTCCCACCGCCTTGTCTCCTGAATTACCGGCCTTCCCATTTCAAGAAGCTCGATCTGTCTCTCCCGTTCAGCTTCAATCGCTCTTGTGATGGCTTTGAAAGAATTCAGGTTCTTCATCTCTGTTCTGGTTCCCCAGACATCGCTTCCTGACTCACAGACAGAAAGGTTGACATCTGCACGCATGGAACCTTCCTGAAGCTTACAGTCCGAAATTCCAAGATACTGCATCATACAGCGAAGTTTATCCAGATATGCAATAACCTCCTCAGCGCTTCTCATATCCGGTTCGGAAACAATCTCGATCAGAGGTACTCCGCTTCTATTATAATCTACCAGTGAACAGTCTTCCCATTCGTCATGGATCAGTTTACCAGCATCTTCTTCCATATGTATTTCATGGATCCTGATCTTTTTCTTTCCGGCTGAGGTTTCAATCTCTATCCATCCATCATGACACAACGGCAGATAGAGCTGTGATATCTGATAATTCTGCGGATTGTCAGGATAAAAATAATTTTTCCGGTCAAATTTGCATAGTTGATTGATCTGACAATTTGCCGCAATTCCGGCTTTCAGCGCAAATTCCACCACCTGACGGTTCAGAACCGGAAGAGAACCGGGCATCCCGGCACATACCGGACAGGTATGGGTATTGGGCTCTCCGCCAAATTCCGTAGAACAGCCGCAGAAAATTTTGGTTTTTGTGGCAAGCTCTATATGAACCTCCAGTCCGATCACGGTCTCATACTGTCTCATACCTCTGTGCCTCCTTTTTCTGCTGATGGAAATTTCCCCCGTGCATTTTCAAATACAGCCGCTGACCGGATCAGCGTATTTTCTCCAAAACAAGGGCCAATCATCTGAAATCCTACGGGCAGCCCTTTTCTGTCAAAGCCACCCGGAAGGGAAATGGCAGGAAGGGCGCAGAGATTTACTGCTACTGTATAAATATCACCCAGATACATGGTAAGAGGATCTTTCAGGCTTTCTCCCAGCTTTGGAGCCGTATGGGGAGCCGCCGGAGCAAGAATCACATCATACTTCTCAAAGGCCTGGTCAAATTCTTTTTTGATCAGAGCTTTTGCCTTTAATGCTTTCAGATAATAAGCGTCATAATAACCGGAGCTCAAAACAAATGAGCCCAGCATGATTCTGTTTTTTACCTCTTTTCCGAACCCCTGCGTTCTTGTTTTTCTGTACATATCATGAAGTCCCTGATATTCTGCCGCACGAAATCCATACTTTACACCGTCAAATCTTTCCAGATTGGAGCTTGCTTCTGCACAGGC
>QFCH01002761.1_pt1 | contig 101768 bp, 103 predicted proteins | sample 5346071 | NCBI WGS metagenome assembly QFCH01 (sample SAMN09062255, study PRJNA434731) | Human gut metagenome, whole genome shotgun sequencing project. | isolation source: stool timepoint B chromium assembly | host: Homo sapiens | collected 2015
GGTTTTAAACGGAATAATTGTCGCATTTTTCTTCTGTTGCCGAGTTCATTTACATGTTAGCGGTAAAGAAATGAGTTTCTTTCATTTCTCCACCGCTTTTTCCTGCTTATGTACTTATAGAAAGATTTATTTCCTCTGATCCATCCCGCACGGCAATGACGTCTCGATCAAACTTTGTTCACGGATCACCGCATCATAAAAACGAAATCCTCCGGCAAAATTATAGCACTCCAATCCTTTCCCCGAAAGAATGCGGCTGGCAATATAGCTTCGCAGTCCGCTCTGACAAATTACATAAATTGGTTTATCCGTATCTATTTCATTCAGACGTTCTCTCAATTCATCTACTGGTATATTCCGAAAACCATCGATATGCCCATGCGCATATTCTTCCGGTGTACGCACATCCAAACGTACTATATTTTCTTTCTGAACTACCTTTTCAATATCTTCTATATGAAATTGTTTTAAAATCCCTTTCGAAATATTATCGATCATATAACCGGCTATATTCACCGGATCTTTTGCCGAAGAATACGGAGGAGCATACGCAAGATCAAGACCTTTTAAATCAGTCGCTTTCATTTTCATATGGATTGCTGTCGCCAGCACATCGATCCGTTTATCCACACCGTCATATCCTATGATCTGTGCACCAAGAAGCCTATAACTTTCTTTCTCAAAAATCACTTTCATTGTCATCATTTTTCCGCCCGGATAATATCCCGCATGGCTCATTGGAGAAAGGATCACTTTATCTACATTGATTCCGGCTTTTTTTGCAGTTCTCTCATTGATCCCCGTTGCAGCTCCGGTCAGGCGAAAAATCTTGATAACAGAACTTCCCTGAGAACCATGATAGATGCTTTTACCGCCGCAAATGTTATCTGCTGCGATACGTCCCTGACGGTTTGCGGGTCCTGCAAGTGAGATTAATACATCCGCTCCGGTCACAGAATGTTTCACCTGCACCGCATCCCCGACCGCATAGATATCCGCAACCGACGTTTCCATACGCTCGTTAACAAGAATACTTTCTTTTATTCCCAGTTCCAGCCCCGCTGCTTTCGCAAGCTTCGTATCCGGCGTGACCCCAAGCGCCATTACAACCATATCCGCTTGAAGAGCTGTCCCATCTTTTAATAAAACATTTATGCTTTGTTCATTTTCCTCCACTTTTTCCACCGTATGACCAAGATATAACTTCACGCCATGCCGTCTCATTTCATTATGGATAAAAGATGCCATATCCGGATCAAATGGATTCATCAACTGTTTCGGGCGCTGAACGATCGTCACATCCATTCCTGATTCCCGTAAATTTTCTGCCAGTTCCAGACTGATAAACCCTCCGCCTGCAAGTATCACGGACTTCGGTTTCTTTTCTTCGATATATTTTTTGATCTTAAATGTATCTTCCACGGTGCGAAGCGTAAATAGTTTCTCATTTCCGATACCGGAAATCTTCGGAAGTACCGGCTTTGCTCCCGGTGAAAGTAGAAGCTTATCATAGGATTCTTCAAATTCTTCCGCATTTTCCAGATTTTTAACGGAAACTGTTTTCCGCTCCGGATGGATTGCCGTCACTTCATGCTGTACTTTCATTTGGACACGAAATCGCTTCCAGAAACTCTCCGGCGTCTGAAGCGTCAACTCTTCCGCATCTTCGATCGTGCCGCCGATATAATAGGGCAGCCCGCAATTTGCATAAGAAATATATCCGGTCCGTTCAAATACAACAATCTCTGCCTCTTCATCCAATCTTCTGATTCTTGCAGCCGCAGTTGCTCCGCCTGCGACACCTCCTACGATCACCACTTTCATCTTATCGTTCCACCTTTCCCGTGTAGGACGCTATCCCACCGATATTTTTTACATTCGAATATCCCATTTTTCCAAGCATTCTAACCGCTTGACTGCTTCTGCTTCCCGAGTAGCAATATACAAAAAGCGGTTTCTTCTTATCCGTTACGATTCTTTCAAGCTGCCCCAATGACTGCAGCGGCACGTTCTTGCTTGACGGCACATGCCCCTCCTTATATTCCTGCGGTGTACGGACGTCCAAAAGAACAGCTCCCTCCGTATTTTTATATTCCACTACTCCCTGATCCATATTCGGGACACGTAAAAAATCCAAAATTCCCATATTGAAAACCTCCTGTTATTCTTATTTGTTATTCTTATTTGTTGTTCTCATCTCCTGATATATTGTATATTAAAGATTATTTATCTCTTTTTCTGTGATAATATCACATATTTTATTCAGAAAAGAAATGACTGTTCATTTTTCTAATGATATAATGATTTGAAAAAGAAAGGAATTTTATCTTATGATCATTAAAAACGGAACCATTATGGACCCTTTAACTCTTACACACAAAAAAGCGGACCTTCTTATCAAAAACGGCTGTATCGAACAGATTTTACCGGAATCCTTCGACCTGCTTACATCACCTGAATTTTCACAGGAGGCTGTGATCGACGCCGACGGTCTCATCGTTGCTCCGGGACTGATCGATACACACATTCATTTCCGTGATCCGGGATTTACTTATAAAGAAGATTTTCATACCGGAGCTTTGTCTGCCGCAAAAGGCGGAGTTACCACTGTCATCTGCATGGCAAACACTTCCCCGACCGTAGATCAGGTCACTGTACTGGAAGATATTCTCAATCGTGCAGAAAAAGAAGCGATCCGCATTTGTCAGGCTGCTGCCGTTTCCCGCTCCCTCAAAGGAGAAGAGCTGACCGATATGCAGGCATTGAAAACTGCCGGCGCCTGCGGATTTACCGACGACGGAATCCCTTTGAAAAATGCAGCATTCTGTTATGAAGCAATGAAACAGGCTGCCACCCTTGATCTCCCGATCAGTCTCCACGAGGAAGATCCATCTTTCATCAAAAACAACGGGATCAACCACGGACCGGTTTCCGAACAGCTTGGACTTTACGGCTCTCCGTCGATCGCCGAGGAATCCCTCGTTGCAAGAGACTGTATGCTTGCACTTCGCTCCGGCGCAGATGTTGTGATCCAGCATATCAGCTCCGGTTATTCCGTAGAACTTGTGCGTACTTTCAAAGCTCTCGGCGCAAAAATCCACGCCGAAGCGACTCCGCATCACTTTACTTTGAACGATACCGCAGTCCTCAGGCACGGTACTCTGGCGAAAATGAACCCGCCGCTTCGATCCGAAGAAGATCGTCTGGCGATCATCCGGGGACTTGCCGACGGAACGCTCGATCTGATCGCAACCGACCACGCACCGCATAGTATCGAAGAAAAGCAAAAACCGCTCTCGGAAGCGCCAAGCGGGATCATCGGTCTGGAAACTTCACTGGCGCTCGGCATTACATCCCTTGTCCGTCCGGGACATCTGACTTTGATGCAGCTTCTTGAAAAAATGACGATCAATCCGGCCAGACTTTACCGGCTTCCTTACGGAAAGATCGAAGAGCACGCCGCTGCGGATCTGGTTATCTTTGATCCGGAAGAATGTTGGACGCCGGCCGAATATTGTTCCAAATCCTGCAACACTCCGTTCACTGGAACTCCACTGTACGGAAAGGTAAAATATACCGTCTGCCGCGGCGACCTCGTATACAGCGATCGGTAGTCGAACATCACTCATCACAAAAAGACCTGCCATACAGAAAATCCGAGCGTATCACCGCTTCGCATTCCTCTGTATGGCAGGTCTCTTTTATCTTCTGCCTGTCGATATATTACGACATATTTATGTACCGCTTTACTGCTGCCTTACATCACACTTCCACTTCTCCGGCAAGGATTTTCTTATAATCTTCATAATTTTTCCGAAGCAGATTCGGCGTATCCAGTTCATACGGACATTTGCTTTTACACTGTCCGCAGTCAAGACAATTCTCGATCTGTTTCATATTCTCCTGCCACTGTTCGTTCAGCCAGTTTGCCGACGGCGCTCTTCGTACCATCAACGACATTCTCGCACAGTTGTTGATCTGGATCCCTGCCGGACAAGGCATACAATATCCGCATCCCCGGCAAAAATCTCCGGTCAGTTCCGCCTTTTCTTTCTCGATAAATGCTTTGATCTCTTCATCGTAAACCGGACTATCTGTCATATATCCAAGCCATTCTTCCAGTTCTTCCATCTTCTGGATTCCCCAGATCGGAAGTACATTGTCAAACTGCGACATATATGCAAATGCTGCTTTGGAATTGTTGATCAATCCGCCTGCCAGACCTTTCATTGCAATAAATCCCATATTCCGCTCACGGCACATATTCACCAACTCCACTTCTTTTTCCGAAGAAAGATAACTAAGCGGATATTGAAGCGTCTCATATAAACCGGACTCCACGCACTCTCTCGCTACATTTAACTTATGCGCAGTCACTCCGATATGCCGGATTTTCCCCTGCTCTTTCGCTTCCAACATACACTCATACATCCCTGTTCCGTCTCCCGGACGATAACACATGTCTACACAATGAAACTGATAAATATCTATGTAATCTGTCCGAAGCATGTTCAGAGAAGTCTCCAGCTGACTTTTAAACTCTTCCGGCGTCCGCCCCATTGTCTTGCTTGCTATATAAATTTTGTCACGCATGCCGGCAAACGCATTTCCTAATTTTTCTTCACTGTCACTATATGCCCGCGCGGTATCAAAAAACCGCATTCCGCCCTCATATGCCCGGCGCAGGATCCCCGCTGCCGTCTCCATATCTACCCGCTGAATCGGAAGCGCCCCGAACGCATTCTGACAGACCGTGATCCCGGTGCTTCCCAACGTAATCTGCTTCATATCCCGTTCCTCCTTATTCTATATGCTGCATAATTTTCCACTGACAATTTTAGCATATTTTCTCCAAAAGGAACAGACCTTTGAGTGTTCTATGCGCTTCTCTGCACAGATGAAAGCGTCAGCATACAAGGAGAAAAACGCCCTTGTGCACCGACGCCGTTGATTTTTAATGACAATGTCCGCCACAGTGGCTGCAGTCACCGCCGCATTGGATTGATTTTCCATTCTTTTTATCCCGGATCATGCTCCGGATCACAAACGCCACAACTCCGACTAAAATCGCTCCAACCACAAATGTTCCCATATCTTTATCTCCTTTTCTCTGAATTTTTGTTCTATCAGTCTTCTAGCGTCGGTGTACAAGGGGGAAAACGGTCGATGAAGAGCAAATCTAAGCCTCTTTGTTGTTACTTTCACTCCGCGTACGTCTCTGTACGCGTCGTTCAAGTGCCTAAAAGAGGCTTAGATTTGTCTCTTCTCGACTCACCGACCTCAACCGCTGAAAATCATCGGAATTACGCGGCTTGAGGCGTGTTTCCCCTTGTACATCGACACTATAGTTAGTTTATACTAATTCTTTTAGAAAGTCAATCACATTCTTCGCCCTACAATTTTGACATTTATAATATAATATAATATAATACTGGTGTGTGTTAGCTGCAATATGCTATACCAGTAAGTAGTTTTTTATATGCAAGAACAACAACTAAAGACAAATCTTGACACAAATCTAATTAAACTGATAGCAATCATTGCTATGACAGTAGACCATATCGGAGTTGCTTTCTTTCCGGAATATCCGGTTTTTCGTTGGATTGGACGAATTGCTTTCCCGCTTTTTTGCTACTGTTTAACCGTTGGTATGTTATATACCCACGATATAAAAAAATATCTGCTTCGTCTCGGAGTATTTGCTTTGATCTCACAGCCTTTTTGGATTTTGGCTTTTAATTCAGATGATATCATCGGGAATATTTTGAATCTGAATATTTTCTTCACATTGATCGTAAGTCTTGCAGCCACATGGGGCTTTAAAGAGAAAAAGTGGTGGCTGTTTATAGCCGGGATCATTCTGTTGAACGTAGTCAATTTTGATTACGCGATGACAGGGCTCATTCTGATGATGATTTTCTATCTTTGCAGAAACAAACCATGGTTAGGGATTATTATTTATACACTTTCCTACCTGCCTGCGCTGAATGGATACATGGAAGATCCGCTTGCACTGAAACTAGGGGGACATGCCATAGGGTTTGAAATTTTCGCATTGTTGGCTTTGCCGTTTATTTACATTCATACAAAGTCCAACCTCAAAATTTCAAAATGGTTTTTCTACATCTATTATCCGGCGCACCTTTTCGCAATTTTCTTAATTCAGCTTTTTATATGAAAATTGGACTTTTACAGCTAAACAACACACCATCCAATACGAATCTCCCGTGGCAATCCTTGCTTTCCATACTTGGACTTCTGCGGGAGACTCGTATTTTTTGTACAGGCGACGAGCCAAAGTCCGGGCTTGCCCGAGACCTTGGCAACTGCTTACAATCCCGGAATGTGCCTTTTGGCATTTCCGGTGATTTATATCTTTCTCAACATTATATTGAATTTCAACATTTGGCTTTACATCTCCCATATGAACATTGCATTTTCCCTCTGAAAATGCTACCATTATACACATATACATCGAATGAAAGGAGGATTCCCTTATGGATTATATACGACATAAATCAGAAGAATCTGTGGAAGATTATTTGGAGACCATTCATATATTAAGTCAGCGGCTCCCTGTTGTCCGCTCTGTCGATATTGCAACGGAGCTGCATTATTCCAAGCCAAGTATCAGCGTCGCCATGAAAAATCTCCGTGCACGCGGTTATGCCGCAGTTTCCCCGGAGGGATATATCACGTTGACCGATCTTGGCAAAGAGATCGCCCTAAAGACTTATGAGCGTCATGTTCTTCTCCGCGACTGGCTGATCCGTCTCGGCGTCGCTCCTGAAACAGCCTCGCAGGATGCCTGTAAGATGGAGCATGACATCAGTGAGGAAAGTTTTCTTGCGATCAAACAATATATCACCTACACCGGTCGTGATGCCGATTCCTTTTAATTGAAATTGAACATCATAAACGAAAAGAAGCTGAAAGAAATCCAAACACAACTTTCCTCAGCTTCTTTTTATTATGCTTATATGCAAATCCACGCTTTCTTTCCCGATACCACTCAGCCGCGGGGTTCTTCCTCGATATGCTCCCGCCCTTGGTTGATGATCGTCCGAACATGGTCGTCTGCCAGAGAATAGAAAACGGATTTTCCCTCTCTTCTGCTCTTTACAAGCTTGTTCTGCTTCAGGATCCGAAGTTGGTGCGAAATTGCTGACTGCGTCATGTTCAGTGCGCTCGCCAGATCACAGACACATACTTCCGCTTCGAACAAAACAAACAAGATACGAATCCTTGTAGAATCTCCAAACACTTTAAACAATTCTGCAAGATCATACAATTCGGTCTCTTCCGGCATCGTCTCCCGCACGATTTTCAAAAGATTCTCATGGAGTTCAAACGACTCACAACATTCCACTTCTTTTCGTTCCATGTGTCCACCTCACAATTCTTTCGAATATGCCACGCTTCAATATATGAATACTCGTTCATTCGTATATTATAGCATGCATCCTTTTCTTGTCAAGCAGACTTCCCGTCACATTTTCCCCCACATTTACTACATTTGCAACAGCATTCTTCCAGGATCTCCGTCAGCGCTGTTCCGCTGCTTGTGTGACATCGCACGATATCCGTCCTGTCGCTGTCCACTTCATCCAGTGCGCACCGCACCATCTTATGAGACACTGTACTCGTAAACAGGACAAGCACATCCGGTGAACCAATTTGTTTATTGAAATCAGCCCTCATCTGTGTAAATACTTTGACTTTGCATTTATATGACTTACAGATTTTTTTATACTGGGCTACCATTCGGTCATGCCCGCCTACGATCACAACACTCATATTCACTTCTTCCTTTCCTTATCCATTCGGTTAGCATTAGTTAACTTATGTGTTAGCATACACTAACCTCCTGATTCTGTCAATAAGAAATGGCTTGGTTTTTCTGATTTTTCGGTAATTAATCGCAGTTCAGATTTCTTCCGATTCTCCCAGCATCTGAAGCACTTCTTTTTTTAATGTCGCTTTCATATATCCGGCAGAGACCAAAACTGTGAGGATAAACAGTATGACTCCGCTTCCGACCGCCAAAGAAACCGGAGGTTTCTTCTCACCCACTGTTTTTCGGCTTTCCACTGTCGCTTCTGCCTTTCCTGTCTCTTCTTCCGTCTCTTCCCTGGCTTCTTTCTCCTCCTCTTCCTCCTCTTCCTGTACTGCCTGAACCGCCGCATTACTGTAAGCCGTATCAAATTTCAACTCGGTTTCCGTCTGCTGTCCGACTATCCCGGCTGTCACATGGCCGGTCGCACTTCCGCAAAAGATACCTGCGGCTGCCAGCACTAACATTCCCGATAATACGGAAACCGCACATTGACGTTTTGTTCTTCCGAGAAGCCGCTCGACTGCGATCCGTTCCTGCTGTCCGGATATAAAGAGATTTGCGAAAAACAATAAGATTAAAAATGCCATTGCCAGACCGCCGGTCAGAAAGATTTTCGACGTCATTTTTCTGCTTTCCAGATCCTCTTTTAATTCCGTATAACCGTTATCATAGAATTTGATCTCCAGCCCATCGATCCCCTGCTTCTTCCATCCCTCCATATATTCCGCGATCGAACCGTTCGGAATCTGAAAAGACGTATTGTAACTTTTCATATATCCGGCTCCTGTTCCCGTGATATTTTCACTCCATGCTTCTTCCGGCACGGTATTCCATGGGATGATCACCTCATACATCCCCAATTCCGAATCATCTTTTTCCGCCGATTGACTGACCGTATAAATACCGACGATCTCATATTCCCGCTCATCAAATACCGGATAAATCTCTCCATCCGTATTCAGGATCGTGGGCGCGGACATTCCATTTCCGCCGATATAAGAATAGTCTGCATAATAGAGCGGCAATGTCACCCGATCTCCTACTTCTTTCTGTAAAAGCACTGCAAGCTGCCGTGGGATCAGACACACGTCCGCACCGGTTTCATACTCTTCTCCGGAAATGTCACGCCCCTCCTCGATCACTGCCTCGCCGCGGTAAAACGGCAGTAACAGTTTCGTTGCCCCCACCGGAGTGACCGGGATGGTCCTGTTTTCATATTCCTGAGTATGTGCGACATTCAGCCACCGCTTCCCACGCTCTGTCTCATAAAATCCATCCGTTACCTCATCATAACGAACGCCTTTGTTCTCCCCACTCTCCAGATACGGATCCGGCTTTTGCTCTCCCTCCGGTGTAAACTGACTGGACACAATTCCATTTGTAAATCCATACTCCAATTCAAACGGATCCAATGCGTTCTGTGCCGCCAGTTCTCCATGCACAACGCCCTGTTCCCGAAGCTGCATGATATAGGTCTTTCCGGCTTCCAGTGTCACCGGTTCCTCCGAATGTTCATCGCAGAACCAGACGATCTCCCCCTCTTCTCTGGCGCCCTCCAAAACCTTTGTGATCCGAAGCGGGATCGACTCGGATGCCGTCCTTGTCTCTGTCACCTCTGCCTCCACCGTGATCACCGTTGTTCTTCCGATTCCCTGATACATCTGCTCGACGTAGGCTCCCAAATGCGGTCTTAATTTCGCCTCTGTCAGATAGGGCGCCCCTTCGAAATCCAATACCTCATCCGGAATTCGATCCCCATACACACCATGATTGATATAATAGTAATCCTGAAGTGTCTCATCCCAAACCGGAATCGTCCGGACTTCTTCCTGTTTCTGTTCTACGGTCGCGATGGTCGTATAGATTTTTTCAAATTCCCGTTCCATCCCGCTGCTCTGATACAAAAGGCTTCCTCCCACAGCAAGCAGCAATGCGGAAATTCCGACGAGCACGAAAAACAGGATGCTCCGCAAAGGTGTCCGCAACATTTGCTTCATACTATAATAAAATGTCATCATTCTCACCTCATTGCTTTTTTATCGATAACAATCTCCCGTCTTTCATCGTCATTTTTACGTCTGCCGAAGATGCCACCATTGGATTATGTGTCACCACGATCACCACATAATCCATCTCATGCGCCAGTTTCAACAAAAGCTGTACGATATGTTCCTCATTTTCCGAATCCAGATTGCCGGTCGGTTCGTCAGCCAGCAGGATATTTCCGCCCGCTGCCATTGCCCGCGCGATCGCAACCCGCTGCTGCTCCCCGCCGCTCATCATTTTCGGATACTGGCGGAAAATTTTCTGATCCAATCCGACTTCCTCCAGACTTTTGACTGCATGCTGCATCGCCTCTTTTCTGGATATTCCCTGCAATTCCAACGGATACATCACATTTTCCAGCGCGGTCAGAAGCGGAAGCAAATGAAATGCCTGATAGACGACTGCCGCCTGCTTTCTGCGGTACGCATCCCGATCCATTGCTGACAGATCTTTTCCCTCGATCAGCACCCGGCCGGAGTCCGGCGTATCCAGTCCTGCCAACAGCGACAAAAATGTACTCTTTCCGCTCCCGGATTCCCCGACGATCGCATACAGACTGCCGGCTTCAAACCCGCACGAAATATCTTTGACCGCTTCGATTTTCTGATATTGATTCTGATAAGAATAACTGATATGTTCCACTCTGATCTGTTCCATATTTCCCTCTCAATCCCGGCGTGCCAACACAGCCGCTATACTGATCCGTCCAAACATCCACATCGCTGCCGCCGCTCCCAGAAGATAACACACCAGAAAGATCCCCCAGATCAATCCGGCATGCCTTATCTTTGCAGCGCCCGCCGCAACTCCCGCGATTGATCCGAGTCCTCCGCCGAAAGCCGCCAGCAGGATGTGTTCCGAAAAAAACAACAGGATACATCGTTTTTTACTCGTCCCAAGCGCCCGCATCACTGCATATTCTTCTCTTCTTCCCTGAAGAAGCAAATGCGGAACAACATAGCCTGTCAGAAGAACGATCAGAAACAAAAACGGAAGATAGCCTTTCAGCAGATTCAACGTCCGATCCAGATTTCCTGCCGTTTCTATAAATACCGCATCGTCAAACCGGATCGCGGATCCTGCATACGAATCTTTCGCCGCAGTAACAACCGTCTTCATCCCGGCATCTTTCAAGTCCTGCTTTAATGCATTTAATTCCATCGGATCTTTCACGGTGAATGAAAGCGCGGAAGCAAAATAAGTTTTATCATTTTTTTCAAACAACTGCTTTGCATAAGAAAGAGGAATCAACAATTCCGGCGGCTGCGCTTCCGTCAATGTATCCGACCGCTTCATCACTCCTACGATCGTGATGTTTTCCGTACTCATCTCTTCCCGCTCCAAATATACTCCGGACAACGTCTGTTTGTAACGTCCCAGATCCAATGTGATCATATCTCCCGGTTCATATCCGTACTTTTCCAGAAACGCCTTATCCACAATGCAGACTTCCCGTCCGTCTTTAAAAAGAGCCCAGTTCCAATCTTCACACCACTGTATTGATTTTTCGGCGATCTTCTTCGTACATGCTTCTGAGCTGACGCCCCAGATTTTTGTTTCCTCCGTTGCCGGGATCACTTCCTGTTTTGTATCTGCTTTTTCTTGATCCGGAAAGGTGTTTTTATCATTTTTAACTTTACCAAGCAACTCTACAATTTCTTTTACATCTTTTGCATTTCCATTTTTGTATAACGCATCCAATACTTCCTCTCGTATAAAAAGACCGTTTTTCAACGTTCCGTTTGGGCTTGCTATTTCCGCTGTCACCGGGATCTTCTCCGCAAGACTGTCAAATTGTGCCTGTGTGCGGATCAGGTTTCCAAGGTAAAACGTAAGTACGAGCACTGTCAAAAAACAAATAGTCAGATTCAATATACTTTTTGTCCGATGCCGGCGTATGTTCACACCGATTAAATGGATTCCCTGAAACAATTTCTGCCGCCCCGGCGAGATCGTCTGATCCGGACGCGTCTGTTTTTCTCGCCTGCATATGATCTTTGTACCCATGCTTTTTGTCTTTGGATCTTCTTTCAGAACAGAGACAACCGTATAATTGACACTGTCAAGCTTGATCTCCGGGTATCGCCCTTTTTTTATGATTTTCAGTTTCATCCCATGCCCCGCGGCATATTCCTGTATCGCTTGCAGGAGCGCCCCCTCCGTGTTTACCGGATATGGTACATGAAATGAAAATCTGCGTTCTTTCTCCTCCTGCGCGATCTGCTTATAATCATTCATGATCTGTGCAAACATACCGCCGCTTCCGGACATCCGCTCCATCCGCTCCAGATAAGCATTCACATCAATGACCGCATTCTTCTCTTTCTGGATACTGGCGCATACTTCGATCGCAGCCTGTAGCTGCTCTTTCTGTGAAAGAAGTTGTTCTCTTTGATGTTCAACTGCCTCTTTCACCGAAACTTCTCCGTTTACTACGCGTTCGATTTCTTTCAGCGACATATCCAGCATCCGAAGCATCTTGATCAGTTTGAGGCGCTCCACATCCTTTTGAGAATAATCCCGGTAATCATTCCCATCCGCCCGCGCCGGCTCCAAAAGCCCCTGTCGTTCATAATACCGGATATTCTGCCTTGTCAATCCGGTCAGTTCTTCGACCTGTTTTGTGTTCACACCCTCACCTCCTTTGCTTGTTATGCTCCTATCTTAAAGTGTATACCACTCATACAGTCAAGCATTTTTTCATTTTTATCTGCATTTTATCCGCACAATATTCTCTGCTATCATGGATCAGATGGTCATATGGTCGAATCGTATGTTCCCTTGTACACCGACCGATTCCCTAAAAGAAAGGATAGCGTCAGTGTACAAGGGGCAAGTCCCGTCTTTACAATGACGCTATCCTTTCTAATATTTGCTTTTCCGTTACACTTTTATTTTTTGAGTACCAGATGATAATCCGAATCATAATACATCCCCAGTTCCCGGCAGATCCGGTCATTCACCCGGTCCAACGCTTCCTTATATTGACAATACAATGGAGACAGTCGTTTCAGATTGGGAATAAAAATATCATTATATCCTTTGTCCTGAAATTGTTTCTGCATTTTTCGCTGTGCGATATATACCGGATGATATTTGAGGATTCCGCTCTTTAGCTTGGCTCCTTTTAATGCATTTTCTTTTAGAAGCGCGTAATCTGCTTCACTCATATCACGATAATAAGAAATCATTTCTTCCGCAGTCTTGGTCTCTTTTGCAATACCGCCCGCCAGTCGGATCCCCCATTTCATGATCAGAGGAATTTTGATCGTCGTATCGTCACAATACGATAAAAGAGTCTTTAACGCCTGTCTTTGTTCTTCCGTTGTGATTCGAATGTTCAGAAACGGGCGGAAATGATTTTTAAAGTAGTCGTTCCATTCTCCCGGTATCAATGATTCGATCGCACCATTGATCGTCTCATAATCCAGAACTTCATCCGCCTTTATGCTGTCATGATCTTCCATGAACAACTTCAACGCCTCAATTTCAGAATCCCGAATCTCTTTTTCCTCTAATTTCTCCAGATAAATTCTCTGTAAGGTACTTTGATCATCGGTTTCTAATAGAGTCCGAATATCCGGTATTCCGATTCCCAGCTTTCGATATACCGAAATGCATTTTAATCTTTCCATATCTTCTTCGGTATAATTCCGATAACCATTCGCATCCTTTTTTACGGACAGTAATTTCTTTTCCTCATAATACTTGACCGCCCGTTTTGTCATACCGACTTTTTCCGCAATTTCACTCAGCAGCATATGAAATCCTCCTTTATCCACTGACGCCATTATAAAGGTATACGCAAGGTACAGGTCAAGCATTTTCCTCAAGCACCGGTTTCCGCCTTTATGCTGTCATGATCTTCCATGAACAACTTCAACGCCTCAATTTCAGAATCCCGAATCTCTTTTTCCTCTAATTTCTCCAGATAAATTCTCTGTAAGGTACTTTGATCATCGGTTTCTAATAGAGTCCGAATATCCGGTATTCCGATTCCCAGCTTTCGATATACCGAAATGCATTTTAATCTTTCCATATCTTCTTCGGTATAATTCCGATAACCATTCGCATCCTTTTTTACGGACAGTAATTTCTTTTCCTCATAATACTTGACCGCCCGTTTTGTCATACCGACTTTTTCCGCAATTTCACTCAGCAGCATATGAAATCCTCCTTTATCCACTGACGCCATTATAAAGGTATACGCAAGGTACAGGTCAAGCATTTTCCTCAAGCACCGGTTATTTTCCTTATCTCTTTCACCGCAGTGCCATATAGATCACCCAAAATTCCGTGAAAAGAACGAACCCCAAAACACCATTGATCATCCAGTTGTACTGCACATCCGACCAAAACGCCTTGGAATGTGTCAGAACATATTTTACCTTTTCCCTGCCTGTCAGCCATGCAATAAAAACTTCCAATGCCGGAAACAGGAAGATCTGGATCTTTCCGCTGACATCATCCGCAACTCCATTTGAAAAATGCATCGGTATCAGATCCGGCAGGAAAAGCAAACTGATAACTGCTGCCAGACAGCCAACAATACAAATTCCCCATGCTATTTTTCTGCTGTTTAAAAATCTCATATTCATCCCTCTTTCTATACAAGGTACTTTGTTATAGAAAGTATTATAATACCCGATCCGAAACTTTTCAACATTTTCACTCGAATTCTTCACGCCACTGTATTTTAAATCAGGTTCATCGCATCACTGATATTCTTCACGCCGATCACTTTGATCCCCCGGATCCCTTTTACCATATCCAGTGACACTTCCGGCACAACACATGTCTCAAATCCCAATTTCTTCGCCTCGGCGACACGCTGTTCCGGCATATTGACCGCACGCACCTCGCCGCTTAATCCAACTTCTCCAAATACGATCATCTTCTCATCGATCGGCCGGTTCTTGTAACTGGATACGATCGCCATCACGATCCCAAGATCGATAGCCGGCTCGTTCATCCGGATCCCACCCGCAATATTGACGTATGCATCGCAGTTTCCGAGATGCAGCCCGATCCTCTTCTCCAGAACGGCCATCAACAGATTGACACGGTTATAATCAGTTCCGGTCGCCGTCCGTCTCGGCATTCCGAAATTACTCTCGCATACAAGCGCCTGGATCTCGATCAGAAGCGGACGCGTCCCCTCCATCGAACATGCCACCACCGAACCCGATGCATTTTCCGGCTTCCCGCTCAGCATATACTCCGACGGATTTTCCACTTCCACAAGACCATTCTGCCGCATTTCAAAAACTCCGATCTCATTGGTCGATCCAAACCGGTTCTTGACGCCGCGCAAGATCCGATAAGACGCATGCCGGTCACCCTCGAAATAAAGCACGGTATCCACCATATGTTCCAGCACTCTCGGTCCGGCGACCGTTCCCTCCTTTGTCACATGTCCGACAATGAAGATTGTGATCCCCAGGCCTTTTGCAAGTTGCATAAATACGTTCGTCGATTCCCGCACCTGAGAGACGCTTCCCGGCGCAGATGTCACTTCTTCACTGTACATCGTCTGGATCGAATCAATAATAACCAGTTCCGGCTTCCTCTTCTCGATCACAGAACGGATCGCAGCAAGGTTCGTCTCACACAAAAGTTTTAAATTTTCCTGAAACGTCCCCATCCGGTTTGCACGGAGTTTGATCTGGGAAAGCGATTCTTCCCCGGAAATATATAGCACCGAACGATTCTCGGAAAGTTTCTGGCAGACCTGCAAAAGCAGCGTTGATTTTCCGATTCCCGGATCACCTCCCACCAAAACCAGCGATCCCGGCACGATCCCGCCGCCAAGCACCCGATCCAATTCCGCCATCCCGGTTGTAATGCGGTCCTGATCATCCGCATTCACCTCTGACAATGATACGATCTGTATTTCCCGATCCGTTTTGATACCGGAAGTCACGGAAGATGCGATCACTTTCTCTTCCACAAATGTATTCCATTCTTTACACGCCGGACACTGCCCGAGCCACTTTGTTTCCTCATGTCCGCAATTCTGACAAAAATAAACTGTCTTTTTTCCTTTCGCCACGTCTTTCTCCTTTTTAGCAGCTGAAAAAAGGAACAGAAACGCTCTGCTTTCTGTCCCCTCTGTTTATTGCTTACTGTTTATTGCTTACTATTTATATTTTAGCATTTTACAACATTTACAGATGCATTCTCATCCGGATTCAACTCAATGCTCACGCTCAGTTTTCCGCTTAAATTCGTCGTCATCTTTCCGGCTGATTCTCCGTCGATCAGCACTTCATATTCGCTCTCCGGTTCCAGTTCCAGAGTAAACTGTACGTCTTCCGGTGCGGATACCTGAAAAGATACCCCTTTTTCTGTCTCCTTGAAATTCTCCACCGCGCTTCCCGGTACAGACTCATAAACGAACATCCCGTTCTTCTCCAACTTCGTAATCTCTGAAAATGTCTTCACTTTATAAAGATCGCCCTCAAATTCGTAATTGTCCAGCTTCGTCTTGGATGCCAGTGTGTAATCTCCAAAGCTGAGTGTTCCTTCTTCTTCTGCGCGTAATAATTCTTTTACAGTTGCCATCTTTTTACTCCTCCTGCGTACTTTGAATTGCCATCTTCATTCGGCATATCCCCAGTATATAATAATTCTTTCGTTTTTTCTACTGATTTATCTGCTTCGGAGCATTTTTTATTTTTTATTTTTTATTTATTATTCAGACGATTTTACGTTTATTTTAAACGCTTTATTGCAGTGTTTTAATCATTTTACACTTCATACAAATATTTTAGTATCATTTCAGTATCACCGGAAAGTCCGGAACTTCGCCCAACAGATAGGTCAACCCACTCAATTTTGCGCTGGTTCTTCTCTTATAACAATCCGCCCGCAAGATCGCCGTTCCTGCTGTCGGATCATGGTAACCGGATCCGTTTCTCATCACCTTACTTCTTTCCCTGCACATCTCATCACCTCCCTTTCTACTTCGCTTGTCCACGTCCTCTGGAAGCTGCTGACACCCACATGATGCACCGGAGCCGCAGACAGGTATTCCTCATAATACCCGCGGTATTTCCGGCTGTACTTATTCAGCCTCAGTGTTCGAATCGCTTTCCGGTCATTTTGCCGCACGCGCTCAATGGAAATGCCCTGACGTTCTCCGGTTTCTTTCAATGTCATTCCGTCCATGTAACGGCAGCGGATCGTCTGCGCCTGATCTGCCGGAAGAGAATCCACGGCGATCCACAACTCGCGCTTCATATTTTCCCTGTCAAGCCTGCCGGCGCATTCCTCTTCCAGATCCTCACCGGATGCAACGGTATCTTCCAGTATCATTTCTTCATTGTCGGTGCCGATCGGAGCGCTCAAGCTCTGTATCTGCCCTTTCCTTGCATTCTCCTGTACCTTGTGCAGTTCTTCCGGGCTCATTCTCAAAAGGGCGCACAGCTCACGTTCCGATGGTTCTGCACCATAATATTTCCGGTATTCATTGTAAATCTTCTTGTACCGCCGGATCTCTCCACTCACACCGATCGGGATCCTCACCACGCTCCCGCAATTATCTATGTACCGGCTCATCTGCTGCTTCATCCAGAACGCAGCATAATTGATGAACGGAACACCGGAAGCCAGATCATAGTGTCTCACCGCTTCACACAGGGCGATATATCCCTCTTGCTTTAAGTCCTCTATTTCCGCATAACTGGAATATCTTGCCGCCATCTTTCCGATAAAGCCCTGATTCTGCTGCCAGAGCTTCAGCATATTGTCAGATACGTCCTCACGCGCTCTGATCCGGGCAACCAACTGTTCATTGTCCATACTTACGCCACCTTTCAAAAACACCCCAGACGCAAGGAGAAAACGCCTAGGGTGCTTTTATCAAATTATGTGCTATACTGCCGGCTTGTTCTCCTGGTAGTAGATCGCTTTTGCTTTATTCTCAAGCACAAACGCATCATAGCAGATACGCCCCTCAACCAAAGCTCCATTGATTCCCGGCGGATTGTCATGCGTCTTATAGCTTTCCAACTTGGTCGGTGCTACCGTAGCGCACGGATGCGCAACCATAAAACCAAAGTTTTCCGGGAGTCTTGTCGCCGGAACTTTCAGAACGTCCAAACCGTCTAAATTTCCAACAAATCCGACCCTGCGTTTGGATTCATCCAATACCGCGCTGATCATATCCTGATATCTTCCGTTATTATCTTTGCTTGTCTTCATCAGGAGCAGTGTCGCCGGTGTTACTACAAGCACGCGCCCCAGATCCGGAACCTCGGCGTCGTCCAATGCGCTGTTTGCGTCAAAGATCATGTCATAGATACTCGACGCAGCTAATTTTACTGCCTCCGGTTTATTTCCTGCATGCTCGCACATAACGTTCAGTATATAGGTATCTACTTCCGGGATCACTACCTCTCTCATCTGACGTGCCAACGCTGTTGCCGCTTCAAGCTGTCCCTCTGTTTCATCCTCATCCAAGGAATCAATCGCAAACGTAAAGGAACGATCCTTTGTAAGCTGCTGGCGTTCTGTTGTCGCGTTCAAACTCTCTACTGCCCCATAACGAGACCAGTTTCCACCAGATGGTCCAGATCGACCATAATCATTCATTTTCCCTGTACTGATCTTATAGATCTTTACCGAATGCGCTCCGGTAAAAGAAAAATCCTGATTTGTCAGATGCTCCTTTTTGCTTTCTGTTGAAAACTGCTCATCGACATAAGGCAAAAATTTTTCTACTAATTCAATTGCCATTTATCCTTATCCTTTCAGCCCCATCGCTTTCCGAATATCAGCATCACACGCGCTGCGATTTGTCCCGGCTGTCGGTCCGGTTGATCCGGCGCCTGTTGATATTCTGTACCCGCTCGGCTGTCCTTTGTTCCCGGCAAGGTAATTTCCGATAAGGGTTATACTTTTTTTCATCTCTTCTCTGCTGCTACAATTTACCAGCGGGAGCAAGTCTTTCGGTAGTCCTGCATCTGCAAGTCTTTCCCTTGCATCCAGACGGATCTCACGCTGATCCAATTCTCTTGTGCGCTCAAGATCCCCGTTGTCTCCCCCTGTGTTTCTCGCTCTGGCGAGCCGATCCTGTACGATCCGGTTCACTTCTTCCTGCGAGAATGTTCTTTCCTGCTGCTGAAGCGCTTCACCGGCTCCCTGCTGCTGTGTTTCCATGTTCTGGTTTTCCATGTGCATCCCTTTCCCCGTTTAACGCCCGGTCGGCTATCGGTAAAGAAAAAGTTAAAATGTACAGAACAAACAGAAAAAAGGCGCAGGAACAACTGTCAGTCATTTTCGACTATTAGTTATTCCCACGCCCTTAGGCTTCCGGTAGTAGGTAGATTTTTTTACCGGGGTACTCTTTATTCTATCTGCTCTAAATCAATTATATCAAATATTCATTTGACTTTCAATCACTTCTTTTTTAGTATGCACTATGCACACTTTTCACTTTGTGTGCACACCTTTTTCGCGATTCGATTCTCCATAAGCCCTCTTATACTTCCCCTTTGCCGGTTGCTTCTTCCAACGCTTTACTACCGGAGACAGCAGCCGGATCACTCCGGCAAGCTCCTGATCGTCTGTATAAGACACCTTGATCTTTATGCTCATATACGCGCCCCCTTTCCTGTTCGTTTGTTTTGGTAAATCGTTTGTAGTACGTTCCCATTCCCTCCGCCGGGTCAGATGTTGCCGCATCCACACCGGAAAGAAGAAACTGCTGCTCATGCCCCGGCAGTATTGGTAGCACACCGGAGCGCCGTTCTCCTATCGTTTGTAGTACCTCTGCGCCCGGTTCTGGTGTTGGCGCACCGTCCCCGGGAGGGCAGCCGGGATTTATTTCTTCTTTCTTGCACGCTCCGCTCTCTTACCCAAAATATATCCCAGTGTCAAGATTTTGTATAAACCAAACACATTGCTTCCATAGTATTCCAGTATCTTTTTCAAAACTCCGTAACTGACTCCCTCAGGCTCTACAAGATTATATTTCAACATTTCCATCATTTCATTGGTTCGTCTCACATTTATAGCAGATTCAAGTGTATTCAGCGTTTCACCGAATCCATCTGGGATTTTGTTGCGTAATTTTTCGATAGATCCTCTTCCTCCTTTAAGACTGATATATGCCATTTTTTTATATAATTCATAATCAGAATTATCTTTATTTAGCACAACCGTTCCATCATTTTTTAAGAACAACGTCAACGTTTCAATCTTCGAACCCTCTCCCCAAAGTCTCAAGAAACTCTCTATCTGATCAAGAGTTAAATCCCCTATATTACATTCTTCCAACATCAATTCTTTATCTAAAACTTTATACATTGCACTCTTCCTTTCGTGTTCAATCCATGTTATTATGTATCTGTATCCGCCAACATGCCCCGCCCGGGTGTTTACGGATATATATACGCCCGGCTCAATTTTGAGCTCGGGCTTTTCTTTTATCAGTCTGTGTCTACCTGTCCGGCAATCCGCAGGAAGCTATATCCCTCGCCGCCTTTATAGCGTGGCGGAATATATCCAACGCAATCAGCTAATGAGCTAAGACTAAGCGCTATGTCTCCATCTTCTGACGTTCCCAGTGCAGCACTTATATCCTCCAAACTGAACCATATCATAATATTTATAGCCTGTTCAGTCGTGTGCCCCATGTCGCGCAAGACTTTCAACTGATATAATCTTTCTTCTGCATATCCTCTGAAATCTCGTTCTTTGTCCTCTTGAATCTTCTGTTTCAATTCTTCGTTTGTCATTTATTTAACTCCTTTCTGCGGAAACGATGGTAACGATATAAACGTTGTTCCTATTAACTTTTTTTTCGTGAATTATGCATTTTCTGTAAAATGTTATTTTTTATATAATAATCGTTTCCCTCGTTTCTATTGCTGTTTTTCCTTGAAAATACGCTGTTTTTACGGAAACGATACCGGCAACGATGCGGAAACGATGGTAACGATAATCAAGTAAACGGCGTTTCCCCTTTCCACGCTTCTAGGTGGGAAAAGTGTATTTTAAAAACAATTCATTTATATATGCGCAATATATATACATTTTTACAATTTTCTATTTCTTATAAATTATGAAAAAAATCCACTTTTTCCACCCTTTAATCAAATAATGTTTTTTTTATTTCTTTCCATTTAATATCAATCCCTTTATAACACTCATACCCATGATATGTTTTAGCTGTATATCCTTTTCTTTCCATACTGCTTTTAAATGCCCTTTTTCCAAGTGATTTCCGTCCCTCCAAGCTACAATATTCTTCGTAATAATTAAAAATATCACTCTTTCTAATACGTAAATTATCACCATATTCTGCACAATCATTTAAGAAGGCGGCTACCGTATCTGATTCAGTTCTCAATCTTTCTACTTCTTCTAAATTTCCACCACTTTCAAATAATTTTCCACCAGAAAGGGCATTTTTTAGTGCAGAAATACACCCGCTTATCACTATTTCCTTTTCAGATTCTGCGGCAAGTTTCACTTTTAAATCTGGGATATACTCCCCCGACTCCGTAAAGCCGACAATCAGCAACCGCCTATAAAATCCGTTGCTCTTCTCGTCCAGAACCTTTGGCAGTTCATTACACGAAAACATCATTTTTGCATGATTGCGAAAGAAAAATATCGAACCGCCCTTATACTCTCCCTTTATTGCATCATCTCCTGTTAGCTGCTTGATAACTCCTGTGTCTGTAAGTGCTGAATTTGTCATATCTCCGCACGTATTCAGAATTTTCAACAATAGGCTTGCTGTTGTAAATCGGTCGCTTAACTGTTGGAGTGGTATACTACATGTATTTCCTCTTCCCACAATGTCCATAGTAAAATTAATAATAGTACTCTTTCCAGATTCCCCCAGTCCATACAGAATCATGAATTTCTGAAAAGTCACGTCTTTCGTCATACAATACCCCATAAACTCAAACAGCATCCGCTTGTTACCATCGTCCGGGATCCTGCTTTCTATAAACGCATAAAACGTTGATTTTGTTATTTCTAGCCCCGGTATATAATTATGTGGTATCTGGTTTACAGATAGATACTTCGGTGAATGCTCGTGCATTTCTCCGCTTATAACGTCCAACATTCCATTTTTAAAATTGATCCAGTGCGACGGATATTTATTTACATCTTCTGTATCTACTGCCAGCTTATGATTTATCATGATCAGCGCATAGACCCGGTTTATTTTCGTGATTGTAACTAAATGCGGAAAAATCATTGATTTGATTAAATACTTCAATATGTTCCCGTCTTCGTCTCGCTTATAAACCCCATCTTTGTATATGTACGGCTTTCCAGCAATAATAATAATGTTCTCATGTTCTATGATATAAGACGCTATTTTATCGTCTATAATGTCATAAGCTCCATTTTTACCAATCTTGTGGAAGTCCTCTAAAAATGTGTCGCTTGCTTCCTCCTCTTTTATCATCCTTTACAGTATTCACTTCCTTTCTTTCAAAATCCTGTCTTCTGTACCATTCCCCTGTATTCTTCATTTGTGAGGAATACTCCTGCTGCCATTCGTTTTTTACTGTCTCATAATACTCCCGCGCATGACTGCATCCGAGTACTTCAAGCTGATCCAATACCTCGTCTGCGAACCCCGGCGTTGTAAGCTCATAACCAAGTATCTTCTTAAAAGTATTCTTGTAAAGCTTCATTCCCGGCTTAATAGTTCCCTTGAACTTCTGCCGATCCGTCAGCTCCGGACCCTTGCATCTGCATTTAAACAGATCCACAAGATCGCCGGATTGCTCCGCGGCGGACATATCAGTCTTAATTTTCTCCATCAGATCATCGGGTGGCGCTCCAAACCAAGAACAGGCTGGAAGATTCACGCCGCCGACTTCTACAAGTCCAGTAGAATCGTAGAATTTGCTATACCAAGGCATTTTCATTCACCTGCTGATCGTTCTTCATTCCGTACATTCTTTCGTAGAAGAATGCCCGACTTACCCGTCCGCGGAATGTAAGATACCCTGCTTTTTCCAGTTCTCCATTAAGCTTTCTGATGATCTGGTAAGCTTTGCTTTCAGATATGCCGCAGATCTCCGAAATGTCTTTCGCTGTCAATATCTGTCTTGTCACTGTTTGTCCTCCTTTCTGTTGCACCGGTGCAAATACCCGCGTACCGTTTGGTATTCGAGATTCGTTCCGGCTTCTCTAACCGCTCATCTTCTGACCTATACCCCGCCCGGAGCTTTAGTTTTTCATTTCGATGATTTCAGTTACATCCACGCCGAGACTTCGGGCAATTTTGCCAGCCGCGACAGGCGTCACATTCTTCTGGTTCAAAATCACATGATAACGCTGTCGGCTTATTCCGGCACGTTCCGCAGCCTGAGCAAGCGTCAAGCCGCTGTTTGCCAGTGCAATGTCAAATTTTCTGTTGTCGATTGTCATTTTTTCTCACCTCCAGATTACAAATTCACTGTTTACTGTATTACGTTTTTTCGCATTACGCATTTTCATATTACGCTTATTCGTATTTAATGTCAATACCTTTTTTCGTATTATTGGTTTACAAATACGTTTTTTCGTGTTTTAATAAAATAGTGGAGGTGTGGAACAATGGCGTTAGGAAATAAGTTAAAAGATTTACTTTACAAAAAAGGCTTAACAGTTAAGGAATTTGCAAAACAAATAGGTGTACCATCTACAACCCTATATTCGTTTATTCAGCGCGATTCACAAGATGCAAAAATAGATCTTGTAATGAAGATATGCACCGGATTAGGAATCACACTAAACGAATTTGTTGGTGACAGTGAAGTAATAGACGGAGAGGAAGGAATTGTATTTGACTTAACAGATTTTGACACAGAGGAACAAATATCTCTTGTATTAAAAAAACTACTTGACGAAAAACATATTAAGATTCAAAATTCAAAAACCGGAGAAACAAAAGAGTTTTCAATAACTTCAAGTTCGGAACCAATTACCACAATAGCCGCGCACTTTGACGGTGACGAATACACAGAAGACGAACTTAACGAGATTAGAAAATTCGCCGAATTTTTAAAGAGCAAGAGAAAAGACGAAGAGTAATGACGAATTTCGCAGCGCAAAATTGCTCTTTGCACAATGAGTTTTTTCCAGAATTGGAAGAAACCGATCAGACCGATAAAGCTCAATTATGAGCGAAGCCGTTCATTGACAATAATATACTTATTAAGGCAGCCGAGAGGGCGGTCATATCATCCGCTTTGAGTCTTAGTAAAGGGGATGATAACATGGTTACATACAGTGATATATTTACTTTTGTGATTATGATATGCGCTATTATCACATTAGTCAGAAATGACAAAGACAGAAAATAGCCGCCCTGCTCTCTGGTAAAGAATTAGGCGGCTATCTCTGATAGTTACTTTTTAATTTTTCGCCGAAGCGGATAGGTTTGAGCTATCTTCTCGGCTGTCTTAGTGAGTATATTATAGTCAATTAAAGAAAATATGTCAACTGATCTTCTGACCTATGCCCCGCCCGGTAAGGAAAGGAAGATCATATATGCCAACATACAAAGACGAAAAAACCGGAACATGGTACTGCAAATTCTACTATACGGACTGGCAAGGGAACAAAAAGCAGAAGTTGAAACGAGGGTTCAAGCTGCAGCGTGAAGCGAAAGACTGGGAAAGACAGTTTCTGGAACAGTTCGCGAAGAATCCCGACATCACTTTTAGTACGCTCTACAATAAGTATGTCGAATCTTTAACCCCCAGAGTGCGGGAGAGTACCCTTGAATCAAGAAAATCAACAATTGAGACACACATACTACCCTACTTCAAAAACCTCGTCATATCGCAAATTACAACAGCTGACGTATTGAAGTGGCAGAATATCATACTAGAAAAGAAGTTCAGTAGTTCATACACACATCTGATCAATAGATGTCTTCGGACTATTTTCAACTATGCGGTGGAATATCACGGCTTGCAGAAGAACCCTTGCACGAAACCGATCGGCTCGCCTAAACGTCAAAAAATAGCATTCTGGACACCGGAAGAATATAAGCGATTCATTGAATATTACAAAGACGATATTCAATATTTCACAATTTTTGAGTTGCTCTATTATACTGGTATGAGAATCGGCGAAGCCCTCGCCCTGACTCTCAAAGATATTGATCTGCAGAACTGTATCATATCCATAACCAAAACATACTACCGGACTGGCGAGAAAGAGTTGATAAACCCACCAAAAACAGAAAGTAGCGAACGTGATATTGCAATACCACAGTTTTTAGCGGATGAGATACAAGAGTACATAACGCACTTATATGCTCTTTCAGATAATGAACGCCTTTTCCCTATGGCTTCTACTTCGATTCGATTCAAGCTCACAGAGGGCGCAGAAAATACAGGTGTAAAGCGTATTCGCGTACATGATCTGAGACACCCGTATGTCAAGCCCACGACAAAAAAATTTATAACTTTTTTTGAAGTTTTTCGGGCAGCTTCATAGCTGCCCATAGCTGTTTCAAATGGGTGTTCACGGTTATACCTCCTTTTCGGATTCCTTAGTTTCTAAGAAATCCTGTGTTGCATATTCAATCTCAATCCGATCTCCTGGAAAGACGTAAACTTTGTTGATAAGCCGGTCAATCAGAGCTTTTGTCAGCATATTGGCGTTTCCGACTTCCTGCACAATTTCCTGTTGTTTCAGCTTAATCGCATAATCACTTTTTATCTGCTTTGTCTGTGCAGTGATGACAGCATGAACATTTTTGGCTTGTACCAGTTCCGTGTCATAAACCGCTTTTCGTGTTCGATAGGTTTCCAAATCAATCTCTCCGAGTGCATACTGCTCATAAAGATGCCGCTTGCTGTCTTGAATAGAACGGAGTTTTTCTTCATGTTCGGCCTGCTGGACTGTCTGCAAATCCAATTTATCCTTATTGCTATCAATTCCCAATGCCGGACACATTTGAGCCCGGATTGTTTCAAATACAACCTGCTCCAGATCAGCCATCTTTATGCGCACACCATGACAAGGAAGCGTTTCAGCCACCTCGGAATGACGGCAATAAAACCATGCATCATTTCGTAGAGCCATTGCATGATCGCAGCATCCACAGAATACCTTACCACGGAGCAGATAATCACGCGACTTTTTATTTGACAGAGAGAAACGTTTAATAGAAGCATTGGCTTTCTCAAATAAATCCACACTTACAATAGCCGGATGATGGTTCGGTATTTTGAACCACTCACTTTCATCCTTTAACTGTGTATGTCGGCTGCCAATCTCTTTTACCTTTCTCTTGCCAATTACATAGGTACCGATATATCTTTGATCTTCTAAAATACGCAGGACCGTTGATGTACTCCAAACGCCGTTTGTTCGGGAAACATTGTAATAGTCCTTGCCTTTAAGTTTGCGATATTCCCCAGGGGTGGGGATATTCATGGCATACAGTTTTCTTGTGATCTCGGCTGCGGTGTTGCCTTCAGACGCCCATTGAAATATCATCTGCACATTCGGGGCAACATCCTCGTCCGGTTCCATACGTCCGTCTGCACTCTTGCGATAGCCGTAAGGACAGATGACACTCTGATATTCCCCACGACGCATCTTTGCGTATTTTGCACTTTTGGTTTTCATGGACATATCTCGGCTATAACACTCGCTAATAAGATACTTGAAAGCAATATCAATCCCTCCGGTATCACCTTTGAAATTAGCTGTGTCAAAATCATCACTGACGGAAATAAAACGGGTGTGGTAAAGAGGAAATACCCGCTCAATAAAATAGCCGGTTTCAATGCTGTTACGTCCAAATCGGGAAAGGTCTTTTACAATAATACAGTTGATCTTTCCGGCCTGAACCATTGTTAAAAGTTCCTGCACCGCCGGACGCTCAAAGTTTGTCCCTGTATGACCGTTGTCAATAAATTCCAAAATCTCACTGTTATCCCATTCCGGCAGAGACATAGCTTTTTCACGAAGAATCAGTTTTTGATTTGGTATGCTCAAACTTTCGGTTTTGAAATCTTCCATAGAAAGACGGATATAAAGGGCAATCACATAGTTGCGCACGGTTCCACCGCCTTTCCCTGAAATTCATTTTTGAAACGGAAGGTTACATGAATATTCCGCTCGTGGTCGATCTCAATTCGTTCAATGAGCCGTTCAATCAGTTCTGCAGTCAGCACATGATCCTGTGCCAGTGTTTTTGCATCCTTTTCCATTGCACGGTATCGAGCAAGCTGGTTGTCCAGGGAGTCCATAGATTTTTCAAATACTTCAATCTCACCAGACAGAGCATTGATAGCATATTCATAATCCGCCTTCAATTCAAAGTATTCATCATTTGTCAAAATACCCTGCACAAAATTTTCATATAGACCACGGATCAGTCGGCGTGTTTTTTCAATTTCCTGCCGTTTGGCCGACATCTGAATTTTCAGCTTATCTTTTTCCTGTTTTTTTCTTGCCTCCAACTGAAAGAGTGGCAGCGACATTCCCAGCGCAACTGTCAGCTCTTTTTCAAGAATAGCCGTAACAGTAGAAATCAGTTCCTTTTCCTGCATCGTTGCGCCTTTGCAGCTATCTTTTTCTACCCGGCTGTTTGTAAGGCAGTGGAACCAATAAGTATCGGGGCCTTTCCGGCGCTCGGCACGTTGCCGGTGAAGGCTTCTGCCACAATCAGCACAGAACACTTTACCTTTGAAAATGTTTGGCGTGTAGGGGCGTTTTGGAGTTGCTTTGCTTTCTTCACAGATCTGTTTTCTGTATTCCTGAACTGCATTAAACAATTCATAGCTAATGATCGGTTCATGGGTGCATTTGGCAATAATCAGATTATCTTCTCCAGCCTTGACCTGCTGATGATCTACAATCTTTGTTTTTCCTTGCACCAGATCGCCTGTATAGACTTCGCTTTCTAAAATTTTCATCACTGTACGGGTCTGCCATTTGCCGCTTCCAATCAGGCCCGGACTGGTAATCTCACCAGTGGCCTTTTTATAATGGCTCGGTGCTGGAATCCCCATCTCATTTAGATTGCGGACAATCCGGTTCAGAGACACATGCTCATTTGCCCATTCAAAAATCTGTTTTACCACAGGGGCAGTATTTTCATCAATCAGAAGTTTATGGCAATTATCAGGGTCTTTCCTGTAACCGTAAGGTGCCCGTGCACCAATATAGTCGCCATCTTTCATAGCCTGCCGCGCTTGTGCTTTGATTTTTCGTCCAATGTCCAGAGCATAGGCTTCATTGATCATATTTTTCAAAGGCAGCATGATACCGCCATGAAGATTTCCGGAATCCGCTGTATCAAACTGATCCGTAACAGCAATGAAGCGAACATTATGAGCATGGAAATACTGTTCGATATAATAACCTGTGTCAATAGAATTTCGCCCTAATCGGGAAAGATCCTTAACAATCACACAGTTAATGTGGCCTGCTTCAATATCAGATAGCATTTGCTGAAATCCAGGGCGGTGAAAATTTGTCCCTGTCGCTCCGTTGTCGATATAGGTATCATACACAACGAAGTCCGGTTTATCTGAAAGAAAATCATACAGTACCAGCTTTTGATTTTCTACTGAGCAGCCCCGCTTTTTGTTATCCTCCACAGAAAGGCGGATATACAGAGCCACATGTACATATAAAGATGGTGCCGGCATAGGCGCTGCCGTCTGTTTTCTGCTTTTTCTTGCCATTTAGCCCACCATCCTTTCTTCATTTTTTGCAGCAATCTGTTCCGCCAAAGAGATTGCTTTCTGATATTCATCCTGGTAATTAAATTCAATATGCAGTTCATCTTTACCCATTACCCGTATGCTTCGGATAAGCTGCATGACTGCCCGACGGTCAATATCCTCCATAGTAGAAAATTTCATAAAATGGTTGATCCAACGGTTTCGTTCACTTCGGTTTTCCAATACATCTGTAAGTTTATCGTTCCATTCAGCGATTGCCTTTTGGAACAGTTCAATATCTGCATTGTATTTTCGCTTATAAGAGAGAAATTCTTCCTTTGTCAGAATTCCACTCACCAGATTTTCATAGAGTTTTGCCTTAAAGCCCTCGGTCTGTGCCACACGCTTTTCATTTACTCTGATCTGTGCGGCATATTCCTGCGCCAATTCCCGGTTGATCCGTTCCTGACTGATACTGGACAGCAGGGCATCCAGAGAAGCAACATTTTCAATATGTCCTTTCAAACTGTCCTGCACACATTCAATCAGATCCGACTCTTTCAGCATGACCGACGATGTGCAGCCATTCTTTTTGCCGGTCGGGCAGTAATAATAGTGATACTCTTTATCTTTATAGCGGTTCGTCTTGCGGGTCATACGGCAGCCACAGCAGCCGCAGATTAAAATACCGGAAAACAGGTAAACCTTATCCGATTTGGGAGAAGTCCTTGTGTCAATCCTGCGGAGCCGTTGCACCAGATCAAAATCGTGCTTTTGTATGATCGCTTCATGGGTTCCCTCCACACGAATCCATTCCGAAGAAGGTTTGTCCTCACGCTCTTTTAATTTGAAATGGGGCGTTGTCTGTTTGCCCTGGACCAGTGTTCCGGTGTAAGTTTCATCCTGCAAAATGCGGATGATTGTAGTTGCAGACCATTTGCAATCCTTTCGGTCTGTATAGCCACCTTTTGCATGAGGCATTCCGTGATTGCGCTTATACGCTAAAGGCGAAAGAATTCCTAATCGGTTCAGTTCATCCGCTATATGGGAAGCGCTGAATCCCTCCAGCCGTTTTCTGAAAATATCCCTCACAACATTAGCAGCATATTCGTCTACTTCCAGGCTCTTGTGTTGATCGCCGACTTTCACATAACCATAGATGGTAAAAGCACCTACAAAATCCCCGCTGCGCCGTTTTACTTCCAGGGCGCTCCGTGTCTTAACGGAAATATCCCGACAGTAAGCCTCATTCATAATGTTTTTGACAGAAACTGTGAGATCATCGGCAGCGTCATTTTCCGTATCTACATTATCGTTAATTGCGATAAAACGCACTCCATAGGCCGGAAATACTCTGCGCATATAACGGCCTGTTTCTATGTACTCACGACCTAAACGGGAGAGGTCTTTGACAATCACGCAGTTAGCTTCGCCTTGTTCGATCATCCGCATCATTTCCTGAAATGCCGGGCGATCAAACAAAACACCACTATAACCATCGTCAATTTTTTCTGCCACAACCTCAATTTCCGGGTGTCGAGCTATGTAGTCATCGATCAGGCGCCGCTGGTTAGCAACGCTGTCACTTTCTACTGTTTTATCATCCGTATAAGAAAGACGGATGTACTTAATCGCTTTATAAACCTGCATAAAAAAACACTCCTTTCGTTGCACAGAAAAATCCCCGCAATTCAAGAAGTGTGGTTATTCCATATTCAATTCCTTTTCCGATTCTTATTCTACCATGCTTTTACGGAAAAGTCAGCCCCTTTCTTAAAATTGCAGCTATCGCAAAATACCCTTGATACATTCTTCCAGGGTAGCACCTTCAGCAGAAAAACTGGCTTGTACAGTAAAACGTCCACACTTAAAATGATATGGATTTTTGATTTGCTGAACAAATTCTGCAATCCGTTCATCACGGGAAAGTTCTTTGTTGACAGAGACATCCCGAATGTCTACCAGCGTACCCACTTCACTGACAATGGTGTTCAATTCCATAGTATCAACTCCCTTCTGAAAACTGTGTTATCAAGACCACATGAATAGGTCGGATCTATGGTTATTGCACACATAAATCCGACCCATTATATCTGATTTCGATTTTACTGCCGTATTTGCCACGCACCCCGGCAAGTCCTTCTGTAATAAGGACGGGGCTGTTACAGGCTGCGGGTAGCGTCACCGCATCATAGTCCCGCATACGCCGCCGCTTTGCCAGAGCAAGCAAACGCCGCAGGAGCTCTCCCTAAGTCTTTAGGAAGCCGTGAAGAAGTACCATTATGGTCTGTGTCGTTATCGCGTCCGGCTTGCCATAGCCGGTTTCGTAGGTTGCGTTTATCGCTCGGACAGCCTGGATTCATCACCTCCTTAGGCCGCCTGTCACCGCGCCGCCCCATCTGCCGCTCGGAACACAGAATGAAGTACCTGTAACAGCGTATATTCGGTTGTCAAGGAACAAGCAAGGGGCATGGCAGACAAATTGATATTGCAGTTGGGGTGGGAGGAGGTATATGCTTCCTTACCACACCTGTCCAGCTTGTCCCGCCGAATATGTCCCTCTACTATACATTTCATTTTTGATGGTAATTTTCGGGGTCTGTATTCATTTTTTCTAAAATTTTTTTCAAACGCCGAAGTCCGCGTTGGATTCCTTCATGTACAGAGCTGACGCCGGTTCCTTCGCTTTTTGCAATATCCGATAAACTCATTCCCAACAAAAAATGTGAAGTGATACGGTTACGCTGTTTTTCCGGCAACGAGGCAAGCGCTTCATATAGTTTGGCGTTTTCTTCCTTCTGTTCAAAAATATCTGCCGGTGTCAAAACAAGCACCATAGCCTCATGTTCCACATTGATGTCATAATCCAAAGAAAAATAGGCTTTGTGCCGGTATGTACGCAAAAAATAAGCTGCTTCAGCAAGTTTATATTCCCGGAGAATGTCCGCAACTTCATCCGGCACCTCAACGATCATGTCTTGTGTATAATACGGGTAATAATCCCGAAGATTGATTTTTTTCATAGTAAATTCCTCCAATTTCGATGTTTGAGTTGATGGCAAAAATCGAAATCAGAGGGTGGGCTGCGGCAGCGATAGAGTCTTAGTCTCTTTCTGATTAAAAAAAGGGTACAAAAAAGCGCGCCCGTACAAAGAACAGGCGCGCCAAAGCAGCAATATGAAATTTCTCCGGGAGGCTGACAGCGAAAATGCTCAAACTTTGTCGAAACCAAAAACGCCGCAATCCATACGAACTGGACTACGACGTATAGGTGACTGAATGTAAAGCAGTTTATCTGCGAATCTGTGTTGCATAGACGCATAGGCATTTCCTCCCATCAAGGAGGAACCTGAATCGGCTGCTTGATACCTCCTTGGGAGAAAATTATATCGTTTATGTTTCCTGTATCAGTCCGCAGACATTCGCTTTTTACTCTTTATATTCGCAATTTTCTACATATTCTGCTCTTAGAATATATGCTACAATCGAGTAGGAGAAATTCCTCTTAGGCGAGAAATTTCGACCTCTCACACCACCGTACGTACGGTTCCGTATACGGCGGTTCAATCAACTTAACAAGTAACACACCTTTTGGTGTAGTAATCTAACATTGAGACTAATCCAAATTGGGTTAGTCTCTTGTTGCTTATCGCAACATTTACAGCTCCTTTATTGCATACATACGCTATTCTGTATCCTGCGTATGCGACGTGAAAGGCTCTGTTCTTTTCGATTCCTAGTTTCATCAAGTTCTTTGCTCTATTTTGTGGCGTTTTCCAATGTTTCCAGATGCACATTCTCAACCGATAGCGAATGTTACTGTCCAACTTCGCACAAAGGGTTTTCATACTTCCTATCTTGAAGTAGTTAATCCACCCTCTGATAAGTTCGTTGAGTTTCTGTACCTTGTAGGAGTTGCTTACTCCCCAACTTCTGCAAGTAAGTTGTTTCATTCTTGCCTTAAATCTTGCTACCGATTTTGCATGTGGTTTTGCCTTGTATTGGTGTGTTCTGCTATCAAAATAAAATCCAAATCCAAGGTATTTAAGCCCTCTTGGTCTGTCCACCTTACTCTTTGTCATATTTACTTTGAGCCCCAGTTTCTCTTCAATGAACTTCGTGAGATTTCTCATCACTCGCCTTGCAGACATTTCACTTCCAACCATAATAATACAGTCGTCTGCGTATCTGACAAAGTTCAGCCCTCTTTGTTCCATTTCCTTATCGAGTTCGTTCAGTATGATATTAGCAAGGAGTGGCGATAGATTTCCACCTTGCGGTGTTCCTATCACAGATTCCCTGTATTCATCGTCTACCATGATTCCACTTACAAGAAACTTTCTGATGATTGAGATTACATCCCCGTCCTTGATTGTTTTGCCAATTAAGGTCATCAGTTTGTCATGGTTTACTGTGTCAAAGAACTTCTCCAAGTCAATGTCTACAATCCAATCGTAGCCGTCATTCATCATATCAAGCGCTGTGATGATTGCCTGCTGTGCACATCTATTTGGTCTAAATCCATAACTATGGTCATGGAATTGTTTCTCATAGATTGGTGTTAGTACCTGTGCTATGGCTTGTTGTACAAATCGGTCTGTTACTGTTGGTACTCCCAAGTTTCTGACACCACCGTCTGGTTTTGGTATCTCCACTCTGTATACTGGTTGAGGTTTGTATTTTCTTGTCCTCAACTGTTCCTTGATAATTTCGCCGTTCTTTGCAAGATGTTCTTTGAGTTCCGTGTACTTCATTCCGTCCACTCCCTCTGCACCTTTGTTTCGTACGACTTGCAGATATGCAGTGTTGAGGTTATCTTTACTTAATATCTGCGCCATTAGACTACCTGTGTCCATGCGTTCGTTCCTTTCCGTCTCGCTTGAATTGACCATCTTTTTCCCGATTGGCTACGGCAGATGTTGTCTTTTCTGCAATCGAGACTCTACTAAAACTGATTGATTGTTCGCCCCTTCGCTCCATTTCCATTACAGAAACTTCTTCACTACTATGGGCTCTGCTGACTTCTCACCGTTCGTTGTTACTAGGCTAATGAAACCTCTGTGAGACCTCCCCAGTTAAGGTGCAAACTCTTTCCCTCCATATATCTGCCACATTTACTCTGTTCCTACAAATGTGATAGTTATTAGATTTTGCTTTATTTTGCAAGCTTATCTATCAGAACCTAGCCTTATATGTGATTTCTGTCCGTCAGACCAGAGGTTTGCTTACAGCTTCTTTCAGATTTTGCCTCACGACAAACACCCTTGCTGTTCAGCTATACACTTCCCACTATCTGGGCATGTTCGGGACTTACATCCGTTAGAGTTTGCCCATGCTGGGCAAACAAAAGCAAGCCCACAAGGGAAAACAACACCTTGTGGGCTCATGTTATAGATGTTCAAATTTATAGCCGATCCCGGCGACACTCTCAATATAGTTTGGAAGATCCGGTTCAAAGCGCAATTTCTTACGCAACTTACTTATATGATTATGAATCGCTTTTCTCGAATAGAAATCACAATCCTCTTTCCAAACCAAATCGGTAATCAGTTCGTAAGTAAAAACACGTTTGGGATTGGCAATGAGTAATGCCAGTATATCAAACTCCTTACTTGTCAGGTTGATAATCCGTTCACGAACCCTGACAGTACGGTGTTCCAGGCATAGATAAAGCTCGCCTTCTTGTATTTCTGTCAGAGGATTTTTCTCTGCTGCGGAAGAAGTGTGACAGGAATTGAATACTGTTCCATGACAGACTCCTTGCTCCAAAATATATTGCATTAGAGCATTCTTTTGTTCCTCGTCAAGAAGTAAGAATAACTTTTCTCCAATCTGCTTGCCGGATTCTTCTATATCAAAAACAGCTAATGTCCCATCACATCATCACCTCCGTATTTTGATAAATTTATTGATTAGAGCTCAATTCTTGCTTTCGATGGCCTATCTTCACAATAGGTAACTTTAATTGTTGTTCCCTTGTCAGGAACTTTGTTTCCTGCGCCAATCCATTTCCGGCAGATGTAATCTTTTCCGTCTATCGTATATTTGACCTTGATAGTATGCGGAAAGGCTGCGCCATCCATAGCATGAGCGCGGACAGGTTTACGATTCACTTTTAACCACCATTGTTTTGTAACTGAAATTACAGTTCCCATCGTTTCTTTTTGCATAAGTTATACCTCCGATGTTAATTTAGAAAGAGTAATTTTCTATTTAGATAGCTACATATTAAAGCAAACTGCCCTTTAACCCCTTTTTGAAAACCAATACAGCCCTTTCGGTTCCCCAAAATGACATTGTGACAAGGCGATAGCTTTCCTTTTCCATTTCCTCTATTTTGGCATTGATTTTCACTGTCGCATTTTCAACAGTAATTTCTTCTAATAATTCTGTCCTATACATCATATCTTTACCTCCATATTTTTTAAGTGGATGATACCTATTTTCTATTCAACCTTTTCTTTGTTTGTAGTAAAAGCGGAACGCTGCTGCGCCGGTGGCCGCCAACTGTACCAGAACCAGCACAGCAAACAGGCCGAAGCTCTCATAATAGAACAGTTCATCCCAAAACAGGAAAAGATCACAGAGAGCAGTCAAGGCAACCGTCCAGCGGATGTGCCGGGCCAGCCATTGCCGGAACACCAGCACAAGGGCAACGGGCGGGACGATCAGCAGCGCCAGATTCAAAATCAAGGTCGGGGTCAGTTCCATTGCGTCGCCTCCTCGCTTTTTGTTGATAAGGTCATTGTAAAAAACAAATGTCTACAAGTTTTTTATTAACTGAAGTTTATTGCTCTTGTTTGTTAATTGATCGTATTGATAAAAATAGACCAATTATTCCAATTAAAACAATAGAAATTATTCCAATTATGATATAAGGGCTTTCTACTTGATAAATAGAAATCAAAGAAACGGCCGTCCAAGGAATTAAGCTGGCAAGAAAAATCATATCCAAAGATATATTAAACCCTCCAACTAAAATCCCAGTAAAAGCAATCGCAACTAAAACAGATGGATAGAACAATTTCTTTTGTAGAATCGTTACCCATAATAAAGGTATAAATGTGATAAATGAAAGCAAGCCGAATTTGGTAAACATGGCAATTACAATCTTTACAAAATCCATACTAAACTCGTCTGGATAAATGAATTTACTTCCTAACACAGTTACGATTTCTATATATACCAGTAATATAAAGTACCAAAAAAACCAAATGACTAATTTGGAGAATACAAATGATGTCCTTGAAACAGCAGAAGTAAGTATATTGGTTAAAGTCCCGGATTGATACTCCTTTTGAACCAAATTTGTAATAACAAGTCCACTTAATATAGATAAAATCAAAAAATCAACAAGACAGCAAGTCATTACCCAGTCCATTGCGGATTTTGGGGATGCCGATATGACTTTATCCTTTAGAATTACTAAAACTGGCACTAACATTGTAATAATTGTTCCGATATAAAACATTGTATCTTTTTTCAATTTTAGAAACTCTGACTTAAGCACATTAAACAAATCCATTCCCCCCTGTCACTTTTTTGAAATAATCTTCAAGGCTTCCTTCATAGGTATGAGCCTCTGATACCCTTATTCCATTTTCCACAAAAACAGAAACAATTTCACTCACTGGCAATTTAAGATTGTAAACCCTTAAATTGGCATCATCTTGTATAGAAAAATTATCTTCATTAAATTTGATCTCCAATATTCTTGCAGCCTGTGCTGTATCAGATAAAATAAAATGAATGTATTTGCTATTTCGTTGCTCTAATTTTGCAAGATTTTCTTCTTCAAGCAATATCCCGTGATCAATAATCCCAATTTCATCAGCTAACAATTCAATTTCAGAAAGAATATGACTTGAAATTAAAATAGTCTTTCCTTTTTCATCACAAATTCGTCGAAGAAAAGTTCTTATTTCTGCAATTCCAATGGGATCAAGGCCGTTAACTGGCTCGTCTAAAATTAAAAGTTCCGGATCAGGCATGATAGCAAGGGCAATCGCCAACCGCTGTTTCATGCCAAGAGAATATTGCGAAAACGGCTTCTTATCTTTATAAGGCAGACCGACTAAGTCCAAAGCATCTTTAACCGCATGAGTGTTTGGTACACCTCGTAGAGTTGCAAAGACATGCAGATTTTCTGTGCCGGTCAAATTTGGATAAAATCCAGGTGACTCAATCAGACTACCAATACGAGGAAGAAGTTTCTTTTCATTTCCTAGTAAAGATTTCCCAAATATTTTTATTTCGCCACAAGTTGGCTTTGTTAATCCCAACAGCATTTTCATAATTGTTGTTTTACCAGCACCGTTTCTTCCCAGTAATCCATAAATCTTCCCTTTTGGAACATGAATTGATATATTTTCAGCAGCATACTGCGCACCATATTTCTTTGTTAATTGTTCTGTTTGAATTGCATAATTCATTTAATCACCTGCTTTCATAAACTGCTTTTGCAGCAACAGTAACTAATTTTTGTTGAAGTACATAGAACGCAATTACTTGAATAACTAATACGACAAAGGATAGTAAGATAGCTAATACCGTAATTGCTGATATGTGTGTTACCGAGGATACAGCCATAAAGCGGTTAATCATAAATATGGCCGTAATACTTCCGCAAATGGTAGGGAAAAAATAGATCAGCGCAATCTGCTTCCGAATCATTTTTTTCAAATCCCGTTTCTTCAACCCTAAATATACTGCCCGCTGGTAACTCTCCTGATCTTGTAGGATTGTTCCTGCAATTTTCAGGCACATAATCATTGAAGCTGAAACAAATGCTATAATTGCAATAAAGAAAATCAAAAGCAAATAGACAGAACCCGATTCCAGAAGTATATCAAGCTGGGTAGCCTTTGCATAAGGGTAAAAATCCCATTGCCTTGCTGCATAAAGCTCATTTCCCGCATAGGGAATAATCACATCTGAATACCCGCTGATCTTATCCTGAACAGCAGCCTCTTGATAACTGTCATAAATTTCTCCGTTGTTTAATGTAACGATTTTTTCTAACAGTTCATCTTGAAATGCTTTGCTGTTTTCCGGGTGATCTCCATTAAAGAGATAGTACCGAAACTGGTAATCCGGTTCCAGACTATTTTTCAATTCTTGAAATGTCTTATCATTCAAAATCAAAAAATAGCTGATCTGGGTGGAATTGTTGACGATATTTTCCTCTGAAATCAGAGATGTCTTAGTCAGATGAAATTCTTTATGAACAGACGGGTTATAAAAATTTCCCTGTTCATTTGAAAATGTCTGAAATGTAGCATTATCCGAATCTTCAAAATACCCGAACCCGTTTTCAGGCAAGGACAAAGTTTGCCCCGTCAAATCTTCAAAGCTGGATTGAGATATAACAAATTCCGACCCCCATTCATTTTTTTCTTTTTCCTGATATTGATGTTCCCTGCCAATCAGAAGCATATTCAGACTATGCCAGTCCGAAGTGGATATATTATGTTCTTCCGCCATCAAACGGATGGTACTTTCATCCAAATTTTTTTGCTGTTCACCTGTCGTCAAGACTGCATAATCATAGGGATCTTCTTTTACCTGATAATGAAGCTCCAGAAAACTACTCCCGTTAAAGCAGATTGAAAAAACAGTCAGTGCGATTAGTAAAGAAGAAACAAATAAGGATAAGGTATATTGATTTCCTTTCTGCCGCACCAGATTATAAAAAAGGATATTTTTTCTGTATGCTTTTGGAAAAAAGCGTTTTACCAGTGTTCCAATCGTTGTAATCTGCGCTGTCAATAAGTAAACCCCTATCAAGCTGATTACCAGAAAAAGCATTGAGATAGTTTTTAGTCCATCTATTACAGCGGTTATGTTAAACAAAATCACGCCCATAGGAATTGCAAACAATCCCAACAATCCAAGTATCGGTTTTGCGCCTTTTACTTCTTCATTTTCAGAGGAAGAATGGAGAATTTTAATCACATCTGCCTTTGATAAGGAGATTATATTTTTCAACCGCAAAATCCCCCATGCGGAAATCCAAAGCAGTATGGCAATAAAAATTCCCTGCCATCCAATCGTAAAAGTATGGTCTGTATAGGAGAGAAACAGTGTTAAAAAAGACCATACAGCAAATGCAAACGGAATGGATAGGACAACTCCTATCACACCACTAAAGGCGAAAACAAGATCAAACTGTTTATTGTGCATTTTAATGACTGCTTTCGGTGGCATACCAAGGGAAAGAAAGATTCCTATTTCACCCATTTGGAATTTCATAAAAATGGAATTTGCGTAAAAAAGAAATACAACAATGCCAAGTACAGTGATTCCATACATACCAAGTGCAATCAAATAAGTGGAACCGTCTGTCATAAGTACATCTGTGATTGCAGGGCTGAACAGCAAAACTCCATAAGCTCCTGTCATAAGGATTGCAAAGCAGATGGAGAGGCTTAATATCAGATAGCGCCCCTTATTTTGCCGGATCAGCTTTTTGGCTATTTCATTCAAAGTCATCTGCTCACCTCCACCACTTTCAGAAAATCTAAAATTTCATTCATAAACTGGCGTGGTTCCACAGTACGCAACAATTCTTTTACGATCTTACCATCTGATAGTGCTACCACGCGGTCAGCGTAAGACGCAGCGATGGTGTCATGTGTTACCATTAAAATTGTAGCGTTCATCTTTTCCTTTGCCAGCAAAAATGATTCAATTACCGCAGCACTTGATTTAGAATCCAGATTTCCCGTTGGTTCATCTGCTAAAATAAGCAAAGGTGTATTTGACAAAGCTCTCGCAACTGCAACTCTTTGCTTTTGTCCGCCAGATAATTCGTTAGGATATTTTTCAGCAATTTCCGCGATTCCAAATGTATCAAGCAAATTTTGCGTCTTTTGATCCATTTCCGCATTATCTTTTTTTCCTATGATTTGCGGGAGATAAATATTTTCCCGTACTGTCAGTCCATTTATCAACATAAAGTCCTGAAATATAAACCCCAAAATTGATGAACGAATTTCCGCCTGTTTATTTTTGTCTGTGTGCAGCATATTCTCGGCTCCAATCATAACCGAACCACTATCAGCAGAAAGAAAACCAGATATAATGTTAAGCAAAGTTGTCTTTCCGCTGCCTGATGGCCCCATAACAGCGATAAACTCCCCTTGATTAACCTCCATATTGATTCCCTGCAAAACAGGATAGGTATTTCCCTTTGTGACATAAGATTTTTTCAAATCCGTAACTGTTAAAATTTTTTTATTATAATTTTCCATCTTGCGGCCTCCTGTTCTATAAGGTATTCTATCACACCAATCTTGCATTAACCTTGCCGCAACCTTGCATTAACCTTGCAATTTAGAATCCGGCCAAAATGACAAAGGTTCCCGCCACAAGGACGGGAACCCGCTTAAATCTCCAAAGGAAAAAGCAAAACAAAGTCAGTTCCTTTTCCCGGCAAACTTTCAACTGTTATGCTTCCACCCATCTTTTCTACGAGCTGGTGGACAATAGAAAGACCAAGGCCGCTGCCTTTTTCAGACCGACCCTTATCACACTTATAAAGCCGTTCAAAAATGTGTTTCAAATCTTCTTTCTCAATTCCTACACCATTATCTGCCAGCAGCAGCCTCATGTTATTTCCCTGCTTTGACAGGGCAATTTTAATTTTGTCCGCATGGCTGTGAGCGATTACATTTTGAATGAGATTATTGATAATCCTCATATAGCTGTCCGTATCCAATCTTACCCGGACAGGCTGTTCGAGAATATCAATGTCATAATCGACCTGCTTATCTTCAAAAATCGGTATCCAGTCGATCAGGATATTTCTTGTCAGCTCTGCGGCCTCAATAGGATGGATTTCCAAAGCAAACTCGTTGGAATTTAACTTAAACCAGTCAAAGAGTACATCAATATATTCTTTCAAATCATGGGCTTTCCGGCGGGCGATTTCGATATAATCATCCCGGTCTTTCCCTGTAACAAGCCCTTTATGTGCAGCGTCAAGATACCCGATGAGGGTTGTAAGGGGTGTCCGAACATCGTGGGAAAGGCTCGTCATAAGCTGGCGGTTGGTTTCCTCTGCCTGCCGGACAATCGAAAGTCTGCTTTCATAGGACACAACGATCTCATTGATTTCATAGGCAAGAGGTGCTATTAGTTCATTTGTTGCAGACAAAATACGCCTGTTGCCATTTCCATTTTTCACATCACCCAGCGCATCGGTCATTTCTGCTATTTGCTTTTTTACGCGCCGAACAAGAAAGATGGAGGTCAGCACAGCCACAACAGCAATCACAAAGGACAAGAAAACGATGATTTCCATACTGGCTACACCTCCTTATTAAAGCGGTAGCCAATCCCTTTGACCGTTTGAATATACTTTGGACTGGAAGGATTGACTTCTAATTTTTTACGAAGCCGGCTGATAATCGCCATAATGTTGCTGTCATCATAGAAATATTCTTCGCCCCAAACTTCCTCATAAATCTGCTGTTTTGTCAAAATCTTTCCTTGATGTTTTGCACAGTACAAGAGCAGATCAAATTCCTTTGGAGGAAGCTCAAAAGTGCCGTTTCCCGTAGTAATGGAACGATTTTCAAGGTCAATCTGCAATCCGTCAAAATCCAGCTTTTGCATAGTTCCAGCTTGCTGATTAAAGCGAGTGTAGCGGCGAATGAGGGACGCAATACGGGCAATCAGTTCGTCCATGTCAAACGGCTTTGTCAGATAATCGTCCGCTCCGGCCCGTAAACCCCGCACTTTAGAAGCACTGTCATTTTTGGATGTGAACATCAAAATCGGCAGGCTGTTCTCTTTGCGGATTTCTTCCAGCGTTTCAAAGCCATCCATACCAGGCATCATCACATCCAGCACCACAAGCTGGTATTCCTGCTCTTTTAATTTCTGCAAGCCCTCTTTTCCGGTATTACAAAAATCGGCTTCTATATGTTCCGATTGTACGCTGCGTTTAATCAAAGCGCATAGTTCTCTGTCATCATCTATAATCAAAATTTTATTCATGGCGCAATTCTCTCCCTTGTTTTGTCCGACCATCAATCGGCTTTTCTGCAGTTTTGGGAATCAGCCAAATACCGGCCATCTTTACTGCTCCAGAAATACGTTCACCAGCACAATAATAATTTACCCTACGAGGCGTCACACCCCATTTTTCGGCGGCCTCTTTTAGTGTCATATATTCCATATCGCACCTCCATAGAATCTATTATAGTTCTTTAGCTCGAACAATACAACCTTCAATATTAAGCGTTTGGAAGTGGATGTTAATTAAAGCCACAAGAAAATCTCGTGGCTTTAGCTTACAAATGTTCAAATTTATAGCCGATTCCGGCGACACTCTCAATGTAGTTTGGAAGATCCGGTTCAAAGCGCAATTTCTTACGCAGCTTACTTATATGATTATGGATCGCTTTTCTCGAATAGAAATCACAATCTTCTTTCCAAACCAAATCAGTAATCAGTTCGTAAGTAAAAACACGTTTGGGATTGGCAATGAGCAATGCCAGTATATCAAACTCCTTACTTGTCAAGTTGATAATCCGTTCCCTAACCCTGACAGTGCGGTGTTCCAGACATAGATAAAGCTCGCCTTCTTGAATTTCTGTCAGAGAATTTTTCTCTGTTACGGAAGAAGTGTGACAGAAATTGAGTACCGTTCCATGACAGACTCCTTGCTCCAAAATATATTGCATTAGAGCATTCTTTTGTTCCTCGTTAAGAAGCAGAAATAACTTTTCGCCAATCTGTTTGCCGGATTCTTCTATATCAAAAACAGCTAATGTCCCATTACATCATCACCTCCGTAAAATTTTTCAATTACTCCACAAAGAACAGAACCCGCCGGATCAGCTCCGGGATATTGACCGGGGCGGTGATATAGTCGTTCACGCCCTCATGCCGGTATTCATATTCCGTGGCAAGGTCGTTGTTCTCGGTGAGGATAAAGAACGGCAGAAGCCGGACAGGGGGATTCTTCATTTGGAACATCCCCGCCACCCGCCGCAGCGTATGAAACAGCTCCATTGCTGTGCCGTCCGGCAGTTCCAGATCGCACAAGATCAGGTCTATTTCCTTATCCTCAAAATCCGGCGCTTGGCCTCCCCAATCGAGGGAACCAGAATCAGGTCAAAGCCCTTTTGCAGCATAGCCGCCCGCAGCACTTCGGCGCTGGTATCTTCCGCATGGACAAAGAGCAGCTTGTGAAAAGTCGGGGCCTTTTCGCCGGATAACTGCCGGTAGGCATATTCCACCAGCTTATCTTGCAGCAATAGCCCTTTCATTTTGTCCATGCACAGCGTCGCGCCCCGGCGCATAGCCTCTTGTTCGTAGTCGTCCCTGTCATGGCAGGACGCCAGAATAAAAGGCAGCTCCTTGTCTGCGGCCCGCACCTCGTCCAGAAAGTCCATGCCGGAACCGTCCGGCAGGTCGAGATCACAGTAGACCACCAGCGGCATTTCCTCTTGGATGGCGGCCCGCGCTTCTTTCAGCGTACAAGCCGTTTTCACCGGGTAGCCCCGGTGCTGTAAGTATTTTTGCAGACACCATGTATAGGTGTCGCTGTCGTCGATCAGCAGTATCTTTTTCATGTGTCCTCACCCCCAATATTGATTTACCACAAGCATAAACTACAAATGTTACACAAATGTCCGAGGTGCCTTTGATTTCGACAGAAAAACAGGCTGAATTGTTACAACGCTCGGACATTTCAAAAATTTTTTTGAGAAATGGCGAAAAAAGCGGGGCAGCATACGCCGCCCCGCCAATCCCATACGGCTATTCCATCGCCCGCATTTGTTCGATCAGGGATTGTTTTTTCTGTCTGCGGATTGTCCATACAGACAAGATCAGCTCCATTCCAAACAACACCAGAATGAACAGACCCATTTCCAAAACCGGGAATTGATATGGCACTACTTTCCCGTGCAGGGTAGCGCTGCCCATTTCTCTGCTTACAACAACAGAAATAGGAAGTCCGACAATCAGGATTGCCAATGTTGCAAAGAACGCATAGCATAGACCCTCGCAGATATTCATTTTGCATAGCTGCTTTTGGGTCAGGCCAATGGAACGCAAAACACTGTTTTCCTGTTTTCTGGACATTTGATTAGAGAGGGTCGTGTTAATCAGGTTGATAACACCAAAGAGGAATACCAGCCATGAAAGAACCTGCATACTACCAAACGCCACAGAATTTTGTGATTTTTCAGCCGCAATCGCTGTATCTATTTCGTCTAAAGCAAGGTTACTATGTTCGGCTACAATATTTTTCAGTTCAGCTTTTACAGTTTCGTCTTTTTTCGGATCGCTTACAATGCTCCATGAGTAATCAAAGGTAGTAATTTCCGGGTGCAGTTCGCGGAATAAATCTTTTGGAGCAAAGAAAACTGAGCCATCTGTATGAGCGCGTCCATGTCCGTAAATCACAGGCATTTTTGAAGTGGAAAACACTCCCGATATTGTAACAGGAATGGACTTCTTACCATCCACAGAAGAAAATTCAACGGTGGAACCGACGCCCATATCTTCAAAATGAGCTACAATCTTGTCGTGAATTACAATACTATGAGAATCTGTCGGCATGGTTCCCGCTGTCAATGCAGCTTCAATCATAGCATAATTCTGGCCGGTCAGCGTATCACATATTCCCGAATTTTGGTTAACATCTGTTTTAATGCTGGCATAGAGAGATTGTCTGGCTACGATTATATCCGTAACACCATCAATAGATAAAACTTCCTGTTTTAGTTCCTCATTCAGCGGATTACCTTTTACAAGCATTTCTTCCGATAGATCTTGGAGATAGATTTTGTAATCACTGTCTGGAAAATATAGTCTTGCAATTTGTTCTGGTGAGCGTACTAAAACAATGGAAGATACCACCATCAGCAAAATTCCGCCGATACTCAAAGAGGCAACTATACTAATTGTCTTTTTTCGGTCACGCTTAAAATTCGCAATTCCCATTGAAACAGGATTGAGTTTGATATTCTTTTTCCGGCTGCGGATGTCCTTTTGCGCGGGGGTAAAACGGACGGCTTCAATCGGGGAAATCCCTGCCGCAATCTTCACCGGCTTACGGATGGAAATAGATACCATGATCCAACTGCTTATGAGAGTCAAAATAACCGTTGTCACATAGGAAACAGCGTTAAAGCCCTTGGAAAACAGGAGAAAACCGCCGCATACACCCAGCACTGTACCAATCAAAATTCCGATACTGCCGAGTTTGCGTCCCTCGTTCTTTACAATCCGCTTGATTTGCTTTGGGGTCGCGCCAATCGTCCGAAGCTGCCCGTAACTCCTGATTTTGTCATTGATGGAGATACGGAAGATACTCTGGATCACAATGTAGCCGCCGATCAGAACAAGGGCAATCACACCTGCCATCAAGGTAAAGTCGTCAAAGGGTTGTTTAGAGGCATAAGTGAAATACCTGTTGTTCATGCTGGGGGTAGGAAGCTGATATTCCTCCGCAATCTCCCTACAATAAGAGGTCATCAGTTCTTCGTCCAACTGGTCGCTGTTTTTGAAATGGGCATAGGCACGATACCCAGCCGGATCAAACCCAGCCCATTCTGTCAGGGCGGCTTTGGAAAGAATGATGGCGCAGGTATTTGCTTCTTTCTCATTTACGCTGTCCATAATGCCGGTAACAACATAATTACCATGAAAGCTCTCGGTGTCTAAGGTCACAGTGTCCCCAATTTTGGCATTGTTTCCATAGGTGGAAAGAAAGTATTCGCTTACGACAACTTCATTTGCTTTTTCAGGAACCCGGCCCTCTAACAGATTCATTTGCGCCTTGGCAATCTCCATCATTTGCGCGTCGCAATACACATAGGACGCATGATAGCCTTGTTCTGAAAGTTCCTCACCCAGCATATAGTAGCCGCCTACGCGTTCAAATTCCGGCACTCCTTTCAGGGTTTCAATGTCGTTTTCCTCCACGCCCAGCCAGACCGCCTCATAAGTATCGACAACCTGATTGCGCTGCATTTGTGTCAGGGAAGTAGACACAATTCCCGTAAAGCAGATTAGAAACGCCGCTAGCGCAACGGCTATCACCACCATCAGATTCCGGCGTTTCTCGCTTTGCAAACTTTTCTTTGCCAGCTTCTTTGTAATGGCGCTGGTATCATTTTCAAAAGGCCATGTCATAGCCTGCCACCTCCTTACTCCACAATCTTGCCGTCCTCAATGCGGACAATCCGATCTGCAAGGCGGGCAATGTCGTCATTGTGCGTAATCATCACAACAGTTTGCCGGAACTCTGCACTGGTGCGCTTGATAAGCCCCAGCACCTCGGCGCTGGTCTTGCTGTCAAGGTTGCCGGTCGGCTCGTCGGCCAGCACAATAGCCGGTTTGGTAATCAGGGCGCGGGCAATCGCCACACGCTGCTGCTGGCCGCCGGAAAGATTGTTCGGCATATTTTTCAGTTTATCTTCCAGCCCCAGCAGGTGAACGATCTCGTCCAAAAACTTCTGATCCACCGTGTCCCCGTCCAGCTCCACCGGCAGGACGATGTTCTCATACACATTCAGGATGGGAACAAGGTTATAGTTCTGGAAGATAAAGCCGATGTTGCGGCGGCGGAAGATGGTGAGCTGTTCGTCGTTCATTTTCGACAGCTCTTTGTCCCGGACAATCACATTGCCGGAAGTAGGAGTGTCCAGCCCGCCCATCATATGAAGCAGGGTGGACTTGCCGCTGCCGGAGGTTCCCACAACGGCCACAAACTCACCGTCATTTACGGAGAAGTTCACGCCGTCAAGGGCGCGGGTGATGTTCGGCTCTGTGCCGTAATACTTTTTCAGGTCGATAGTCTGTAAAATGCTCATAAAATTCAATCCTTTCTTTGTTTGTTGTAAATGCGGAACGCTGCTGCGCCGGTGGCCGCCAACTGTACCAGAATCAGCACAGCGAACAGGCCGAAGCTCTCATAGTAGAACAGTTCATCCCAAAATAGGAGAACATCACAGAGAGCAGTCAAGGCAACCGTCCAGCGGATGTGCCGGGCCAGCCATTGCCGGAACACCAGCACAAGGGCAACGGGCGGGACGATCAGCAGCGCCAGATTCAAAATCAAGGTCGGGGTCAGTTCCATTGCGTCGCCTCCTCACTTTTGTTGATAAGGGTATTGTAAAACCCAAATGTCCGCGAAATGTTACAGCGGCCAAAAAATTTCATTGAAAATCGGGGTGAAATGTTACAACGCTCGGACATTTCAAAAAAATTTACGGCGGGCAGCCGGAAATGGCCGTCCGCCGCGTTCTATTTTACTGAAATTGAAAGACAGCAACAGTTCAAAGCAAGCTGCCTTTCAGCCCCTTTTTGAAAACTAATACGGCTCTTTCTGTTCCCCAAAATGACATTGTGACAAGCCGATAGCTTTGCTTTTCCATTTCTTCTATTTTTGCATTGATTTTCTCTGTTACATTTTCAACGGTAATTTCTTCTAATAATTCTGTACGATACATCATATTTTTGCCTCCTTATACGGGCCTAATTAAGTCATGCTCAAGCAATGTTTCAAATGTATTAACGGAGCCGCCATGCTCCACTATTTTGCCGTTTATTACTTTGTCAATATCAACACCTGTAAATACCAGTTTTTTATGTGTCGGTTTTATTCCTATCCATTCCCCTTCGTGTGTACCTTCCATAAGAAATTCAGAAATTACATAATCGCCATCAGCAAATTGCCGTAATATTTTTATCGTATAATCCGGGTATGTCTTTTTTATAGCAACAAGATGTTCTCTCATACCCTCTAATCCAAATGGTATTTTTTCATTACCAATATTAAGGAGGCAGTCTTTCGATACATACTGATAGAGTTCTTGCAATGAGTTTTTTGATACAACCAATTCATAGAAATTCTTTACAATTTGTTTGTTTTCCATTTATATTCTAATCCTCCATTTTTGAATTGAGTGTAATTTTATAAATCACTTCTACTCATGACCTGCGATACATTCTTGAATAAGTGACAGGGGGGCTTTTTTACAATGATGGTCTACTTATAAACATAAGGAATTACATCGATTTATACACCTCTAAAACCAATTCGCCTTTTGATTTCTAAATTGAGGGATGTCGCTTTCTTGATAGGGATTATAAGTATTACGGTTACACCCAAACTCTTTTAATGCTTTTATTTTATTGTCCTCTGTCCATTCAACCAAAGAAATGCCATCAAATTCCTCTATATCCCCATTATTCATTTCATTTTTGAAATACCATTCTACAATCGTTTGATTTTCTTTATGGAAGAATTGCCTGATTTCCCAAATTACCACTTTTCCACGGGTATTCCACTCCTGAAACCAATGCTTTACGGTTTTACGATTGCTATACTGGGGACACCAACTTTCTGTATAGAGGACATCTTCTGTAAAAATATCATCAATGCCCATATCTTTCTGATAAAGCCACATATCAAACCACAGTCGAATCGTTTTTTCTCGTTCATTCATAATAGAAACACCTCGCTTGTTTACTTTTTATTTTGTAGGCAGCATAATGGAAAATTCTGAACCCTTGCCCGGCTCCGAAATCACCTTGATATAGCCGCCCTGCCGCGTTACGATCTCGCGGGCCAGATACAGGCCAATGCCCACGCCTTGCTGTTCGTGTACTTCTTCCTCACGATAAAATCGCCGGAAGATGGCGGCCTGATTGCTTTCGGAAATGCCCTTGCCGGTGTCGGTCACTTTGATCTCCACATACATTTCCCACAGTACCACCGACACAGCGATTTTCCCGCCTGCCGGGGTGTACTTCACCGCATTGTCCAGCAGGTTAAAGAGGGCTTCGGATGTCCACTTGCTGTCATGGGAAACGGTCAAATCCTCCGGGCAATCCACAGACACGGCGATTTCCTTTTTCTCCGCTGCATACACGATCCCACTCATGGCCTGCGCCACGGTATCAAAGAGGCGGCCCGTTTTCTTATCCAACTGGATCACGCCCGTTTCCAGACGGGAGGTTTTCACAAGGGCTTGAAAGAGAAAGTCCAGCTTATCCGTCTGGCTGCGGATTCCCCGGATAAAGTCGGTGCGCTCCGCCTCGGTCATAGGCTTTTCCAGCAGGGTGTCCGTCGCCATTTTCAGATTGCTTACCGGCGTTTTCACCTGATGGGAAATATCCGATACAAGGGTCTGCAACTCCTGCCGTTCCTCGTCCACCCGGCGGCGGTTCTCCTGCATGATCTGGTAAAGCCTTGCCAGCCGGTGTCCGATTCTGGCAAGCTGGGTTTCGCTGTCCTCCGGGCGCTGGGGCGCTTCATTTCCGGCGATCATGTGGTCTAAGGTCTGGCACAGGTCAGCGGTAAACTGTGACAACCGTTTTCCAAACGCCTGCGTCAGTACAAAAATCCCTACAAGGGCGCACAGTAGCAGCGCCCCGCCCGTCAGCAGCACCGCCGTCTGTTTCGTCACAAAAAACAGGGCTATGGTGATCCCGGACATGGAGAGGGCAAGCCCTATTGCCACCCGGCCAAACAGCCGCTTTACTGATAGGTTTTGAAACTTCATTTTGCCTCGCCTCCCGTCCATTGATAGCCCATGCCGTAAACGGTCTTGATGTAGGGCACGCCGCCGTCGGCTTCAATCTTGCTGCGAATCCGGCTGATAGAAGTTGTCAGGGTGTGTTCGTCTACAAACCGCTCGTCTATATCCCACAGCCTTTCCAAAAGCTGCCCACGGGTCAGCACTTGCCGGGGATTTTTGCGGAACAGGTTCAGCATTTTGTACTCCATCGGAGATAGGGTCAGGGGCTTGCCGTTTAAGGAAGCTGTCTGCTCCGAGAAGTCCAGAAACAGCCGCCCGTCGTCGTAAATGTCCTTGGCCGGTTTGTGGTGTTCCAACATGGCGAACATGGCTTTGATTTTCCGCTGCAAGGCCCCGATCACAAAGGGCTTTGTGATGTAGTCCACCGCGCCCACCTCATAGCCCCGTATCTGGTCGCTCTCCTGATCGTTGGCGGTCAGGAAAATTACGATGGTGTCCGGGTGCTGGGGCTTTATTAACTTGCATAGCTCAAAACCGTTGCCGTCCGGCAGGTTGATGTCCAGCAGCACTAAATCAAATTCCCGCTGGCGGATGGCGTCGGCTGCGGTTCTGGCATTTAGGGCAGAAGTCACGCCGTAGCCGTCTGCGGTCAGGTTATAGTCTAACATCTTATTCAAAAAACTGTCGTCCTCGACAATTAAAATCTGCTTCATATCCTCACTTCCTTTTCTTTTTTAGTTTTTTATAAATAATTCCTGGAAAAATAATGCTGAACAATAATAAAAGTACCATCAACGCAATCATTTCTTTTACCGGATAGCGGAAAGCGAAATAGGAAATCTGCATTTTCATATACCACTGCATGATACCAATCCCTAAATTTCCAAAACTCATAAGCAATCCACATAACAGTAACCAATAGAAAAGACCCTCTGTTACAAACATTCGATATTCTTGTTTTTTTGTCATCCCTACACGTTCCAGGATTTTACACTCCCATTGTCGAAGCATAATATCCGATATTCTTGTATTTGCGAAATTCATAATTCCTATAAATATTAAAATTCCACTAATACTCATAAGCAGCCATCTACTTGTCTGAATATAGTTCTGCTCCTTTAGCAGACGTTCTGATTTAGAATCTAAATAAAACAAGTTCAATTTATCAGCGTGTCCATATTTTGATTGAAATTCCATATTATAATTGCGAATCATCTGATTCAGTCTTTCTCGGATAACTGACTCCTGATTTTTGTCAACATTAAATTGTATTTCAAAAATTTGTGGTGTTAATTTTTCTACCAGCCAATCATATGTAGTCTCTGTTACCAATAGGATATTTATATTTTTACCATCCCAGCACAATTTCATCTCTGGGAAATCATCCTCTGTTATATCCAGATAACCACAATTTACTAATTTCTCAGGAACTAAACTGCTCATTTCCGTACCAACCGGAACCAGATCATAAAATTCCATCTCTGTTCCTATATAATCCTGCACTTCTCCTGCTATATAATCTGACATCCTATGATCATGTAGCACGATTGTTCCATGATTATTTTGAAACTGCTCCCAATTTACTAGCTTATCATTTTTCTGAATAAAGTCTTTTAGTTCTTCCTGCTCCCCGATACTGACTGTCTGAATTACCGTGGATATTTTATCTCCATTGATTAGAATCTTTATATTCTCCTTGCCATTTTTTCCGACAATCGGATAAAATCCTTTAATATTTTCTACTGAATGAAGTTCGTTTCCTATGGTCGTTTCAATATCATTCATAAGGGACTTCGGAAAAAACTTCATATTCTTTGTGTCCGGTGATGATTCAATTAAATAATTGCAAGCTTCCTCTGTAATTCCTATTTGGAAGTCCGGCTCTTTACTATAATAATTCTGTAAATCCACTCCATTCACAATTACCGCAGAACATAATGCCAATTCGCACCCAAGCCATAATGACAAACTTGTTATCCCAAATGTTTTTTTATTCCGAAATAAATATTTCTTTGCAAGATAAATTTCAGGATGTTTTCCCCAATAGCGGAATTTCTTTATCTTCGGTTTCTTCCTGCTTTTATGATAAGTGACCGCCTCCGTATATTTCATACACTCCAACGGACTTAATTTCCTCATTTTTCTTTTCAGACATTCCACTGCCACTCCCAACGTGAAAATCACAAGAACAATCGCTAGGATAAGAAGTTTGGGTTGAAAGAAAACCATTCTTTCTAATTTCCATGTATTCTCTGCATACATTTTTTCTAATAACAATGGCATAATACCCCATATAAACATTCCTCCTAAAACTGCTCCAGCGATACTTCCCGTAAGTCCTATTTTTAGCATCTCACGATTCATGACTTTAATATTCTGCTTTTGTTCCACACCAATTACTTGTAAAAGACCATAACGTTGTAAATCTTTTTCCAGCGAAATATTTAGGATATTGTAAATAAACAAAAACATAGAAAGTAAAACCATAACCGAAAAAAAGACTGCAAATCCACAACTTCCCATCATTTCACTTATTGCCCGATATTCTACTGGGTTCATACTTACAATTCTCTGTCCCTCATTCAACTTTATGTTATTTGTCAGCATATGTTCTATTTGCGAACCACTGGAATATTTCTTTGTATGATCTATTAAAATCCTACATGGCTCCCATTGAAGTCCGTTCTTCTCCATTGATTTCTCTGATAAAAAAGCCACAGAAGCACCGGAGGTTTGATTTTGATACTCTGTAAAATACCCAGAAAGTAAAAAGTTCTGCATACCGGTTCCACTGGTATTGAAAATGTCATTCCAATAAAAATCCAGTTCAATTTCCATGCCCACTTCGGGATTCTTGATTCCAAGATATTGCAGAGTTTTCGTAGAAAGCATAATTTCATTTTCTTTTTCTGGATAAGTCCCTACCACATTTGTAAATGCAGGACGTATCATTTTTTCAAATCCGGTCACATCTGTAATGACGCAATCACAATATTTTATGGAATCATCTAATAATTTTCCTGCAAACTTTTCTTTCCCAATGCTTTCTATGCATGGTAGCTGTGTAAGCTGTTGTGTCATATCCGCTGTACCATTTTCAATATAGGTCGATACAGCCATACCATCGGCTTTCATATTTTTCTGAATATCAATCTCCATCTTCCCATAGATTAAAGAGAACACACTAAAAATCACGCCTACAGTAATTGTAATTACGATAAACAGTAGACGATTTCTGTTTTGATTCTTTTTCCTGGAAGCATCCATAAGCACTCTTTCAGCCGACTGATTACAATCGTAATTCTCCATCCTATACAACCCTCCCATCTTTCATCTGAATAATCCGATCTGCCATAGCTGCTATTCTTTCATCATGTGTAACGATAATCATTGTCTGTCTATATTTTTTACACATCTTTTTCAAAAATTTCATAATGGATATACTGGTTGTAGAATCTAAATTTCCTGTCAACTCGTCTCCCAAAAGTATAGTAGGATGTGTATAAATAGCTCTGGCGATTGCGACCCGCTGCTGTTGTCCACCAGATAAAGTCATAGGATTTTGTAATAGTTTTTCCTCAATTTCCAGTTCTTCAGCTATCCGCATTACTTCTTTTTTACTGATATTTCTTTCCATAAGTTTGGCAGGTAAAACTATATTTTCAAATACATTCATCTCTGGGATTAAATTAAAATTTTGAAAAATAAACCCAATATGCCATCTTCTGAAGGAACTCCTTTCCTCCATAGATAACTGTGTAATATCTACATCATTGATATAGACACATCCGTGTGTGGGATTTTCCAAACCACCTAGTAAATTGAGCAACGTGGTCTTTCCGCAACCTGAACTTCCCATAATAGCTACAAATTCATTTTCTTCAACTGTGAAAGATATATCATCAACTGCTCTTAAATAGTGTTCTCCATTAGAATATTCTTTTGTTAAAGATACTGTCTTTACTGCTGCCATATCAATCCCCCTTATCTTTTTCAGATAGTATAACAGGCAAATGTCCGCGAAATGTTACAACGAGCAAAAAAATTTATTTTTTTCATTCATTTCTCTGTTATAGTAGCTCAAAATAATGATTTTATTATAGGCAGTTATCAAAGGTTTCTCAATGCGGCAACTGTAAACAGATTCTCTGCCAAAGACTCTTAAAACTACTGGCAAGCAATGCAATCTTACGTAAGATTGCGTATTTAGCAGAAATCCCGTTCCCGGAATTCCTGCTAAATGCTTGTTGGTGACATGTCCCCAACCCCCTGAGATCATTGCCAGTGGCAATGGCTGCGCGTTCCGTTGGAACACTGAAAACGAAAAGCAGACAACCTTATTGACGAGATTTTTCTGTGCTGCGCTGCGGTTGTGGTGGGGAAGAAATCTCTAATAGATATTCCACATTAGCCCGAACATTGTGAAGTTCTTTCATATCATTTTTGGCCTGCTTATAGGCAGCATAGGCTTTCCGTTTTTGTTCCAGAAGATCGTTGTATTCCTCCCGGAGAGACTTGACAGGGGGGAGCTTTTTGATTCCCAGCTCGTCAAAATGATTCTTTGCCGCTTGGTGCAGCAGAATTTCAGACTCATGTGCTATTCGGTATTTTTTGCTGTACCCGGCTTTGCGATATTCTACATAGACAGCCCTCGTTTTCGCATAGTTTACGATCTGTTTTTGCAGCTCGGCATTGGCGTTCATTTTTGACTCCAGATCTTTGATCTGAACGGATAAGGTATTGAAATTAGTGGTAGCGGCGTTGGCTTTTTTCAGGAGATCCTCATAACCCATATCGCCATGTTCTTTTAAGTAGAGCACTGCTTGGGAAAGCTGCTTTAGGTTGAACACTTTTGCCCAACGCTCATAACCAGGCCCCTTGCCGGAACGGATTGCAGCTTCAATATCAACCAGCAATCCAACTTTGGAAACCGGTTTTTTTGAAGAAGCATGGCGGGATTTTACTGTCCGTGTACCGGCAATCCGTTCTTTGATGGCCTGTTCTGTATAATCGCCTTTAAGCGTGTCACATCGGGTATAGTTTTCTTGTCCCGGAACTCGGAACCGAAGATGTTTTCTTTCATGGTTAACTTCAAGCCCGGCATCCTCCAGCTTCTTTAGAAGTTCCTCAAAATCTTTTGGCTTTTCCTCTAATGCAGCATCAATAGCAATGCGTATCTGCTCCTGAAAGGAAGGCTGCTTTTTATTTCCCAGCCATGTGCCATAATGCTCCCGGCTGGGTTTCGGATTTTCAACAATCGAAAGTCCATGCTCCAAACACAGCTTGTCATTCATTCGCCGGATTGCCCAGGTAGAGCCCCAGAAGTTGCGAAATTTTTTCTGACAGTCCAGTGTAGTAGAGTTGATAATGATGTGATTATGGACATGGTGCTTATCTACATGGGTGCAGACGACAAAGGCATGGTTTCCTTTTGTGAGTTTCAGCGCCAGCTCCCTGCCGATCTGATTGGCTTCTTCCGGTGTAACTTCGCCGGGCTTAAATGCCTGACGGAGATGGTAGGCGATCACATCATCCGCACCCTGATTTCTGCCGGTTAGATTTGCATACTGTCGTTTGGACAGAAGGAACTCTGCATCAGCAAGTCGGGTATCACACTCATAGCCATAAATGAATTTTCCAAAATCGGTTTTCTGCGGATTTTCTACATAATCAATAATATCTGCAATCGCAGTAGAGATATTCCGACCTTTTCCTACATGCAGAGGCATCAGTCTTGTGGTCGCTATTTTCGTCACCCCCTTAACTTAGAATTTGCATCCCTATATAAAGAAATTGTGGTAGCACTTTAGTTAACTCGGCTGGACTTGTTAATTGTAATTAAATTTATAACCATAGCCAATTACTGTTTTTATATATTCATGTCCCTTGCAATATGGTTTTAACCTTTTTCGTATTTGAAAAATCGTGTTTTCTACTGCGTGCAAATGGTTATTTGTGGGTTCATGCCAAATCTGTTCATAAATCTGTTCTTTTGTGAATGTGGTTTGAGGAGATTGCAGTAACAAATAAAGGACTTCAAATTCGTTTGTTGATAAATAAATTTCCTGTTGATCTAATATTGCACAATGTCGGTTAACATCAATATGTAAAGTGTGATTTGTTTGATTTAATCCCCAAAATTCTTGTGCTATTGTCCGGTCATTTGCAATCTGTTCAAGCAGCTGGGATAATTCATTAAATTTTCTTACTTCCCTCAATTTCTTATATAGATTAACAGTTATCGTACACCCATATATGTCCTTATCAAAATCAAAAATATGTGTTTCGATTGAAACAAAGCTATCATTATCAAGTGTAGGGCGCGTCCCAATATGGGTAACACCATAATATATCTTGTCACTTAAAATAATATCTGCCACATACACCCCTGTCTTTGGCAAAAATGTATTTTTTGCTATTTCTATGTTTGCGGTAGGTGTCCCCACATGCTTTCCAATACCTCGGCCATGTATAACGATCCCTGTTAGTGTGTAAATAGGCTCATTTGTTTTTTCTTTCATTTCAATCCTCATATAATCCCATTCATTGACAGGATAATCAAAACACAAGTTACTATAATAAAACTTGCCAGCATAAGCAGACCAGTATGCTTTTGTCTTGCTTCATTTTCCAAAGTAGCAACATATCCGCTTTTTCTCAAAGCGGTAACTATGGGCTTATACAGTAAAAATGTAATGGACGCATTTAACCCACCTTTCAATAAGTTAAATGGAAGAAAGGCAGGAAGTAACAATTCTACAACTGCTTCTCTTGGATACCCCATATAAAGCGGCGTTACCAAATAGTTCCACAACAGCATAACGATAACCGTTATTAGCCATCCCGATGCCAGACCAATCACTGCACCAGATAAAGTGTGCTTTTTTTTGTAAATGACAGATGCCGTACACGCAAAAGATAGTGTTTGTACGATATTCATAATACAACCTAATATTCCGGTATCGCTTACTGTAATCATTTCAAGGGTTGCTACAATAACAGATACAATGCAGGAAGTCATCGGCCCCCAAATAAAGCCGCCCAAAGTTACAATAACATCGGATGGATCATACTTTAAGAATAGAATAATAGGAATCCTGCCAACAACCATAGTGACATAAGTGATCGCACATAGCATACCAATAACTGTGATTCTTTTTGTTTTACTGTTCATAATTGCTTTCCTCCGTGGCAAAAAAATTAACACCCAAAAGAAAATGTCTTTCAGGTGTTAGCATTATAATTAGGCCACAGAAAAGAAAGTAACCCTCTCAAAATCTGCGGAAATCTAACCATATCTTCTTTCATCCAGACTATACTGTTGGTTTTGGAATTACACCAAATCGTGCGTTTTACGCTCGCGGACTTTACCGCCAATCGGGAATTTCACCCTGCCCCGAAGACACTTTTATTCAGTTGTTTTCCCTGAAATTATAACATCAACTATTTTTAGAAGCAATGAGTTGAAGAAAGTTCGGAAATATTTCGGAAACTTGCATTTTATGAAATGGGACTTACCATCAATTCAATTACCATGTTACTTTTACACATGAGCATTGAAGCTGATCCAGTTCGTCTTTTTCCCTAGCATAAGAGGCAGCATGATAATAAACAGGGATTGTATCTCTCAATAAAATCCCGCCAATCAGAGAAGTTGTAATTGCAGAAAAAGAGCGGGGCTGCCTATGCGCCCCGCCAAATCTGCTTAACCAAATATAAAATCCTTTAAGGCACTGTTTGCCCCACCAATGATCCCTACCAGCCATGCAGCCGCCAGAGGCAGACCGTATGGACTGATAAGAAAGGCGATTATAAGCCAGGCAAGACCCGGCAAAAATCCTGCGACAAAGAACAGCACCAATGCTGCCAAAAAGATGATCCCGGAAAGAATCCCAAGTACCGCACCGGAAAGGACCACCAAAAATTTACATACCAGATAAAGAATCCCCGTAACCAGCATAAAGGGAAGTGCCAGTAATTTACCTATCAAACGCATACGCTTTGCCTCCTTTCAGAAGGGCATCTGCCCTTATAAAAATTTTACCGTGACGGCAAAAAGAAAGCAACGGCTTTCCGGCTGTTTATGAAATGTTTGCAAATCCCCGAATCAGTTTATCCATGCCATCCCAAAGGCTGTCCAGACGGGTGCGGATGTCCTCTATATCTGCGGCATAAATATTGCCGGTCTCATTGGCCCGTCTGGTATATTGGTTTAAGTTATTGGAACAAATGCGGAGAAGCCGGATCATTTCCTGAATATCTCCCATATCAAGGTGAATGATGTAACCGTCTACGGCCATCTTTCGCAGATATGCCGACAGGTTGGTAATGCCAAGTTCCGCCATGCGTTCTTTTACCAGTTCGGCCTCCGGTTCGGACATGACAAATTCGACGCGGACGGATTTTTTGTTATGCCCGCCCTTCATCGTTCCAACCCTCTTTTATGAGATGAGACCTCCTGCGTCGAAACCGCCGTCTTTGCTTTTTTGAGTTTTTTCCGCAGGGTGGTCTTTTCCAGCTTATCAAGATATTCCTCCAGATTTCCGGCTGTCGTATGATAGCTGCGTTTGAGGCGTTCTCGTTTTAGGATCATCATCAACTCCGGCTCATTTTCTGGCAGATAAGTCATTGTTTTAGGGGCTCCATGCTCTGGCATAAGCCGGTTCATAAGCTGTCTCCGTTCCTGATAGGGAATCGTGATAACATTTCCATCCTCAAATGCAATGGCTACATTTCCGATTGGACAGGTCAGCTTTTTCATCCGTTCCACATGTTCTCTGTAATTTAGCGGATAGAGATCGCCAAATATTTTTCCGTCCCTGACTTCTTTCAAAGAGATGGCATAAGCCAAAACGGGATCATTTGTCTGTTCCTGGTAAAACCGCCACACTTTGTTTTCATGGCTGCCATCCAGATAAACTTCCCGTTCACGCAGGGTATAGGTTCCGCAGGGGCGTGACATCCAAAGAAGCTGTTTATCCTCTGAACGGTCTGACACAGCCAGTTTTGAGATCAGTTCTTTATCCAGATCAAAGTCATCTTTATAATGTTGGGTATGAAGATCTACGATACGGGAAAGAGCACCCAGAAGCTCTACATCCTCAAATCTTACCCCAGCCATCAGCGTTCCCTTTCCGGCACAGGAAGGACCATCTGCCTTGCTTCATGCTCCGGTTTATCTGCTTTCAGACGGTCTATCAAGGACGGATTTGCTTCCGGCACCAGCTCCCGGATTTCTTCATCTGTCTGTCCATCTGTCAGATCCGGACGCACAGGAGGTTCGTTGTTCAGCCTGCCATCCAGCATATTGTAGTTGCCGGTTTGTCCTTCCTCATAAAGTTCCGCATTGCGCAGATAACTCTCCGGCGCCTGAAATGGCTGTCCGGCAAACAGAATTTCTCTTTGGGTGGTAAACTGTGCAAGGACGCCATTTTGCAGTCTCGCAAATTCTTCATACTGGCGCAGGGTAAGCCCTCGTTCCAGCATTTCCGCCTGGGTATGCGCCCAGCCTTCTCCATAAAGAAAATAATACATGTCTGGCTGATCACAGACAAAGCACAGGGAGCCGTCCTGATTGTCATAGTAAGATGGCTGCATATCCTGATAATGGCAGCGTTCCTCACGCCCCAAATATACACGGTTGTCCGCACCCAGCATAGCGACCATGCCTGCGTAATTACTATGGACCGCAGAGCGGATTTCTACCAGCGGATCTGTTTGAGAAGGAATCTGTCTGCCCGGAATCTCATTTTGTTTTTCCGCTGCATCATTTCTTGGTGTCACTTCTTCATGGCTGCGTGCATCCAGCTCCGGTTGAGATGTTCCTTTCCGAACAGCACCGGGTTCCGGTTCTTTTTCTTTCACATAGTATCGGACATTTGCTGTCGTATGCTCGTTGGCTTCCTTTGCATAGTTTTCAGCATCGGCTTTGCTATCAAATTCCAACGGTTTTCCATTTTCCTTGCACCAGCTTTGTGCCGGTCCGAAAATAGAAGTGCTGCTTCGTACCGCCCATACACCATAGGTCAGTTTCTTTTCCATTCCGCATCCCTCCTTATCGTTCCTGTTGTTTGGAAGTTTGTTGCTTTTTTACCGGGTCTGCCGGTTTTGTTGCTTTTAGCTGCTGACGGAGAGAATTCTTATGCTCCGGTTCGGAATCTGTGATGTTGACATATTCGCCAATGATACAGAGCGCTTCTCCATAACTGCCGGAAGCAAATACCCGGTCAGACATTTCTTTTGCCTGTTCCTTCAGACCATGCTCCCGCAAAGTACGGGAAGCAATACCCAGCAGATTAAAAATGTTCCCATCTGCTCCGATCAGTGGACAATCCGGTTTATCTGCCAACGCTTCCGGTGTTTCTATAAATCCGCCTAAATAATTCGGCACAAAGTCCGACAGCCATGTGCCGCCATAGACTTCATGGGTCTGTAAACGCCACAGGGCAAGTTTTCCTATATCCAGTTTCACATCATCAAACGGGTAAAGCAGACAGGTCAGTTCGCCGTGCTGAAAAGCAGCCACATTCTCAAACTGACTGCCATCTTTCAATATGCCTGCATGTGTCAGCATTTCATTGATCCCGTCCACCCACTCTATCAAATCCCCGCCACAGCCCTGTAAAATCAGCCCTTCCTTATCTGACATACGGCGAAGGTCCTCTGCAGTAATCGTGTTGATATTCAAAAAATCGCCTCCTATCGTTTTTGTTAAAATATATGTTTTGTCCGCAACTTAACCTTATTTCAAAGCACCGGAGTATTCTTATACAGCCCTCTTAAAAACAGGTGTGAAAAACCCTTGAAAATCAAGGACTTTTAAGGCTAAGTTGCGGACATATCATGGTTGGTTTTGCCGCTTCCTGCGTTTGCGTTCCCGCTCGGATTTCCGTCTTGCATAGATCCGGCAGGCATCAGAACAATATGCCTGGCTGGTTGTAGGAAGATATGCTTTTCCGCACACAGGGCATATTTTCTGTCTCATGGAGGTGTCCTCGCCGGTAATGGCTGATTCCAGTGCTGCATCCACCGGCAGCACCGCTTTTTCAAAGTACCTGCAATAAGCGCCGGTCCACCATTTATTCAGCATATAGCAAGGACTGTCCAAAGGAAGGCAGATCTTATCCTGAGAGTCATAGTTGGCGCAAAGTTCCGTAACCAGCTTTCGGATCGCAGTCCGCTCCGAGCGGTTCAATTCTCTCTCTGCCATAACGCCTACCTTTCCGGGGCACTGCTTTGCCGGCCGCTGGAAATTCCAGCTTGAAATTCACATATTTACCGCCAGTATCATCCAGGATCACTTCCGCATCATAGGTCTTTCCTGTTTTTTCACTGTAAAGCCCGGACATAGAAATACGGCCCTCTTTCAAAAGAGCCGCTGCCACAGACTTTGTGATGGATTTTTTCTTGCTGGAAAAGAAACGGTTATCTTTCCAAAGAGCAAAAGAGCATTCCCTGTTGTCGCAGAAAAAACCTTTCTTTCCTTCATATACCGGGGCTCCGCAGCGAGGACATACCCCCACAGCTTCATGTGCAGTTCCTCTGGAAGAAGGAAACAGATCCGCAAAACATTTCTCCGGGGCAGTATGTTCTTTTACCAGCGTCCGGCTCATATCTGCAATCTGATCCATAAAAGATGTTGCCGACAGTTCTCCATGTTCCACTTGTTTCAGCATAGATTCCCATTCTGCAGTTAAGATGGGAGATTTGATATTGTCCGGCAGGACTGCGATCAGGTTCCTTCCTTTTTCCGTAGGAATGAGCTGCTTTTTCTTTCTCTGTACAAATCCGGCAGAAACCAGCTTTTCCAGTGTTGCCGCACGGGTAGCCGGAGTACCCAATCCTTTACGCTCGGCATCTTCCGGCATATCTTCCGCACCAGCGGTCTCCATAGCGGACAGCAACGTGTCCTCCGTATAGTGTTTCGGCGGTGAAGTTTTCCCTTCACGGAGACTTGCTGTTACAGTTTCAAATGTCTGTCCTTCCTTCAGCACAGGGAGAGCGGCATCTTCATTTTCTCTGTGTTCCGTTTCATTCTGCCTGATACTCATACGGTGAATTCGTTCCACCTCTTTCCAACCGGACTGTAAGATGGTCTTTCCTTTTGCCGTAAAAGTATATCCCTGGCAGTCTAACATAGCGGTGACCGCTTCAAACCGGTTTGCCTGCGTTGTGGCACAAAGCAGTCTGACAGCAAGCAGGGTAAGCACATCCCGCTCCCCGGAAGGAAGCTCTGACAGGTCTGTCCGTGCAATCTCCACAGTTGGAATGATGGCATGGTGGTCGGTCACTTTGCTGTCGTCTGTTACCCGGTCAATGTCCGGTTCTCCGGCGCAGCCTTTTCCAAAGGGCATATTGTCACGCAGCCATAGGATCAGGGAAGCGGCGGTTGCCTGCATGTCCTTAGTCAAATACTGGCTGTCCGTTCTCGGATAGGTTGCCAGCTTCTTTTCATAGAGAGATTGCACATAATCAAGAGTCTGTTGAGCTGTATAGCCATAAATACGGTTACATTCCCTTTGCAGAGTTGTAAGGTCATAAAGGCGGGGAGGCTGTATGGTTTTTACCTGCTTTTCCACAGAACGCACAAAAGCGGAGTTGTGGTCACAGTCCATACGGATTTTTTCAGCCTCGGATCGTTCCGTCATTTTTTCGCCGGAAGCAGTAAAACCTCCGCAGGTGATTTCCGGCACATAAAAAGGCTTACTGATGAAGGATTCAATATCCGACTCACGCTGTACCAAAAGTGCCAGCGTCGGTGACATAACACGGCCGACATTTAGTGTGACACCATACAGGACAGAAAAAAGCCGGGTAGCATTGATCCCGATCAGCCAATCGGCTCCTGCCCGGCATACTGCCGCATCATAGAGCTTATCGTAATCACTGCCGGGACGGAGATGGTCAAAGCCCTCACGGATCGCCGCATCCTCCATACTGGAAATCCAAAGGCGTTCCATAGGCTTTTTACATCCAGCATATTCATAGACCAGACGGAAGATCAGTTCTCCTTCACGCCCGGCATCCGTAGCGCATACCACGGAATCAACCCGTTTGTCCTTCATCAGCCGGCACAAAAGAGCAAGCTGCGTTTTCTTATCCTTTGGAACTTCATATTTCCAGTTTTCCGGTAGGATCGGAAGGTCCTCATACCGCCATTTGGCATACTGTTCTTTGTAAGCCTCCGGCTGTGCCAGTTCCAAAAGATGTCCCACGCACCAGCTCACCAGATAGCCGGAACCTTCGAGATAACCATCTTTTCTTTCCGTTGCGCCTAATACTGCTGCCAATGACATAGCAACAGAGGGCTTTTCTGCAATCACAAGTTTCAATTTTTATTCCTCCTTCATAGTTTCAAATTCTTTATCCGCAAGTTTTCTGGTTTGCATAAGACACATCAGCATAACGCCGGAAGCCATTCCTCCGGCAAAGGTAAGGAAATGTGAGATTAGGTTCCACATAAGCATTCCTCCTAAAAATGGGTAAAGAAAAACGCCCACTTCAAAGTGAGCGCATCAATAGGTATCTATTTTGTTTTTGGTTTCAAGTGATCCGGCAGGACGATCTCTCCAACCGGGATTTCCCGCAGTTCCTTTTTCATCCGGTGGGTGAAACGGATCGCCTTTGCCGTACCGCCGGTTTCCCGTCCGTCATATACAGCGATCACTCGGTCGGAGTGCTCCACCATATAGCGGTTTCTGTGGGAGTAGACGCTTGGGAGATATTTTTCCTGTATGACAACAACATCCGCACAAGCCTCCAGCAGTTCACGGGTTCTTGTTTTCTTATTCAGGCTGTCCAGACGTTTGCGGTAAGGGATCACTGCGATCAGCTCCAGCACCGGATTAGTCTGCTTTCTTTCCAACACCAGCTCTGCAAAATACTGGTCTGCGCCATCTGCAAAGCCACTCATAAAACAGGTAAATCCATCTGTAACGGCAGCATCGATCTCATGTTCCAAAGCGGCTTTTATTTTGTTGATCTCATTCTGCGGTAAATCCCTGTGTCCGGTAACACAGCAAGTCTTTCCTTTCATCGGTCATCCCTCCATCTGATAGGTAAAATTCTTCACTTTTCACATAGTAATAGATTTTATTTAGCAAGTCAACGATAATACCCTTTTTCTCTTTGCGGATAATAAAGGAGTGTAAGGTACAATCTATTACAGAATGGGAGGTGAAGGCGATGTATGAAGATTTTGTCCCGGAACGATTAGCGAAGCTGCGGACACAAAAAGGAGTTTCCGCACGCGATATGTCTTTATCGTTAGGTCAGGCAAACAACTACATCAATAATATTGAGAATAAAAAGTCACTTCCCGCTATGCAGTCTTTTTTCTACATCTGCGAATATCTGGGTGTGACACCGCAGGAATTCTTTGATGAAGGAAATACCTACCCGGAAACCTTAAAGGAATTCATTGCAGAGGCAAGACAGCTTGATCCTCAATCCATGCAATATATCCTCGGTATTATGAAAGAACTCAATAGCAGAAAGTAAGCGGTCACGGTAATGGCCGCTTTTTTCGTGACTTTCTTTATTATATTTTATAATGTTCTCGAAATGTCCGCTCCCTATACCGATAAGTATTCAAAAACTGTTCTCCAAACAGCCTTTTTCTATTCGCCGGTACTGCCAAAGCTGCCGGTTCCTCGTTCTGTTCCCAGATCGGTTATAAAATCCGCAATGACGATCGGCGTGATCACAAGCTGCCCGATACGGGCTCCCTTAAAAAGAGACTGCGCCTGATTGCTTACATTGCTGATGATCGCATGAATCTCTCCACGGTAGCCGGAATCCACAGGCGGCAGTTCACAGACCAGACCTTTTACCGCCATGCTGGTACGGGGAAAGATATATCCAGCATACCCATCCGGTATTTCCAATCCAAAGCCAAGAGGAATTTTGGCGATTTCTCCGGGCTGTAAGGTGCAGTCATAGGGCAGATAAACATCCGCTCCGGCATCATTACCATGCGGACGGTAAGGACGCTGGTGCTCCGGCACGCCAAAATCAATCAGTTTTATTTTCATCGGCAGCCTCCTTCCCAAAGAGCAGGATAATCTTTTTCTAAAATATCCTCTGGCGTCATATCTGCCACCAGTTTTCGTCCGCAGGTCATTTTCCCTTCCAGACATCGATCCATCTGACAGAAAGGTCCGGTCAGTGACGGGGCAAACAAGGCAGGGCTTAGGTCATAAAGTTCTTTCCAGACCTTTAACAGCACGATCCTTGTTTCATCAGTATTTCTCCGGCATACCCGCTGGCTGATGATATGTTTCCACTGATAAGGGGTGGCGCTGATGAGCAGTACATTCCGTAATCCCTGGGGCGTGGCATAGCCGGCCGCATCGTGCCCGCTTCCGGCAGTGCACAGGGCTTCATAACATTTCATGCTTTCATGACAGCTTTTTAAGTACAATTCCCGTACCACTGCCGGAGCCGTCATAATAGAATACGGGACAGCGAAATCCGCCTGTCCCGTATAGTTGCTGTACTGCAGCGATGCACTCATAAATTTTACTTCGTTCTGGTGGCGGGTGATCTGCGCCAGAAAACGCCTGCTGGCGCCGACAATGGCTACCGTGATCACCGCAAATTTCTGGATGGTAGGATGGGGAAGCGCCCCCATAGCTGCTACTGTCTGAACGCTGAATGATTTTTCGTAGAGATCCATCAGATCGTCCATTGAGGCAATCTTATGTCCCTGCTGGGTAAGCCTTGCCGCAAAGACCATGTTTTTTTCTGCTTCCACCACCGCCTGGCAGTTCAAAATTTTTACTTCGATTCGTTTAATTGGTATGTCCCTCCTTTACAATCGCTTTCAGTAAGAACAGATAGTTCAGACTGTCTGTAATCTTTTCGTCCCATGTGTCCATCGGATAAACTGTTTCCTCGGCAAAGCACATATCGTACAGAGAAACAATATGCTTTGCCAGCATACCGGCAAGGGCACGCTGGGGCGTTGTATGCTGTAAAGCTGCCGCTGCCTTAAATGCAATCAGCCGGTCCGGAGCATCCCCGGTGTATTCTTTGGTTTTTCGTTTCAAGGTATCAGCACAGAGCCGTACCTGTTCATCAAAAACGGTATTGACTTCATTTTGTGTGATAATGATCACCTCTTTCCTTAAAATGGCATAGAAAAAACGAGGGCTGTATCAAGTCCTCGTTTCTCTCAAATTCTGATTACTCCGAAATACGGTAATGGGTATTTTTGCCTTTGCCTTCCTGCACGATTTGTTTTCTTTCTATCATCCGCCTTAATAGTCGTCCACATGCTGTCTGGCTGATTTCCAGTTCCTTTTCTATATCTTTTCTTGTGAAAGTGCCTTGCCGCTTTGCCAGATTGATTACTGCTTCTTCCGCTAAGTGTTGTTCGGGTTTATTTGCAGCCTGCTTTTCCTGATCGGCATTAACATTCAGATTTGGAAGAATGATCTTAAAAGCATTGTCGGAAATCTCAATCTTAGGCTCCTTTCCGGTTCCCGAATAGGCTTCTTTCATCTTCAGTATTCCGGTTCCGTATGCTTCAATCAATTCCAATCGGTAAAAGACATTTGCCAGTTTCATGTTTCGGCATACGGAAATGCCCATCAAAACATCGTTCAATGTCACACCGCTTACAAGTCCTCCAATCGAAGTAAATTCAAGCCGATCTTCGTATAGACTAATAAAAGTGCTTGCCCGGAAAGAATATTCACGATGCACAAGCAGGTTCAGAAGTGCTTCTCTGACCGCAGTTTCCGGGTAATCTCTCTGATCGATCCGGTATAACTTTTGAAAAGTGGAATGTGTCTGGTTTCGGAAATCAATATAGTCATAAACTTCATCCATCTGTTGGAACAAAGAACCGGAAAATTCTTTTCGATCCTTAAACTGATTTTGTGTTGTTCCCTCAAAAGCAGCCACCCTAATTGTATGCACACACTGATCGGACAACAAAAGTCCAAGATTTGTATAAACTCCATCATGGGTCATAATTCCTAATGTTTTCATCTGGGCTTCCCCAAATAATACATTTCTTTTGGAAAATTCTTTCTTGGCTGCCTCAAAAGTTAAATTCTGTTCCAACGACCGCATTTCCTCAAAATGGTCTCCGTCTGTCTCCTTGATCATACGGCGGATTGCAGTATTGGTAGCCGGTACAGACGAATATCCCTGACGAACAAACACACCTTCTGGACGTAATCCTTTTTTTGCAACATAATAAGGCCGTTCTGTTCCTTGCTGAATATCAACAGCAACAATCTGTTTCCCATCTTCATTCAATGTTTCATAATGCAGGAACATTGTAAGATCCGGTTTGATAGCATCCCGAACCATGTTGCTAATCTGCAAGGCAGTTCCATCCGGGTCCTCTACGCCAATTATGGTTCCATCATCCTGAACCCCGATATACAGTTTTCCACCTTCACAATTTGCAAATGCAATTATTTCCTTCTTTATGTCGTCCACTACAATCGACTTCAATTCCACAGTTTCGCTTTCCTGAAAAATCATCTCATCGCCTCCTGTAAATATTCTACCCATATTCTAACCATTCTAACCATTCTTGTCAACCGCTGGTTAGAATAATGGTTAGAAAAACAAAAAGTAGAATAGAATCTGAAAGAACAGGGGATTGATACAATCTGTGCTAACTGTTTTTCAAGAGGATTCAAAGGACTTCTGGATATAATCTAACCAAATTTTCTGTTCAATGGTTAGAAAGAAATAATTTTGTCCCGAATATTGTGTATTATTCGGGACATGATTGCAATAGGTCCTATTCCTCTTATTTTGAGTGTTCCCATTAAAAATCTGATTTATACATCAGAAATCAAAAATTTTGCAAGGCAGTACAGTTTTCATATATGTCACATATTTTATATATTATTCGTGACATCAGGCAGTTGGCAGGTAGATCCAGTCGTGCATCAGGCACACGCTGGGTTCATCCTCCCTGGGAACCAGACGGTAGGTACATTCTCCATAGACCGTGCGTTTGTCCTCAATCTCCATGCCATAGGCTTTATAAAAGCGGTATTCCAGATTGGAGATGATACAGCGCAGGGTTTGCAGAGCCTCCCTCTGAGCTGATACGATCAGGTCACGGTCAATGCTGCGCTTCAAAAACAGCAGCGATTTGTAAAGCTGTACCTCTGTGCGGTAAGGGCGGCAGTCTTTCGTTTCCAACCATCCGCAAAAAGCGACCGGTCCGCTCTGGATCACACTGCGGTCCGGGTGATAATACTCATAGCAGTCCAGGTTTGCCGTATTCAGAAGATAGAGCATTTCCCGGACTTCATTTTCCGGCATGTCGTAAAACCGCAAAAGCGAGCGGTAAAGATGGACATAGCCAGGAATGGAAATCATGGTATTTACCATAAAATAAAATCCTCCTTGTAAACAGCAGGTGCGGGAACTTTTGCCCCCGCACCGCCTAAAATCTATATTTCGTTATCTACTTTCACGAGTTTTCCCATGACAAGGAAGCGTCCTGTGCCGCCCGGCGTACAGGTAGAAAGGGTCAGTACCTTATCGCTGCAGGTCACAGTCACATCACTTTCCACCGCAGAACGTTCCTTCATAGCTGTAAGCCAGGTAGTATAAGCACCGTCATCCTTCCAGGAAAGCTGCCAGGGAGAGGTTTCACTGCCGGATTCTTTCGGCTTTGCTGCAAACGCCGCAAAGATCTCCATGACATAACCACCCTTCGGAGTAACGAGATACATCTGCCTGTGGGTATCAAAGTAACTTTGTTCATCGTACCGGTTCAGCAAGGCAAACATGGAACCATCCCGCATATTATGGCCGTAAATGATCGTATTGCGGTCTGAAAAATCTGCCCGGTTTTCATAGTCGGCAAACAGGCAGCCAACCTTGTTATAGGTTCCGTCATAAAGATGGTTCAGGTAATACTCGTTGTTGTCGGTCTGCGTCACCGGATAATTGAGCACCGTATCAGGAAGGGAAAGCCATCCGATGATGTCCGGTCCATTTTCACGGAGCGCTTCAAAGTCTACCGAAGGCAGGACAATATCGGCATCGTCCTGTTTTGTTTCCGTTGGATTGGTTGCCTGTTCCGGGGAGTCTGTCTGCTCCGGTACTTCTACATATCCGGCAAGATCCCGATAGGCGTCTTTACTCTCGGCATACTGGTTTAAGTCACGGAACACCAAAAATCCGCTGCCGAGAGCTACCAGAGCGCAGAGTGAAAGGACAGAAGCCCCGACAGCCGTTCTTTTTGGGGAAGTCCTGCTGTATTTTCCCTTTTTGAAATAATACACAGCAAATACGCTGCCGCCGATCAGTGCGGCTGCCAACAGTCCGCCATATAGGAAAATATACGGATCATCCCCGGTCTGCGGTACCGGCTTTTGAGGGGTGGAAGGATTGGACGGAACAGAAGGCTTTTCCGGCTTTTCCGGTTTTTCATTAAAAAACTGGACCGTAGATGTCTGGTCAGCTTTGATCTCCACCGTAGCGGCATCAGGAATGATGTAATCCTTGCTTGCCCGGTTTGCAACTTCTGTTACGGTATAAATACCGACACGAAGGCCCTTGACTTCAATTACACCGGATTTTGGAGTGGTGAATGTCTCGCAGTAGGAGCCGTCCGCACTCTTGACCTCGATGGCAAAACCATCTTTGCGCCCGTCGCTGGAATCCTTTGTGATCTTTAAGTTGCCGCGGTAAGCCTCATTGGTAAATCCGTGCCCGGCTTCTCCATTTTCCACAACTGCGACCTGTCCATCTTCTGTGATGGAAAAATAGTAAGCGTTTGGGTCAGGCTGATAGCCCTCCGGCGCTTTGCTTTCTTTGATAAAGTAGCCGCCAGCCAGAAGGTTTTCCGCCGTATGATAGCCTGCATCGGTTTCTTTCAGCGTACCGATCTTTTGATCGTCAGGATCATATTCCTGGTTGGCATTGGAATCCGCATACAGGTCGAACACCGCACCGGGCAGGAAGCGCAGGAAAGAATTCTTGTCTTTCTTATCCTCCTTTTCCACAGGGGACGGTTCTTCCACAGCTTCGGTTTTAGTTACCTGCACGCTGCCGCGGATCAGGGTGTTTTCCACACGGATCTCGATATGCTGTCCGTCTGCACCGATATATACATGGTGCTGCTGCGGGCTTACTGTATAAAGGTCAGGGGCAGAGATCTCCTTGACAATCCAGTGTCCGTAAGGAATATTCTCAAAGGAAAAACTGCCGTCTTTTCCGGTAACAGCAGTAAGCAGTGCATTTTCTTCGGTAAATTCTTCTGTATCAGGTCTAAACAGTCCCATGAGCGCACCGGCCAGCGTGACATCTTCGCCGCCTTCCGGGTTTTCCCCAACTTTTACACCGTCTACACGCCCGCGGAGAAGTTCATTGGAAACAGCCTCGCCTTCATTGACAAGAATCTGTACCAGGGCGGTTTCCTGTCCGGCATATTCAAAGACGACCGGATATTTCTGATCCGAAAGGATATAGGCGCCGTTGGTCGTGCGTTCTTTGACATAATAGCTGCCAAAAGGCAGGTCGGAGGCGAAGGAAGCGCTGTAACCGCCGGATTCATCAGACGAAACAGAGACCACTTCCAGAAGTCCATCTGCCGGGATCACGCTGCCATCTGCCGCCGTCAGGTCTGCGGAAGTATAAAGTCCAAAGGAAATATCCTTATATTCCTCGTTCATGCCAAGACCGAACAGGTCATCGGTCTCCATTGCCTTGAAAAGTGTGACATCCACTTTCTGTCGTTCGTCATAAAGACCTGTTGCTGCCTGTGTGACCTCCACGGTCTCACCCGCATAGGTCAGTTCCACATATTCCGGTTGAGGATTCAGCACACAACCGGAAGGAGCCTGACGTTCCTCCAGACGGTAACGGCCAAGATAGAGAAGCCCGCTTTTCGCTGTGCCGTCCTCGCCAGTCGTAAGGGTTTCCACAACCGTATCTTTTTCTGTCCGCAAGGTACCGTCACCGGTATAAATATCTTCATCTGCGATCACGTCATAGACTGCTCCGGGAAGTCCGGCAGCCTCATACACCGGCTGGTACAATCCGTCGTTTTCCTGGACAGAAGCAAATACTTCTCCGGTCTTTGTGATGGTAAGCTGGCCTTTCTGCGGCATATTGTACTGAGTGACCGTCACAACCGCCTCGCTGCCGTCAATGGTAAACGGTACCGGCTGATCGGAAAGCACATAGCCATAAGGGGCAGCCACCTCATAAAGTTCATAATCCCCGGCGGCCAAAGGCTCCGGCAGCATCAGCCAGCCCTCGTCAGAAACATAGAAGGTATCCAGTGTTTCCGGGTTCGGATAGTAGACTGTCTGGGTGATAAATTCCCCGGTGGAAAGATCCTTGATCTGAAAACCGGTTCCGGTCACAGGGATAATCTTTCCGGTCTCTGCGTCACATTTTTCAACTTTCAGATGGGCTGTGATGGTGCGGTTGTTCAGGATATAGCTGTAAGTCTTTCCGTCAGAGGAAATGAATACCGTAAAGTCCGGGACAAAGGCTTTGCCTTCCTCGCCTGCGATCTGATGGACCGTATAATGCCCATAAGGAAGCGGTTTGCTGGAAGCAAAACCATCCGCATCCGTGGTAAGAAGGTCACGTTCACTTTCCTTTGCCGCGTCATAGCTTCCGGCTGCCTTTAAGTAAACTTCAAAGACTGCGCCTGCTTCCGGGCGTTCGATGATACCGGCATTGGGATCGTCGGTATTTTCGCCCTCAGGCACATCCGGGTCCAGGTCATCGGTGTGCTTAACAAGCTGGATATTTCCGTAAATAACCGTTTCCGTCACCTGATTTTCTGTGGTATTGAGTTCCACTTCATACAGGGAAGGGGATGCACCCACTTCATAAATGGTTTCATTCAGAAGATACCCGGTGCTCGGTTCGATCTCCCGGATCGTCCAGCCATCCCCGCACACATAATAGCGAGTCATAAAGCTGCCATCCGGTCCGGTAGTATAAGTGTCAATCAGTTCGCCATCACGGAAGATCCCATAGGTCGCTCCTGCAAGAGTGGCATCCCCCTGAGCATTTCCGGTGTCAGCATCACTCTTTACCACATGGACACGGAACTTCTTCAGGATATTGCTGAAATGTACCGAAGAAGTCTGCCCGCTTTCAATGGTCACGTACTGTGCGGAAGGGGTCACATAGCGGTCCACCGGAAGTTCTTTTACCAGATAGGTTCCCGGCAGGAGCTTCTTTTCAATCTGGCCGTTTTCTCCAGTCGTAACTTCCTCATTGACTTCATTTCCCAAAATGTCCGTACCGGAGATATGGAAGGCGATACCGGAAACAATGCCGTCCTCACTGGTCTTGACAAGTTTTGCAGTACCGTAAGTTTCCGTTTTGATCTTTACAAAGAAGGAAACCGGATCGCTGGCGCCGGTCATCATGGTCTGGTAGCCGGGTCTGCCCCAGATCAGCATGTCGTTTGCCACCGGGATATTCTTTCGGAATTCAAACAGCACCGGGTCCATCATCATCTGCCTGCTGGTAAAGGTGTATTCATTTCCGTTTCTTGTCACAGAAACGCCGCTGCCTTTCAAAGCCTCCAGGTCGATCTTCAAGTTGTTGGTATCTGTGACCGTCAGGGTATAGACCTTTTTTTCTACATCCCATTTCAGTTCCAGTTCCGGTGCTTCGCTTTTCTTAGAAGAAGTAAAGGAAGGGACTGTGGAATGGGAAGCAACCTGTGCCAGAATCCAGTCATAGGCTTTTTCTGCCGGTCGTCCGGCGATCACGCTGAAATACTGATCGGCGTCTGCGTGGCCGTTTCCGTGGCGGCTGTACGGATCGCTTCTAAGCTGCTGCTGGTATTCCCAGAGGATGATCTGGGTCGCCATCTTATAGTCATCCTCGTTGATCCCGGAAACAGGGAGCGCCGCACCGGGTTTCCAGCCATAGATCGCAGTCAGGGTGATCCCCCTCCTTGCCTCGGCAGGAAGCAGGTTCAGATATTGGCTGTTGGTCCCGCTTTCTGAAACATAGGTGTTTTCCGAAGTATGGTAAGGAATCCCGCTCTCCACACAGTAAACCTGGTGGCTGATCCCGTCAGAATCCGTCAGCATATAATGCCGGTAAGCATTGCCCCCGGAACTGGTGTGTACGTCGATGGTTCCGTCTGCATGGTAGGCAAGATAGGTGTAAGGCGCCGGGGCGCGGTAGTGGTTCCCATCAGAGCCCACATACTGGTCGCCCAGCCAGGAGCTTGCTGTCTGTCCGACAGACATGGCAAAAGCCTGAGCCGGAAGAAGCCCCAAAATGCTTGCCATACAAAGCAAAAACGCCAACAGCTTGCGAAAGCCGCGGCGCCTGGTTATGATATGTTCCATGAAAAAATCCTCACTTTCATAAAATCTAAAAGGACAGCCTTATTTGCTGTCCTTGTCGTCAAAATCATCCTCGGAAAGATATTCCGGTTCCCCGTATGCCTCATCCGGGTCAAAGCCTTCGCCATAACCGTCATCCTCAAATTCCGCATCGTCCTCGGCCTGCTGTTTCGGACGCACGATTTTTACATAGTAACCGATCCCACCGACCGCAAGTAAGGCAGCAAGGATAAACAGGATCGTGCCGACGCTGCCGGTTTCTTTCTTCGGCTTTTCCGGTTCTGCCGGTTTTTCAGTTTCCGCCGGCTTTTCTTTTCCTTTGCAGCCATTTAAGTCATTTTTGCAGACCGGACAGCCAGTATTGACTTTTCCTGCCTCACATTTTTCTGTGCAGTTACAGCTTTCTTCCTGGGGGATCATGCTCATGCTGCCATTGTTCTTTTCTGCAAGCGCCATCAGGTCGGACTCTGTGACGCCGTTTAAGAAGTAAACATTGTTATCTTCCCGTTTCCCGTCGATCACCAGATAAAAGACATTGCCCGCGTCCGTAGTGATGGTGTAAAACTGTTTTTCCCCATCCGTGCTGCTGATGTTATCCTGTACCGTTCCGGTGCCTTCCGGGGTAAATGCACCTTCCGGGATCGCAGAAGTATTTTCCTGCTGTCCGGTACTGTTATCTGAACCGGAAGAATTTCCGCCGCCGGAAGGGGTTGCAGCGTTTGAGCCGGAAGGTTTTTCTTCCTTAGGCGGTTTTGTCTGTGTACCGGACGGACTCTGGGGTGCTTCCGCAGCAGGTTTCTTTTCAGGAGCCGGTTCTTTGTAATACGGATTATCCAGCTTTACCGCATCAGAACGGTTTCCTGCATAATCTTTTGCGTATATGCTTACCTGTTTTTCTGTTCCTGCATAATCTTTCAGTGCGACCGACGCTTTCCCGTCGGTGAGGGAGTTGATACGGTTTTCATCAACAAAGACCGCCTCCACGCCGGATAGATCGTCACTGCTTTCTATTTTCAGGGCATCGCCCTCCAGGGAAGCAGTCAGTGTTGGCGGTGTGGTGTCTTTGGAACCGCCGGCATGAGCCGTTACAGGTAATGCGCTGATACTTACAAGAAGCGTAAGCGCCAGCAGCAGGGAAAGTTTTTTAAGCCTCATGCACATCCTCCTTCTCCTGCGGTAAAACAGTTTCCGAAGGGGCTGCCTGCTGTGATTTCAAAAAATCCGCAAGCTGCTGGGGCGTCAGTTTGAAACTGCGCGCCACCGCCACATAATCGGTATTTTCCAGCTCCGTTTTCTGTTCCTCCAGCTTATGGAGCTTTGCCTGCATTTCCGCAATCTTTGTTTTGGTCTTTTCAATTTCCTTTTCCAGTTTTTCAATTTTAGGATTCAATTTATTACCTCCAATCTGTTAAGGCAGACGCCCAAATGTATAAAAATGCTGCTGCCAGTAGCTTGTATTGATGTTGGCATAAGAGATCGGGTCTCCGCAGTGGATCATCATTCCATTTCCTACATAGATCCCTACATGGCTTGCGCCGCTGGTATTGTAGGTCCCCTGGAAGAAGATCAGGTCGCCCGGTTTTGCATCTGCGCTTGATACCGGCGTACATACACCTAAAAGACCGTCCGCAGTCAGCCTTCCAAAATTCCAGCCGACGCCGCAGTTGTTGATCACCCAGGACACATAGCCGGAACAGTCAAAGGAAGTGGAAGGGCTTGCGCCTCCCCATACATACGGATAGCCAAGATATTTTTCCGCCTCGGCCATCATTGCGGCAAACTGTTCATCCGCAAGGGCTTCCGGTGGAATGTCATAATCGAAGTAGTTTCCTGTGCCGCCTGAACCAACTTCCGGCAGGTGCCGTTCGCTGGTATCGCCGGTATCAGCAAAATACAGGGGATTCAAATACTGACCGTCAACCAGGACTTCTAAGTGCAGGTGGGGACCGGTGGAATTTCCGGTATTCCCGACCTTTGCGATCACATCCCCGGCTTTGACCTCCTGCCCGGCAGAAACAAGGATCTGGGAACAGTGCCCGTATTTGGTCGTCAGGGTATGTCCTTCGTATGCCTCGCCTTCAATGGCAACACATAAGCCATAACCGCCGGCATTTCCCGCAAGGGTGACCGTTCCGTCATGCCCGGCAAGGATCTCTGTGCCCTCAGGCATCCCGATGTCCACACCGGTGTGATAGTTCTTTTCCCCACTGATGGGATGTACCCGGTAGCCGTAGTAGCTGGTCACATAAGGGAGCCAGTTGGTGCCAAAGACATTTTTGACATACTGGCGGTTTCCTTTTGTCTGCAGCAGGATCTCGCAGATCTCTTTCTGGTCTGCGTTCATCCGGGAAACGACCAGGTTTTCCAAAGGTGTGACCGTGAGCTTGACATTTAAGATGCGCCATTCATAAGGCACTTCCTCCTGGGTTTCTTCCCCGGTTTCCGGGTCAACGGAAGTTTCGGTGCGATAACGGATCTCGGTTTCTTCTGAAAAGGACAGAGTATATTGTTCCTGGAAAAGCTGCCGCAGCACGCTTTCCACTTCATCGTAAGTAAATCCCTGATAAGCCGAGGTCAGATACCCCATCAGTACATACGGGTCATGCTCGATCGCGCCCAGGTTATAGCGGTATTCGTCATAGCCGGGGCGGTCTGATTCCACCCTGTCTATTTTCATTTGCAGATCTGTTTCCCACTCGGTATAGATAAGCTCCGCCTGGTTGATGTCCTGATCGTCTGCGAGATAGGTAGAAGCAGCCAGACTTCCCAGACCGCCGGTCCCGATATTGGAGAATGTGGAAAACAGGGACATAATCAGGAAAATTACCAAAAAGAGAAGCAGGAGGACAAGGCAGATCACAGGGTGCCGTTTGACCGCATGGACAATACCGACGCTGACCCTCTCTGTTGCGACTGCGGCATTTTTTGCCTGTTTCCCGGCTTCACGGGCAGCCTTGGCATACTGCCTTTTCAGTTTTTGTTTCTGCCATATCCGGGCAATCGCATGTTTCTTCAGCTCCGGGTGGTCGCTAAGAGCCTGCCGGTAAGCAAGTCTTGCGTTGGCCTTTGCTGATTTTTGCTGTAATTTCGCTGCTTTTCGGTAGGGGGCAGTTTTATACCGGTGATATGCCGTGCGAAGCCACGCCTCGCCCACAAGTTCAGAGCGGTGGGCTGCCTTGATCCCCACATTTTCATCCTCTGCCTCATAAATCTTTTTATGGGCGTAACCAATGGCAGTATTGGCGCCCGCCTTGACCGGACGCAGGGGTACAGGTCCTTTTACATGGGCCTTTTGGGATTTAACCTCCTTTTCAAATTTTAAGTGTTTTTTGGCTTTTCCGGTCTCCGGGTCGGAAACCGTCTCCATGCGCAGTTTCTTCCGGGCCGGCAGACGATTTTGCGCCTGCTCTGCTTTTTGTGCAGTCCGTTCCGCCTTCCGTCTTGCATGGGTGAGCTTTTTATCCTTTGTCTCCGGCGGCAGTTCATCCGCAGTAAATTCCAGCTTGGATGTTTTCGGCGGTTCGCTATCCACACCCTTTTCCTTTTGTGCTGCCTGTTCCTCCGCCTGTGCCGCTTCCTGAAAACGCTGCTGATATTTGTTCCCATGCTGATGTGTCCGGTAACGATGTTCCTGACCGGATCTGTCTGTGCCGCTCGGTGGGGCTGTTCCTTCGGAAGAAGGTGCATATTGTCCGGTATCATGGTCTGTCACATCCTCTGTTACAAGAAAACGCCTGAAAACCTCGTGCCGGAAATTGCTTCGCCCGTTTTCCTGTATCGGGGGCTCTGTTCCGGCAGCATCCGGTATCTCAAAGTGATCCGAAAAAACATCCAAAGCGGCTGCATAAGCCTCGCCCTGTTCTAACAAGTACGCCGGTGTTTCCGGTGATAGCTGGGAAAATTCCGTCTGTACAGGGATGTCCTGCCTGTGTGTCTTGCCGTTGACAGAAGAAGGGGTGTCCCGTGCCCTGCGCAGGTCAAAATCCTGTTCGGTCTGCCTGACTGCCGGTTGATCTTCCCCGTGAAAATCACGCACCGGCATCCGGGTATCTTTGCGCTTCCTTTGAAATTCCCTGTCGTGTGCCATTGTTCTCACCTCCGATCCATTTTAATTTTTGTCTCACGCTTTGGTCCCTGCTACTTCATCCGGTCTTGTGGTAAGCACGCTGTACAACAGTGTGTCCTTCGGAAAGTGATCCACAAAGGGGATGATCACATTTCCAAAGAACAAAAGTCCCTCGCCGGGACCGGAATGGGTTACATAGGAAAGCTGGTGCGGGGAGATCCCCAACTGTTTTGCCAAAATCTGACGGTCTCCCTGGGCCTGGTTGAGCATATAGATAAAGTCTGAGTTCTCAAAAATGTTCTCGATCTCACGGGAAGCCAGAAGGTCCTTGACGTTCTGCGTTAAACCTGATGGGATTCCGCCCCATTTACGGAAGCGTTTCCAGATCTCCACGCTGAAACTTCCGGTCTGCCCTTTCAAAAGAAGGTGGAATTCGTCGATATAGAACCAGGTTGTTTTATGTTTGGAACGGTTGGCCGTGACACGATTCCACACCGCATCCTGCATGATCAAAAGCCCGATTTCCTTTAAGGCTTTTCCCAGTGATTTAAGCTGGAAACACAGTACCCGGTGTTGATCCATTTGGATATTGGAACGGTGGTTGAACACGTTAAGGGAACCATTGACATAGATTTCCAGTGCCGTTGCGATATTCTGTGCTTCCGGTTCAGACTGTTTCAAAAGCAGCTCGTAAAGATCGCCTAAGATCGGCATATTTTCCGGGCATGGGTCCTGCAGGTATTCCCGGTACACCAGTCTGGTACAACGGTCGATGATCGTCCTTTCGATAGGAGAAAGCCCTTCTTTGCCGCCGATGATAAGGTCACACAGCGACAGGATAAAATCACTTTTCAAAGTAATCGGGTTTTCATCATCGGAATAGTCCAGATTGATGTCCATCGGGTTAATGTAGTTTGTGGAAGTAGGGGAAATATCAATGACCTGCCCCTGGGAACCGAACTGCTGTACCAGCGGCCCATACTCATTTTCCGGGTCAGCGATAATGATGTCGTCCTCCGTCAGAAGGAACACATTGACGATCTCACGCTTGGCAGAGAAAGATTTGCCGCTTCCTGGGGTACCGAGAAACAGCCCATTGGGGTTTTTCAGGGTTTTTCTGTTCGCCATGATCAGGTTATTGGAAAGGGCGTTCAGGCCGTAATACAACGCCTCGCCCTCCTGGAACAATTCACAGGTGGTAAACGGTACAAAGATCGCTGTGCTGCTGGTCGTAAGCCCGCGCTCAATTTCAATCTGGTTCGTACCAAGAGCAAGCGAGGACATAAGCCCCTGTTCCTGCTGGTAATCCAGCCGTTTTAAGGCACAGTTGTATTTCTGTGCCACACCCGAAGCGGCAAAAATATCATTGAACAGCTTTTGGCGTTTGGCAGCGATATTTTCCACCAGTACCGTCACAAGGAACATGCGCTCATTGCGGCTCTGTAAATCCTGCAAAAGATTTTTTGCTTCCTCTCCATAGGTGGCAAGGTCGGTGGGAATGATGTCCATATCATACCCGGATCGGACCGCTTTCTTTTGTTCCTCAATGGTCATTTTCTGCAGGTCCGACATTTTGCGCTTGATGTTTCGGATTGCCTGTGCCTGGTCGATAGACTGGATATGCAGGTTGACGGTCACGGCATCGTTTAAGTCAAGAAGATCCGCTAAAAGCCGGTCCGTAAGCTCCGGCGCCAAAATCTGCAAAAAGGAGACGGCACCGGAATGGTCGCCTACCCGGAATGTCTTTCCATCCTTTGAAAAAGACAGCCCGGATGGGGAAATGAAATCTTTGGTGGAAAGACCGGTCTTAGGCAGATCCGACCACTGGAAATGAAACTTTTCCTGACCGTCCGGGTGAAGCTGGCTGTGAAGAAGTTCCAGACGTTCCAGTCCGTTTAAGGATCTTGCCTGTACTCCCAGAGTTTTGAAATTTGCCAGCACATCCGTTTCAATGCGTTCCAGACGCATTTTCGCAGTACGCAGGTCATCCGCCTCGATCCCAAAGGTAATGTATTTGCGTTTGGTGAGACCATTATTTCCTTTCTGCAACTGGTTCTTTAACATATCCCCGTATTCCTTGCGGATTCCGTCATACTCGTCGCCGCGGGGAGGGATGTCAATGCTTCTGGTAAAATCCTGCATATTGGCCCGCTGGTTGATAAAGGTAAGCTGCACATGGATCGAAGCGTCGAAGTAATTTAAGAAATCGCAGTAACCCTCGAAGATCTGTGCTTTATCATCTGCCTGTGCAAGCTGATAGTTAATATCAAAAAACTGCACCGTTTTGGTGTAAAGGGTATCGGTCAGCCGGCAGATCCCATCCCGGTACATTTCACGGTAGGGAATGCTCTGCTGGACCGTCTGCGGGGCATCTGCTTTCAGCCCGGCAAAAAAGCCGCCTTTTTTAGACGGCTTGGAACGGGCAGACTTAGTTTTGCCCTGCTTTGCATCGGCTCTGGTCTTTTTGGCCTGCCTGATGTTTTTTTGCAGACGCTTTTCCTGAGCTTCCTGCTGTTTGTTTTTTGGCAATCTTTGTAACCTCCTTCTTTGACATAGATTTATACAGGTTATCCGTCCTGTACGGACGGTCCTTCGGCCAGAGCTTATAACGGAGCCGGTTCTTCAAGATCTTTTCTGCCGGCTGCCCGTCACGCTCATACATGGCGAAGTGGTCCTATGTCAAGAAAAAGTACAAATTAAATGTAACCAATTTTCTCTGTTCTGAGCGAAGTTTAACTTGCTATTTTTATTGCATTCTCCTCGATGTTTTCAAGATATTGTTCCTCATATTCATTTGGAGACAAATATCCACAATGACTGTGAATGCGCACGGTATTGTAAAATGTTTCGATGTATTCAAAAATCAATTTATGTGCATGTGCATAATTAAAGATTTTAAACCGGTTGATCCATTCTCTCTTCAAAAGTGCATGGAAAGATTCTATACAGGCGTTATCCCATGGATATGCTTTCTTTGAATAACTGTGAATCATACCTTTGGTTGCTTTTTGAAATGCTTCCGATACGTACTGGCATCCTCTGTCGCAGTGGAAGATCAACGGCTTTTCAACATTTCTGACACGTTTTGCTTTTTCAACACATTCCACTACGTGGGATGCCTCCAGCGTCTCACTCAACACCCAGGAAATGATTTTTCTTGAATACAGATCCATCACACTGGTAAGATACACAAATCCTTCAAATGTCCAAATATAAGTGATATCTGAACACCAGACAGCATCTGGATGAGCAGGATTGAATTCCTCGTTGAGGATATTTTTGAGTTTCTGGCTGAAATCAGAGTCTATGGTTGTCTGGACATATGGTTTCACCCAATGGGCTTTGATTCCCATTTGACGCATATAGTTTCCAACTGTTTTTTCGGAAACATACTCCCCGGATTTTCGCAATTCTGCAGTAATTTTAGGAGCACCGTAGTTTTGATGGGATTCCTCGTAGATCTTTTGAATTTTTTCTTTTAAAACTGCACGGCGAACAGACGTGTCCGAAGGAACCCGTTTCTTCCATGCATTGTAACCCGAACGTGAAACGCCTAATTTTTTCAGTATTCCGCTGACAGAAACCTGACGTTTCACGGGCAGGGATTTGATTTCTTTCACGTACTCAGAAGTAGCCGTGTAAAGAGCTTTTGTCAGTTTCCCAGAATACCGATTGCTTTTTTTAACACTTCAAGAGCATCCTTCGTATCTCGTAATTCACGCTGCAATCTGGCAATCTCTTTTGCTTCCTCACTTGCATAATTTCCAGAACCACGGGTAGGAACCTCTCCTTTATGTTCCTTTGCTGCTTTCATCCAGTTTTTCAGTGCAGATTCGCTGACTCCAAGATTCTCAGAAGTCTTGCGAAGTGGCAGCTCAGGATGATCCAAGCGATACTGTACTGCATCCTCTTTAAACTGTTGGGAATATTTTGTACCTTTTGCCATAACCATTCTCCTCCTTGATCTATGACTATCATATACTATTTATTGAAAATGGTCATGTTTATTTTGTACTATTTATATTCTAACATCAAAGAAGAAAAAGGGCATCATCAGCCCGATCATCAAAAGTACAGCCGCCGAATTGCCGATCGCCCCGCGGGTAAAGAAATACACCGGAAGGCCGACAAGCCCGGCAAGGCTGAAACAAATAAGCTGGCGCTTCGTCAGATTGAAGGCCAGCTTGGTCTTAACTTTGGTTAAATCCTTTGGTACAGGTACATAAGGCATCTATACACCTCCCATCGTAATATAGTTTCCGGTCCATTACCGTGCACCAAAATCGCGTACCGATTTCTCCGCAGCCGGACATTCCCGCACTTCCTGGGCCGCATTTTGCAGCCGTGCCAGCACAGAAACAGTCGGTTCTCTCTGACACAAGTATTCCTGGCTGTCTCGGATTCCGGCAATATTTTCCCGAATATCCATATCCACATCGAACACATCCGAAACCGGCAAAAGCCAACGGTCTGCAAAGTATTTCAAGGGATTCTCTAGCGCCAGCACATCATCCAGCATTTCATCCCCGAACTCAAACTTTGTTGTCAGATAGGAATACGCCTCCTGCATGGCTGTAATTTCAGCAGCTTTTTCAATTAAGGATTCCTTATCTCTTGACATAAGGCTTTCCCGGTAGGCAAAGTAATTCTGTCCCAGCCGTTTCATCAGGAGCGTATATTTGTCCTGTGCGGAAGGTTCGCTTGTGAAATGCTCAAATTTTTGCTCTGCATCAATTTCTTTGAGAAGATCGCAGATCGGGAAACTATGTTCGTGGTTATTTTCTTCCCAGCACCATCGGGCTACATCCAACGGGTCCTGAAAAGAAAGAAGCGCCTCTACTTCTGCCGGAGTAAATACATGCTCAACCTTCAGATAATAGTGGAGTTCCGAAAGTCCCTGTAACTCGTAAATACTGCCGATGTTCTGTGCATCCAGCATATCCGCATGAACCTTCAAGCACTCGTCCAGCCGTTCCATAAGCAGCCGCTTTGCATCTTGTTCTATCAAAATCACCCCTTTCGCTCCGGCATAGTCAGCGTACAGTTCACTTCATTGCCCCATACATCCCAGCCGGGTGTCTTTTGTCTTGCAAACAGTTCCACTCTGGGCTGATCGCCCATGAGTTTTACGATCTTATCCCGCACCTCGTCCGGTTTCTTGCTGTGCTGCTCAATATGGGAAATCACAAACTGGTGGATTCCCGCACACTGGCGTTTCGGACGACCTCTGGTTGCCAGCAGGCAGACCTCCGCGTTTGAGCGGGTCCAAAAGCCCATGCCATAAAACCAGCTATCCGCTTTCCGGTTCTGTTTAAGCCATAGAAAAGCCAGCGTTTTATATTTGAACCCCCAGGCGTCAATCACCCGAAAGGCTTCATTGAGCTGCGGGAAGGTCGCCCACAGAAAAAGGGCGCTGTCTTTTGCGGCGATCTCCGATACCGGCAGGGCACAGATTTCTTCAATGCTCATTGTGGGGTAATGGTTTTCCGCAACGCCGCTTCCATGTTTCCTGTCATAACGCCAGGGCGGATCGGCATAGATAATGCCGTACTGTTTCGTTTCCGGCATTATCGAGCCTGCTCATTCTTAGATGGGACAGGTTTGGTCGGCTGTTCTTTGACCTTACCGGCATTTTCTTTCAATGCACCGGTCAGGGAGGGCTTTTCCGCAGCTCCCTTTGTTGCTTCAAGAGTTGCCTGCAAATTTTCAATAGCCTGCCCGTACCCATCAATCAGGGCGTCGTTAAGCTGCTTGCGGAACTCTGCCGTAACCGGCCAGCAGACATCTTTCCAGTTGCCTCCCTTATCCTGGGTTGCGGGCATATTGACATACAGCCCCTTTTCACTGGAACAGATACGGAAGCCGTCAATCTTAAAGCATCCGCCAATCGTAACATTGGCAAACGCCAGCAGGTTTCCCATTGGGGCGATCGGACGCACGCGGACATCCAGCTTCATGCCGTTTGCCATTTCCGGCGTCTGTGTCTCCGGCGCCATTTTTTCTGTATTGGTTTTACTCATATATAAAATCCTCCTTTTTAGAATTGGTTTTGTTCATGCTATCTTGCATTAAATATGGATTTGGATAACGAACCTGTCTTAAACAGGGCAAAGGCCAGCAGTACCGTATAACCCGCCGTTCCCCAGATAGCGCCGTGCACGTCGCCGGACGATGGGATAGACTGGACCAGCACTGCATAAATGGCAACACAGATCAAGATCAAAAAACCCTGAAAGCCCAGGGCAAAAAGGGAACGCAGATACCCGGTTCCCATTTGTCCCCATTCCCGATTTGCCATTGTGGAAAACGGGATCGGTGCAAGGCTCACGGTTAAATAAATCTCAATCATACGGCCATATACAATGACAAAGATCACGATGGACAGTACCCACATACACAGATTGATGATGTTGGTTTCCAGCCACAGTCCAATCAGTTCCCACATTCCCATTGCTTCAAGCTGGGTTTCCAGATCAGACAACGCCGCCTGCACATCCAGGTTCCCGTTTATGACACCGGCACTTTGCGACACCACATTTTGGGCCACATCAAAGACCGCCATCACAATCGTAAAACAGTTGGTGAGCAGGTAAGTGGCAACAAAAGTCTTGAAAATCCACTTGAAGATGTTGAATGTATCGAATTCGTGCATGTTATTCTTTTCGAGAATCATCTGGATCAGTTCATACACCAGAACAAAGGTCAGGATCATGCCCGCAATGGGAATGACGACGGTTTCCGAAAGATTCTGGATCATGGAGAACACGCCGCCATTCCAGCCCTGCGGGGTCTGTCCTACCTGATTTGCCACATCCGCAACCTGATTGTTGACGGAGTTGAAAATGCTGGTGTACTGTCCGGTGATCGCATCGATCAGGCCCTCTTTAATCCAGTCTGTTATCCATTCAAACAGACTGCCCATAAGTCAGCCCTTAACCGAACAGGCCGGAAAGCAGCGGGATCAGCGTTGCACCAACCAGAGCGATACCTCCGCCTGCCATAAGCTGCTTGATCCCCTGGGATTTTGCACCTGGGTTATCATTTCCGTAACCTTCGAGAAGGTTTACAACACCCCATGCGCCCAGACCTGCACCCAGGGCGATCACAAGGATCTTCAAAGTATCAATCGCGCTTGCAAAAAATGCCATAATGTTCCTCCTTTAATTTCAGAAATTTTAATTTGTGATATGGCCGTATCAGGCCGGAAACAAAAAAAGCCGCCGCACTGTTTTAGAAAAAATCTGTTTCAAACAGCACGGCGGCATGGGGCAGGAAAAATCCTGCGGTTATTTACTTTTCAGGGAGAATCACGAATCCTCAAAAAATCCTCCTTTCATCGTGACAAAAACAAAGCCTGCTGGGGCGTCATGCTTTGACAGGCAGGAACAACTTTATAAAGTCTGGGAAGCCAGATCTTCGGCTGTGACTTCATAATTGCGGTATCGTTCACCGGGACGCATCGGCATCCGGGTAGAAAGAAACTTTTCGATATTAAAAGCGTTCTTCTCATTAAAATCGGAAAGCAGTTTGTAATTTGGGTGTTTGGTTATATCATATTTCCGGGAGAGGAACGGCCGCACACCCCTGATCTGCAACAGACATTTACCCCCGTCCATGACCGCCAGTTCATCCACCGACATCAGATCCTTTCCCAGCTTTTGAAAATTTTGTCCGTGGGATTCCTGATTGCCCTTTGTGACACTGGTGTTATACAGGTCGATGGTCTCTTTCCCCAATAGGGAGTTCCAGCTTTTTAAGGTGGTTTCTTCTTTGCCTCCTAAGAAAATGGAGGCGTCACAGTTACCGATGATGGTGTCCATGTTGTCTTTATACAGGGCTTTGAGCTGGCTTTGCGCCTGCAGCACCAGGCAGGCAGAGATCTCACGGCTTCGGATGGTCGCCATAAGACGTTCCAGATTCGGAATCTGCCCGATATTTGCCGCCTCGTCGATCAGGCAGCGTACATGGATGGGAAGCCTGCCCCCATACACATCATCCGCCCGCTCGCACAAGCGGTTAAACAAAATGGAATAGATCAGACTGATCAAAAATGCAAAGGTTCCGTCCGTATCACTCATAATAAGGAAAAGAGCGGTCCGTTCATCCCCCAGCATATCCAGATCCAGTTCGTCATACATGGTAATTTCCCTGACTTCTTTAATGTCAAAAGGAGCCAGTCTGGAAGCACAGGAAATAAGGATCGACTTCGCTGTTTTTCCGGCAGCAAGCTTATATTTCTTATATTGACGCAGGGCAAAATGATCCGGGTCTTTCTGTTCCAGCGCGTCAAAGAGAAGGTCAACGGCATTTTTGAACGACTCATCATCCTCACGGACTTCCATTGCGTTCAGCATTTCTACCAGTGTGGCAAAATTCTGTTCGTTTGCCGGAGCCTCATAATAGATATATCCGATCAGTGCCGTATAGAGCAGGGTTTCTGCCTATAGTGATAGGTAAGGTTTTGATATTATCTCCACCTTTTCCCCCACTTCACACCGGACATGCGACTTTCACCGCATCCGGCGCTCCATCGATTGTCTTCACAAGACATTTAATCAGTCACCAAATTTAAGTTTTATATTATTGCTGACAGGTTCGCCTGCTCTCGCAGACTATTGATTTTCACGAGCATCTTTTTTGTGATATTGAGTGTTTTTATCAGGTCTTTTATTGCTGCTTGGGGCAGTTCTTGTAACAGAATCAGATATTTTTTGTGAATCAGAACCATGTTTTTATATCTTTCAAATCCACCAAGTGATCCTGGTACTTTGAGCCATACAGCTACATGTTCCGCATCTGCGAATTCTTCTCCACTGATTGCACATTTTCCCTTTTGAGCAGAAAATAAAGATATTTTACTGTCATGGTATTCTGTGCTATGACCAACGGATATTTTTTCTCTCAGTCCTTTCAGAACATACTGATTAAGGTTAAGTTCTGTATGAATCAGAGCACGACCTTCTTTTGTATAACTACAAACGATTGATCGCTTCGCCATCGGTATTTTATTTTTGATGAATGCAATCGGATAGATCATCTGGTCAATTCCTGAAACATATCGAATCATTTTTGACTGTCCGAATCTTTCCTTTTCTGCTTGGGTGATAGTTCCACCCTCACGTTTTAGCATACTTCCTGTTTCTGTATTTAACCTGTTCGTCAAAACTGTCATTACTCGCCTATGGAATTCTCTGCAATCAATACTGATACAGGTGGCAAGCTGATAGTAATTCTGTATGCCTAACACCATGGAGTTATATAGCTGAATTTCTGATAAACAACTTTTTTTCTCTCTGGGTTTTGCGATGTTTTTCGCTTGTTCCACTAGCTTTGCTCTTTCAATTTCAACCTTTTTGTCACAGATTGCCGACTGCACCACATATTTATGATGCTTCAACCTTACCCTTATTTTGAATCCAAGAAACTCTGACCACCGTTTTCTGGTGTTCACAATCCTTGTTTTCTCAGGAGACACCTCTAATTTCAACCTCTCTTCAATCCACTCCGTAACCGCTTCTTTTGTCCTGACTGCGTCCTCTTTCGTTCTACAGAAAATCCTAAAATCGTCCGCATACCGAATGATATGCATTTCTTTCATTTCTGTGTTTTTCATAATCCTATAACCATGGCTTTTATCAAAAACCTTAGTTTTTCCGATTATTCTTTCTCGCCCTCTGCTTATAGCAATTGGATTTTCCTCCCATTGACTGGCTATCCACCAATCCAATTCATTTAGAACGATGTTTGCCAGTAGTGGTGAGATAATTCCTCCCTGTGGTGTACCCTTGTCGGGCAATACCGTTGTATTATCGGGCATTTTAATTGGAGCTGTTAGTATTCGCTTGATAATAAAAATCAGCGTTTTATCATGGATACCCAGCGACCATATCTGTCTGATTAACTTGCTATGATTTACGTTATCGAAAAATCCTTTAATATCAAACTCAATAACATAATGAAGGTTCATCATTTGAAGCATGGTGTAGGTTCTGTTAATGGCATGTTCAACGGATCTGTTCGGACGAAATCCATAACTATTATTGCTGAACTTTGCTTCGCAGATTGGTTCCATGATCTGCTTGATACATTGCTGTATCAGCCTATCCCATATGCATGGGATTCCCAGCGGACGTGTTTTTCCGTTTGGTTTCGGGATATCTTTCCGTCTTACAGGCTTTGGTCTGTAGCCGTGTTCGCTTCCCGTAACAATAAATCTCACTCTTTTTACCACATCATCAGGAGTTCGACTCCCAATATCTGTGATGTTCTTTTTATCTGTTCCTGCCGTGTAGCTGCCTTTGTTCGCTTTGATGTTTCGGTACGCAAGTAAAATGTTATCCCTGCTCACTATCAAATCCATAAGATTCTCAAATACTTCACCGTTCTGACTTTTTTGATATAGTTCATCAAAAGTATCTTGCATTCCATAGTACTCCGCATGACGCAGGTCATCTACACATAATGTTTTACTTTTCTTTGGCATAAGGCATCACCTCCTCTCGAAAGTGACCCTTTTGGTCTTACTCGTAATCCTTATCATAAGACTGAATAATGCCTGTTTATTTCAACCGACTTGTGACCATTCCTCCGAGTTCCTCTTTTTCGCAGAACTCATCATAAGTTCGATCACGGCTTTTCAGCACCAGTTCACCTGCTTATTTTCTTCGTCAGGCTATCCCATAATGGAATCTGATGCCTTTCCACGTTCCGATAATCCTATCTGTACATATATCCTTAGGTCTCTGCTATAGTCCTGTCAGCTTGGATGTGCCTGTAACACAACATGGTCGTTCGTAGGGTCAATTTCTACTGAACCACACTGACTGCGCTTTAACGCACCCATACATTTCTATATGGTCTTCTTTTAGAACCGTACATTCGCAGTTTTCGTCAGTTTACTCGCCAAAGTAAACATTCTAACCATAGATATTTTATAGATCCTAGACCTATAGGTAGCGCACCCCACCTCTGGGGCGTTTTCGAGAATCTTTTGGCAGATTCCTACGACTACTCTCGGTCGTTGTCACGGAGCTTCTCACCCCAGCCATTACAGCTGACGCAAGTCCGTCAAGGATAGACGTTTCAGGGCGTTACCCCATCATTCCACCTATCGGATTACCAGTTCACAGACTGGTTATTATTTAATAAACCAACACTGTGCGCAGACTTTTTACCGCCTGCGAACGTGTCGCACTGACCCAGAAATCGTCTCCGGCTTTTCCTTCGCCTTTGGTATTGGCGATCAGAGTCGTGACGATCTTCAAAATATCTTTCTCGGAGTGGATGTAGGCAAAGGGGTTAAAGTGCATACTTTTCTGAAAATTGATCGTATTCAGCACCTTGATCCGATAGCCGCCATTTACCAGCATCTTTCCACATTCTACAATAATTGTTCCCTTTGGATCTGTCACCACATAAGATACGCGATCTGTCATCTGCATCAGATTGGGTTTCACATAAAATCTGGTTTTACCGGATCCTGATCCCCCTATCACGATCACATTCTTGTTTCTGGCATATTTGGGAGCCTTTGGCCTACTGTTCATCGTAAGCCGTTCTGTTTCGGTCAGAATGATGTTATTTTCAAACACCGGATCTTCAAAGGGCTCGATATCCTTCCGGTTTCCCCATCTGGCCGATCCATACTCTTCTCCATGCCGGAACTTCTTCGCATTCTTCACTTTATAATACAAGATCAACCGAAAGATAAGCGCAGTCACCAATCCTCCTAACAGATCTTGCATATAAAAGCTTGGAAGCCAGTTCGTAAATGCCAGTTGGAAATTCATCAGCATCACACCGATTTTCTCAATCATACTGTCACCAATACAATGGCGGTATAGCCAAAAGCATTTATCTGCAAGATAGAAGATGATCAGATACGGAATACTTAATATCACCACTCTCTTCATCTGGATATTCTGCATCTTTTCCCGGATCATCGTTCCTGCCCTCTGACTTTCTGCTTCGTCTTGACTCTCTGACGATGTTTTGCTTTCCTCTCCTGTGTCTTCTGCAGTTTCTTTCGGACAGAAGGCTTTTTCTTTTTAGACTGATCCAGCTCTATGCCTGCATATTCTTTAAATGCAGCCGTCATCACGTCCACATCTTTCGATTTAAAAAATACTAGATACAATGGCGGTTTCACATGGGAATCCTTTTTCAGACTATAATCGATCCCATATTTACGGGCTACCCGGTCAAATGACTTGATATTTTGATCCGTGATCTGAATATTGGTAAGCTGTGCTCCCTGTGCGATCAGTTGTTTTATCGTCTGCTTTCCATGAGGCTTTTTCATCTCCTGTCGTTTTCTTTCTTTTTCTCTGCCCTTTTCCTGTGCTTTTCCTGTTTTGACAGCCTGTTTTACCTGTACCCGTTTCTGTTTCTGTCTGCTCATTCCATCCAGAAATTTTCTCATAGATGCCTTTAGCACGCCGGTACTCATCCGGGTTGTCTGGATACACAGAGCTATGATTTTTTCATTCACTTCATCCTGCAATTAACCACTCCCTTTCTTTCCTTAATCCTTTGGGGGAAGCAAATAATAGCACTGCTTCTCAATGCAGCCCGTTTTTCTCCCTCCCCACCAATAGCAATATTTACAAGACCAGGGTTTTTCTTCACTATATTTTCTCCCCGGCATTGCTGCATTTGGTTCCACGATCAGGTTCTTATCTCTTCTCCTGTCCATCCTCATGTTCCTCCTAACAAAAAAGCGTTCACAGATTCCCTCCGGTTTCCATGAACGCTTTCCCTTACATTATTTCTTCTTTATTTTTCTTCCAAGGACTACCACTCCACTGAAGCTCATTCCAAGCACGATCAACCATAACAACAAGTTGGTGTTATCCCCAGTCTTCGGTGCATCTTTAGAAGGTTTTCCACCTTCCGGAGTGCTTTCTTTTGGTTTTTCCTCATCAACCATAACAACCTTCTGTACTTCAGCGGTATCTTTTACTTCAAATTCCACATCCTTTGCAACCAGATAACCTTCCGGTGCCGTTTCTTCCCTGAGCATGTACTTTCCGATCGGAAGCATCTCTATATAATGTGCCTCTTCTGTAGATGTCCAGCTTTCTACCACTTTTCCATCTTCATCTAAGATCGTAAGCTTTGCACCTGGAAGTTCTTTTCCTGCGATATCCTGTTTCGAGATCAACACCTTTGTCACATCATCTTTCATCTCCTGTTTCTGGATTTCTGCAGTATTTTCTACTGTAAAGGTAATGCTCTCAGCAGTTACATATCCATCTGCCGGTTTTGTTTCTGTCATCATATAGGATTTTCCAACGGTCAGCCCCTTGATCACATGGGCTTTTTCTGTAGATACCCACTCATCGATTACATTTCCGTCTTCATCTGTCACCTTCAGATGAGCTCCCGGAAGTTCTTTTCCTGTGGTAAGGTCTGTTTTCGTAAGTTCTACCTTTGTCGGCTCATTTTCAAAAACAAACTCATAGGAAACCTCGGCTTCTTCCGGTTTTCCATACTCAAAAGTGAATTCCTTTTCTTCATTCGATGTCACAAAACCATCCGGCGCATAGATTTCTTTTACGATATAGGTCCCATCCACTGGAAGATCTGCTTTGAAAAGGATCTGTCCATTTTCATCCGTTGTTTTCTGCTCGATCAGCGTTCCGGCTTCCATCAGGACTTTTCCATCTCTGCCTTTGATATCTTCTTTTGTAAATAAGCCGAAAATCGCACCTTCCAGCATACGTTCTGTATCCTTTTCTTTTTTAAGGACCGTTACTTTTATCTTCTGGCGGTTGTTCTGCCATTCTTCATCAAAAGTAACCACTGGCGTATCCTGATCGCGATAGGTCAGATCCACAAATCTAGGCTCTCCATCCAGTACAAAACCATGTGCCGTTTTCACTTCCTTCACACAATATTTTCCTACCGGAAGGTCTTCCATTTTTGCGATCCCCTTCTCATCGGTTGTGATCGTGCCTACCAGCTCATCTTTCTTATAATGATCTGCACTTACGCCATCCGCAGCCTTGATATCTTCTGCAGCATAGACTTCAAAGGTGACTTCACTTAAGTTTCCTGTGATATATTCAAAGAAATGTTCTACCGTTCCTTTCACATTATCCAGAAGAGTAATCTTCTCTAAAAATTCTCCCTTTTTGTTGATGATCAGAAGCCCTTTTGGAACCTCATCCTTCATTTCCACTTTCTGTGCTTCGGCAGTATCTTTGACCTTAAATGTCACATCCGTTGCTTTCAGATAACCATATGGAGCAAACTCTTCATGAAGGGTATAGGTTTCTCCGACAACCAGACGCTTGATCACATGTGGCTTATCCTTTTCAGATGTCCATTCATCGATCACATTTCCATCTTTATCCATGACCTTCAATCTTGCGCCCTCCAGCTCTACGCCTGTGGTCAGATCAGACTTTGTGAACTCTGCTGTAGTCGGTTCATTCTTCTTTACGGCCTGTAAGGAAACAATCTTTGTCTCCTGTCCCTGATACTCTGCAACAAATTCCAGAACCTCATCCGAAGAAACAAAACCTTCCGGCGCTTTTAATTCTTTTACATAGTATTCTCCAAATGGAAGATCCAGGGTGCATGTTGCCATACCGTTCTCATCGGATGTCATTTCCTGTAATAAGGTATCTGCTTTCACAAGAACTTTTCCATTTGCCTGGATATTTTTCTTGTTATAGATGCCAAACACAGCCCCAGATAATACCCGTCCATTTTCTGCATCCTGTTTTTCTACGGAAATAGAGACTTTCTGTCTGTCATTTCCTACGATTGCTTCTGCTTCAACGATCGGTGTATCCTGATCCTGATAAGTTAATGCAACCTTTACTGGCTCCGGATTTAATACAAATCCTTCCGGTGCCTTTGTTTCCACTACATAGTATCTTCCAAGCGGCAGATCCTTTGCTACAGCTTTTCCACCCTCTCCCGTTGTGATCGTTGTCACAAGCGTATCCTTTGCATAAAGTACGATACGGTTCCCATCTGCATCTTTCTGATGATCCGGAGTGCAGATATCCTCTGCCGCACGTACTTCAAATTCCGCCCCGGAAAGGTACTGTTCTTTATAGATAAAGTCGTTCTCAAAACCAGAAAGCATCTCACCTTTCTTATACACAATAAGATTTCCCTTTACCGGCTGATCTTCATAGGAAACTTCAATGATCACATCTCCACTTACTCCATCTACTTCATAGGCAGTATCCGAATCCACGGTGATCTCTACATAGTTTTTGTTGACAACATATCCATCCGGTGCTGTAACTTCTTCAATACGATAGTGACCAATCTCTAAGTTTTTCGGTAAGATCAGGTATCCCTGGCTGTCCGTAAAGAAAGATTTATGGACTGTGACCGTAGGATAGGTTGTTACCTGTTCCACATATTTCTTATGATCCAGATCATAAATTTTAAATTCTGTGCCGGCTACTAACACCGGTTTCTTTGTTTCATCATCTTTTTTGATGATCTTTAACTTTGCGGAAAATTCTTTGTCCAACAGTACCTTCCAAACCTGCGGTTTATCCGGATTGTTTTCACGGATGGTAATCTCAAAATCCTCTACCGGTTTATAATTATGAGGTGTGGTTGTTTCTCGTACAATATACGTTCCATATGGAAGCGGAATACTGCACGCATACCCTTTCTCATCTGTGAACATTTCCGTTTTACCATCTGCTGTAAGGATGACTGGCTCTGCATGGGAAAAATCATAACTTCCATCTTCTTTTTTCTCCAGGCTGCTCTTTAAGTAAGCGCTGAAACCTGCCCCTTTTAACAGATCTGCATCCGTTTCTCCATTGTTCGCAGCTTTTATGATCTGGAACGGCTGTTTCATAACAAGTTCTGTTGATTTCACAGTACGTTCTATCGTTGGAACTGTGCCACCTTCATAAGAACATTCCACATCATGCTCTGTCTTGTCTAACAGATATCCTTCCGGCGCCTGGATCTCTTTTACAAAATATTTTCCAAGATACAGGTCTTTTACCGCAGCATCTCCCTTCTGATCTACCTTTAAGGTAGATACAAGATCACCGGCTTTATGTACAATTCCTGTTGTTCCATCTGGATGTACAATGTTTTCTCTCGCATAGAGGCCATACACCGCACCTTCTAAAGTCGCATCTCCTTGTGGATTTACCCCTGTTTCTGCATCTTCTTTGATCAGATGGATCTTTGCATAAGTACGTTCATTCAGAACATTCTTTGTACTTGTTTTACCGATATTAACATCTACCGGATAAACAGTTGGATCTGCCTGATAATTTGCCGGTGGCTGGATTTCTTTTACATACACAATATCCTGTGTCTTTTCGACTGTTACTTTAGAAGCGCCCTTTTTATCTGTCTCAGGCATCTGCGTGATTAAATCTGAGCACTCCTTATCACGGTAAACACCATAGATTGCTCCTGCCAGATGATTTCCGGTGGCTTTATCATTTTTTACAATCGCAATTTCCGCCTGTTTTGTCCATGTAACATTCAGGCTTACTTTATTTGTTGTTTCCACACCTTCTCCAAAAATAAATGCCAAATCTTGCACACTTCCATTGGTTGTCAGCTTATACGCCGAATAATCTTTCTTCAATCCGCCTGCCATCGTTGTAGCAAATACTTCTGCGGTATCACTTGCCTGTGTAAGCGGTGCAGAAAGGTAAAACTTTGTGCCTCCTTGGATTGTTACCTTTGCTCCCGGTGCGCTTGTACTTCCTGTACTTACGTTGTGAAAACGTACTCCAGATGGAAGGCTGATCGTCACACTCTGCTGTCCTGCCGCATGGAATGTGATTTCCTTTGTACGCTGTGTATTTCCTTCTACATAAGCCTTTACATTGGCATCGGAAAATGACATGGACACATCCGGTATCTCAGGCTTCTTTACACAATAATTGTAAATATCCATTGCTAGTTCCTGTCCTGTTGCATTGGTTCCATAGAACGCATCACTACTGCCATAAGCATAAGCAGCCGCCATATGGACAAGAATAAATCTCTTTCCTGATGAAAAATCCCTGTGCTTGTTCGCAAAATAACTTTCTGCACCTGCCGCATCGGTACCGTAATAACATACCTTTGCAAGAGCCTGATTGTCAGCCAGCTTTGTGATGGTATAAATACCTGATCCTGGTCCTGGTTTTGCCGGCTGGATACAATAAGCCGTTGCTCTTACACTTCCATAAGAAATATAATACGGCTCTGTAAGATATGTTCCAAGCCCGTAGTCTGCATATCGGTATATTGGACCTTTTTCAATAGTTACCTGCTGAGATCCTACACCTGCAGTTCTAGCCATCGCTTTGATTGTAGTAATCTCACCTGGTTCCATTCCATTAAAATCAACACCTTGTTCTACTGCCTGTTCCATAACATCACGAAGTTCCAATCCCGATACTTCATCATATGTTTCCTGATCCATTGTTTCTTCGATCAATGCATCAAAAGCAGCATTCTCTTCTGATACATCTGTCTCTGTTGGGATTTCTGACGGCTTCTCTGAATCCTCCTCATCTTCTTCCGTCTCTTTTATTTCGGATTGCTCTGCATCTGCTGAAGGACTTTCACTCTCTTTTTCTATTTCCTTTACAGTCACATTTCTGCTGATCTGATAATTCGGATGTTCCTGATTGACCGGTTCTACATGATAAACAGTTTTATAGGTATCTGCATGGGATGTTGTAAAATCTTCTCCCTGCTCATTCTTTGCTTCCTCAAAAGTAATCTTTACTTTTTCCGCGTCCTTGATCTCTAACCCTGTAAAATCTGTTTTTACATCAAAACTTGTTCCCACTTCCACCTGATGATCCTTTGCCAGAACAATTTCATCTTCATCTAGCAGGCTTTGTACCTCTTCCAAAAGAGGCAGTTTTTTTTCTTTCGGAAGCTCCGCAGCATAACTGTTGATTGGTGATAACACCGTAGATAAAAGAGTGACCGCTGTCAGCAATCCGGATACAACCCGCTTTGCTTTTTGTTTCACTTTCATGTTCTTAAATCCTTCCTTTCTTCTGAATCTTATTTATCCGTTATACTTGTTCATCGTTTTCCATCATTCTTTCCTGAAAATAATCCCCTCCTTTCCTGGTCTTGTGCTATTTGGGACAGTCAGCACTTTGCTGAGATAACAGCACAAATATATGGCGGTATCTGCTTTTTCAAACAAACACCGCCATATGATTTCTACTGTCATCCTCATTTTGATTCAGACAATTATTTTTTATTTAAGATTTAAGCGTTTTCCTGTTCTCTTCCCCGGATCCGTTCCTGTTTTAGAGTCCATATCTCCAAAACGTTTTCTCTGTCAGGACACGCACAATGCACATTCAAGGCAGGTATCACTCCGGGCAGGCTATTCTCTTTTCAAGGTACATGAAGTGTTTCTTACAAACGTCTTCATATAACGAAAGGAAAACGGCCTGTTTTACAGGGTGCTTTTTAAATTTTTTTGATTTTTTTTAATTTTCTTCTTTATCTGCATGTTTTTTCATGACAGAAAGTGCTCTTTGCATCATTTCACAAACACTCTGCTGTCTGATTCCAAGATAGTCTGCAATCTTCTCTTGATTCATTTCTTCAAAGTAAAATAACTGGATGATTTCTTTCTGTCTGGCAGTTAGACAACCTAAGAAATCGCGGACCATCTCTTTTTCAATATACTGGTCGAGAAAATCTGAAGCTGGATCTAGCAGTAAGATCCTGTCATCCGCATAATCGCTATACGAAACGAGTCTATGGTTTGATGCCACCTTAGTCTGATTTATTTCCATACGATCCGTTGCTTCCATTAACAAACGAATGTACCAATTTTCGTTGTCAAAAAATTCTTCGTTCATAATACTTCGATCTTCCTTCACATCCATGTATTGATAATCTTTACAGGAATGGAGTGGAAAGATGGTTTTCTTTCCGTTTTCCCTGTATAACACATACCCATTTGCGTAAACGGTAATATCACATTCCCCACTCAGAATTTCCTTTACTACAATCTCTTCTTTTTCTAACGCCTTTTCAGAAGGGACTCTCTTTGTCATACCTGCCACTTTTACTACTTTCTTTAATTCTTTTAATGTCAACATATGGACCACCTTTCTGCCTTACGGCTACGGGTGATCCATGAACTCTATAAGAATCTCATCACAATTAGCCACGAACTCACCCGTTTTTTTTGAACGGGAGTCCGCAGCTCCTATGTAATTACCTCCTTCGGCTATATCATACAAAATTCCGTAGTATCTCTGATTTTTACAACTGAAACTTTGCCCTCTATATATAGAAAGGAAAAAGCCCTGTTTTACAGGTTAAAAACTCAACTTTTTTTTAATTTTTGAGAAAACAAAAAAAGCCGGCAAAACAAATGCTTCCACAGACACAGAATGAAATATCATCCTGCATTGTATCTGCAAATGTTTTGCCGGGCTCTTCATGATTCCAGTCAGGTTCAGCTCCTTGACAAACTCTTGCTATCAGGTGCAGCCTTGATGGTTCCAGCCAAATCCACCGCTTATCCTGACAGCTCATTTTATTTAGTTTCCTTTCGGGAATTCATCACTTTTTGAGAATATACCCGCATTCTTTCTTTCAGTTTTTCATCTTTGATGTGCAAAGGGCGTACTGAAACAATATCATCTTTTACTAAAATCTCCAAAGTGCTTCTACATTTCTTGCATTCTACTTCTGAATCGCAATGTGCGCTTTTTTCAATAAATGCTCCGCATACAGAGCAATGTACATGCCATCTGATAGCATCTGATCCCATAGGCTTCCTCCTTTAAGCAATAATAAAAAAGTCCATTTTATTACTCAACGGATCAAAGGGAAATCAAATCCGCCTTATGAGCATCATGTTGTCCATTCCGTAAGTGCCAAAGCTGCACGAACAGCATGATCATCAAATCCCAGACCTGCTTTGTTGATCTGGCGCATCCATCCTTATTCTCTCCGGATTCCCACTCACCCAGGATACTAAGAATTTCTGCCGATTGTATTTAACAAGGTAATTCCAATTCTTCAAATATATCCCCGGATAACTCACAAAGATCCGGGATCAAAATGATCGTATCATCAATCCGTAAATGAATGGATGGATCAAAAAATTCAACGGTTCCGCAAATCGTATGATACTGGCCTGCCGGTTTCATTTCCCGGCTTTCTTTAAAATAGGTTGCCTGTATCTGCATTCCAACAGAAACCATCTGAAGCTTCCTATCCAATCCACATTTTTGTTCTTCGGATAACACCTTCCTTTGTTCATAAAGTATTTCCTGTTTCCGTACGATCTCCTCAAATCCCCGAAGTGCTGCAAAAGGGGCAAATTGCTTCGCCCTGTGCTGCACATCCATAGGATATCTTTTGGAAACTGGTCTCGGAATATATAAATATTTCTGATAAGCCTTTGCCAGCATACTTTCACCTCCTATGCGCGATGTCCTCCAACCTGATTATTTCTTTCCCGGTAGGTAGAACATTCCAACAGATTGGATCCCCGCATGATCGCATTTTTTCCATAACGCTTTTTCACCTGCAATACTGCTTCCTGCAGATGTCTTTCCTTTTCTGCTTTTATGGAATCCTGGAAAAGAGTATATTGCTGATAGCCTTCCGGTGTTATCTTATTTGCAATGATCTCTATCCGTCTGATCCCGGTATGTGGATCTGCGATCTTTCGATAAAGCGCTTCTACTGTATCGATCATTTCTTTGGAACAATTGGTACGATCCGGAAACCTTACGGTTCCTTTCGATGGCTCCCTCTCAAAACGATGATCGTAAGCGATCCACAAGGTTACAGAATTCGTTACCAGTCCCTTTTCCACCAGATCCAGAACCAGTACATCTGTCATTTCTCTTACAACAACAGCAGCTTCTTCAAATGTGTAATTTCTCATCAACACCTGTCCATTGGAAAGACTATGCTCTTCTGTATGATAATTTTTGATATCACTCATTTTACAGGACTCACAGCCCCAGGCATGATCGATCAATAGTTCTGCATCGATCCCAAACATTTTATACAGCCAGTCTTCCGACTGGATAGAGGCAAGTGCGATATCTCCCATCGTTTGGATTCCATATCCGGCTAATTTTCTCTCTGTTCTGGAACCAATGCGCCAGAAATCACTCAATGGTTTATGTCCCCATAACTGTTCCCGGTAAGAGATCTCATCCAGCATTCCGATATGATCCTCTATATGTTTTGCCACAATATCCATTGCGATCTTTGCAAGATACAGATTAGTTCCGATTCCTGCTGTTGCTGTAATTCCGGTTTCTTCCATAACCGCATCCATCAGTTTTTGTGCCATTTCTTTCGCTGTAAGGTGATACAGGGAAAGGTATCTTGTGACATCCATAAAGCACTCATCCACACTGTAAACATGGATATCTTCTTTTGCCACATAGTTTAAATAAATCCCATAGATCCTTGCCGAATACTCCATATAGAGCTGCATCCTCGGTTTTGCCACAATATATTCGATATGATCTGGTATCTCATGGATCCTGCAACGGTTACGGATCCCCAGCTTTTTCATAGCCGGCGTGATAGCAAGGCAAATGGTGGATACCGATCGGTCCGGATCTGCAACAACCAGATTGGTAGTAAACGGATCCAGTCCTCTTTCCACACACTCAACAGAAGCATAAAAAGATTTCAGATCAATACAGAGGAATGTTTCCTTCTGTTTCAAATCAATCACCTCCCATAAGTTGCCTATCTTTCTCTTTCCCATAAGCAATCCGATCTCATCCCAATTCGTTTTCACACGATAGTGATCGTGTCAAAACAGGCAATTTTCAGTAAATCCATTGACAAGAAAGGAAATATCATTTATATTATAGGCAATTAATTGCCGTTCTGTTGTGATTCACATTATAGGCAATCATTCGCCTCTTGTCAAGAGGCAACTTGTTGATTATGGGAAATTTATTTCCTATCCCGTTTCAGCATCATACATAAAGATCCTGAAACGCCAATTAGAAAGTAGGTATTTTTATGACATTCGGTGAAAAAGTGAAAAATTTAAGAAAGAACAAAGGACTCAACCAAACCCAATTAGCAGATGCTGTCGGTGTCTCCCTTCGGACTGTTCGGGGATGGGAAATTGAAGGCCGTTATCCAAAGAAACATGACCTTTACCAGAAACTTGCAGACATTTTAAGCTGCGATATCTCCTATCTCATGACAGAAGAAGAGGCTTTTATCACAGAAGCATCTGAACAATTTGGAAACCGTGGAGCAAAACAGGCTCAGCAGATCTTAGAACAGGCCGCTGCAATGTTCGCCGGCGGGGAACTTTCTGATGAAGACAAAACAGCCTTTATGGATGAGATCCAGTCTTTATATCTGGATTCCAAAAGACGTGCAAAGAAATTTACACCAAAGAAATATTTAGATGCCAAATAGATGGGGTGATTATTGGACAGCCTATAGGATATAGTTTTATTGTCAGAAGTAACATTACCCGCTTCTGTTTGATTCATACACGAGGTGATATATTTGGGGAATTCATATATTTACAACAAAGTAGAAAAACTTGTAAAAAAGTTCAAGACCAGGGATCCTTTTGAAATACTGGAAGAAATGAATGTGATCGTTGGAGAAACAGACCGCTACGAAAAATTAAAGGGATACTGTTTCATGAGCTGCCAGACCATTTATGTTATGGTAAGCAGTTTTCTCTCTGAGGAAGAGAAAAAGATCGTTGCCGCCCACGAACTCGGTCACATCATTCTGCATCGTTCTCAGCTCAAAATGGCGCCGATGAAAGATGATGTCTTATATAACATGAGGGATAATACGGAATACGAAGCGAACCTTTTCGCTGCAGATCTTATCCTGGATGATAAAGAAATCGCAGACCTGTCAAAGAACGAAGATCTGAACTATTTCGGGCTCTGTAGCTGCTTAAACTCCAGTCCGGAACTCATGAGCTTCAAGTTATACAGTCTGATCAAGCGTGGTCAGAACTACAATATGCCGCTGGAAATACAGAGCAACTTCCTGGCCAAATAAAATTTGCCCGTTCCATACAACCGAACGGGCTTTTCTTGTATCCATATGTGAAGATTCTTTTATTTCAGTTCTCCATGCTTATTTTCAAATTCTATGATTGCCTGACGTATTAAATATAACACTTCTCCATTGATCGAACGCCCTTCAAATTCTGCCAGGCTTTTCAGTTTTTTATGCGTTTCAGCATCAATCCGTAATCCTAAATGCTTCTCTTTCTCCATGATTATTCTCTCCATCTCTATAAGTACATATTAAGTTCATATTTCAAGTTCATTTTAAGTACAAATAATGGTAGAATGTTTTAAATGGACTTATTTTAAGTACACTATATTTTTTCACGGAGGAATTCAATCATGCATGAAAAAAGAAAAAAATATTATCATATCAGAAAAGATTTATTCTGGTACACCATCCTATTAGCTGTATCCTTTCTCATCGGTTATGCTATCCATCAACATCACGGTATTTTTCTAACACATTCCCTGAAAGCAGACGCCCCAAAAGAACGGATAGAAATAACCTTTGACGATCTGCAATCAAGCCTGAAAGATATCTCTACATGCTATTTATGTGGAAGTTCTGATTATAGTATGATGGACTATTATCGAAAATTTGATACGGTTGGACTGATTTCCCTCAATGACTGGTACGTCTTAGATTTCCAACTAAAAGCATATGATGAAAACGGAAATGAAATACCAAATAAAACCGGTTCAAATATCCTTTTCGGAAACACAGGCGAAATCACCTATTCCTCTCATGGAGATGTTTCCCGCAGAATGGCTGAGATAGATATCACGTTACCGGAAAACTACAAATTAAACAAAAGAAATCTAACAGATCATCTCTGCCAAAGTTGCCTTGATAAAGTTGCTGCTTCCTTAGAATATTGGAAATATGAAAATGAAAAGAAAGAACCAATCCCGCTGTGTTTGGTCGATTTTAAAACTCTTGATATTTATTCCTTACAAGATTATTACCGATCAATTTTCATCCGGGATTATTATGTAGAAATGGATTTTGAAAACAATTCCGTAGAAATAAAAGTCTTTTATCTGCCCGAAAGATTATAATTATGATATACTGAAAGAAAACGACAAATTGGAGTTGTAGAGGGGTTATTATAAGTGGATTTAAGTAAGGTCTTTTCATTTCAAAAGAATTCTCCTGCAACAGAAAATGAGATTAACTTTTCTGAAAATAATATTTTAGGAGATCTTCCAGAAGTATATAAGCAATTTTTAAGAGAAACTAATGGAATGGTTCTCAATTTATGTGTGTTATACGATACGGATAGTATTGTTGAAATGTACAAGGTAAATGAATTTGCAAAATATGCTCCGAATTATTTAAGTATAGGAAATGATAATGGTGATAGAGAATTGGTTATCAAGGCTGAGAAAGATGCTTGTGTATGTGGTTTTCTTGATGCTGGTGCAATAGGTACAGCTGAACCGGATGAGTGGTTTAACTTTGTATTATGGATAGAAAATGGTTGTGAAATGTTAGAAGAAAAACCCGCTGAATGGGGAAATATCTCAATTATCAATATTCCTGACGATAAGCTAAAATTTCTAATGGAAATGAAAAAAATTTTTGCATTGTCAATATCAACAGGTATTCTATTAAAGGAAGTAAATTCATTACCGTTTATTGTTGTGAGAGGAATACATATTGGTAAAGCTAAAAAGTTAATAAACCAAACAACTTTTCCAGACTGTTATAAATTTTCTGGTGAGTAACAAACTTGAATTTGAGAGGGGATTTTTGGGAATGGTGATTGAAACAAAACGATTGAAAATCATCGTTCTTACACAAGAACAGCTTGAAATGTTAGTGGATAATATTCCGGAATTTGAGAAAAGGCTAAACTGTTCATATCAGGGCGAGAAAATAGAGGGGATTTTCAAAAACATTCTTTATGAGCAGAGTTTAAAAATCGAAGCAAATAGCGATGTGTATTTGTGGCTGACATTTTGGCTGATTGTCAAAAAAGATGATAATATTGCAGTTGGTATGATTGATTTTAAAAATATCCCGAATGAGAATAGAGAAGTTGAGATTGGGTATGGTTTGGGAAAAAAACATGAACATTTCGGGTATATGACAGAAGCTGTTGAAGCATTTTGCACATGGGGGAAAAAGCAAGCAAGTGTAAAACATATTATTGCAGAAACAGAAATAGACAATTTTTCCTCTCAACGTGTTTTGCAAAGAAACGGTTTTATTGAATACTTTAGGGATAAGACAATTTGGTGGAAATTGTAACAAATCTCAGTTTGGACTTTTCTTATAGAGCCTTTCCCTGAAGGAGAGGCTCTATAA